>Ga0210044_10010186_pt1 | contig 11264 bp, 6 predicted proteins | sample CryGey13umfilter_2_FD_183959 | JGI IMG/M metagenome (GOLD analysis project Ga0210044, IMG submission 183959) | Groundwater microbial communities from aquifer in Utah, USA - Crystal Geyser 4/9/14 3 um filter (SPAdes) (version 2) | ecosystem: Environmental > Aquatic > Deep subsurface > Groundwater...
CCGCCGATGAAGAGCCGGCGCTCGCGCTCGAGTTCTTTTTCGACTCGTTTTTGCTGGTCGATGTCGAGAAGGATGCCGTTCCACCGAATTCCGTTTTCGACGGGAACGGGGCGGCCGAGCGAGCGAAGCCAGCGGTACTGACCGGCGTCGTTTCGCACGCGAAATTCGAAATCAATGTTGTCGAGCGTCCGGGCGAGCGTGGCGCGTGTTTCGGCGAGGCGTTTGCGGTCGACGGGGTGAAGGATCTCTTCAAACAGATCACCCTCGACCCAGAGGCGATCGGCGTTTTCGCTTGAGCCGATCAACTCGGAAAGCCCCGGACTGAGGTAGTGCGATTCTCGCGTCCCGTCGGCGTGCCTGACATATGAATACACGACGCCCGGCATGTTTTCGATGACGATGCGCAGTCGATCTTCGCTTTCCTTGAGTTGCTCTTCATAACGTTTCCTCTGATATTCTGCGGCACAGCGAACGGCGAAAACGCGAACCATGTGGGAGATTGATTCAACATTCGCGAGTTCGGCGGTATGCAGAAGGACAAGCAAACCGATGATCTGGCCCTCGTTGTCGACCAGGGGAGCGCCGACGTAGGCCTCGATCTCGTTTTCGCGGAGCAGTTCGTCGTCGGGAAACAAATCGCGGACGCCCGTCGGGTAGAGACAGACGTTTTGATCGACGACGTTCCGACAGGGGGTCCCGGCAAGTTCATATTCAAAGTTCTCGACGATCTCGCCTCTTCGGCAGACCGCTGCGGTTCGAACCCGGTCTATCAACCCCGTTGATGAGACATCGACGAGGCCGACAAAGGCATAATCAACTCCGGCGGCGGCAGCTAAATGCAGGACGATGGAATGAAAAAAGGTGTCGTCGGACGCGCTTGAAACGCCTTCGGCCAACCGTCGAAGTGATTCTTCGATTTGTCTCCTGCGCGTGATGTTTCGTGTAATGATGATCAATTCATTACTGGAAACGGGAAGTATTCGAGCTTCAAAGAACTCGATTCCGGCCTGCAGCGGTAACGAATAATCAAAATGCGCTTCGAGTTCGCCGCTTTGCAATTGTTTGAAAGCATCTGCGAACACATTTCCGACATCCGGGGGTAACACGTCCTGCATTTTTCGGCCGAGAAACTCTTCCGGCGGAAAATACAATTCCGGTTCGTCGCCCATGTGGTAATCCAGGATCGTCCCGTCCCTCGTCACCCGAAACTGGAGATCGGGGTGCGCCTGGTAGACCGCTTCGAGTTCCAGTGTTCTTGTGCGCAGCGCCTCCCGACTTTTGAGAAATCGGTACGAGACCAAGGCAAGCCCTGCCGCGAGGATGAAGCCAAATAGCAAGACGAACTCATCAAAATTCGAATGAGAACTTGCGAACAACGTCGGTTTCGGAATGAGCGCGATGCGCCAGGTCCGATTTCCGAGTTTCACTTGGGTTTCGGCCGGTATGTGAAGGTACGGAGTTGCGCCGGAGTCGGGTTTGGCGTGGGTTTCGTCGACCGTTACTTCGCCGTCGAGTATCGAATACCAGAAATCATGGGTAATTCCATCTTCAAGAGCGTCATCAAGCATCGGCCCAAGTCGAAATACGCCGTTGATATACCCTTTGTTCTCCCCATTGATTCGGATCGGAAAGTAGGTCGCGAAACCCCAGCCGCCCTGCAAGAGTTCGATCGGCTGGGTGGCTCCGACGTGCCCCGTCTCGTCAACTTCCGCCAGCACCGGCCCGGCGATCTCATGGGCTCGTAAGTCATTTCCTATCGCGGGTTCGTTACCTTTCACCGGGCAGACCCACTGGATGGTGCCGTTCGAATCGATCCAATTGATCGCCTGAAACCCGCCGAGAATCCTGAGCGCATCTTCCGCCTGTGCCTTGAATTCCTCCCGATCATGAATGTGGCCGGATTCAAAGTCGCTTCGGATCGTGGCAAGATATTGCATTCGCTCATTCAGGTATCGCTGAACGCGCTCAACAACGATGTCGGCGGTGAGGGCCGTTTTGAGTTCGACCGACTGGCTCTCGCACCATTGGGAAGCGGATCGAAATCCGACAAGTGTCATGATGACCGCAGCAAAGATCAGTAGGGGGATTATGATGGGTCGAAAATGTTTACCGATTTTCACAACTCACCCCAATACGAGTTACGGAACTCGACGAACTCGACGATTTCGGCGATCTCGTCAATCGGAATATCGAGGATGTCGAATAGAACGCAAAAGAAATCTTTTCGTCGTGCGGTCGCCGCAGATCGATTCAACCAATCGTTGACGATATGCGTGGATCGGCACAGCAGAGCATAACCGTTTTTCGAGTCCACTTCAAACCCATTCGGCGATTCTCTTTCGGTCCCACACGTTCATCAACGGTAAATCGACCGATCATCGGATTTCGCCTGATCGGGGCCGATTGTCGGCTGAGCAACCAGTTCTCTCGGTTCAAGAAAGGGGTCGCGGTTGTTGAGCGACGCGTTGGAGTTTCCAGCAGAATGCCGACCGGAGTCGGTGGGCGGCGGCTTCGCGGGTACTGTCGAAGGTGATCGACAACGCATTCGGGGGCCAAAAACTGTTGCGTGAATCAATGTTGGCCCAGCCGCGCGGAATCGTTTCTCTGAGATCGCCGGTTAATGCCGGGTTTATGCAACCGGGGTGCGGCCAAAGCGGCTTACCCGACCACGCTGCGATTGGTTGTGAAACAGTTTCTAACTGGTTCGTTCACGTCGATGCGTTTGCTTCGCTCGGCCTTGGTGCGATGACCCCAATTCGTTGTTGGCTCTTTGTTTTCGAAGATCGGGGATGTCTGAGCCGATTTACACACCGGGGAGCGATCGGCTATGCGAGGCATGAATCATACCTTAACCGTCGCCGTCGCGTCCCTGCAACTTGATTTTCAGGACGACTTCAACGTCATCCCGCAATACCGTAACGTCCACCACGTCGCCGGGTTTATGTTTTGCGAGCATGCCCATCCATGCACCGATGTCTTTAATGTTCTCGCCGTTCCATTTGACCAGCCGATCTCCCTTCTTGACGCCGCCGTTCGCCGCCGACGATTTCTCGGTGACGTCGGAAACGAGCACTCCGGCCGTCTCATCCTTTGAGTCGTAGTTGCCGGGTACGATTCCGAAGCGCACTTTGATCTGCGATCGGGCTGAGCGGGCACCGCGCGGCGTGGACGATTGACCGGCTGCCTGGTACTTGAAGAACTGGGGAACCTGCGCGCTTTCGAGCGCGATGTTCGTCCAGAGGTTGCACGCTTTGACTGCGTCGACTCGATTGATTTTCCAACTGACATCATCCGGAGTGTGATAGTCGCCATGAAAGTCCGCAATGATCGCAAACAGGACCGGCATTCCCTTCTGAAGGAATGAGGAATGATCGCTTGCTCCGGACATTCCTGCGGGCTGGACGATTTCAAGTTCCGATTCGTCGAGAATCGGTTGGAGAAAATCCGCCATTCCTTCGCCGGTTTCGGCACCAGAAACGGAAAGACGATGATTCAGGATGCGCCCGATCATATCGAAGTTCATCATCAGAACATGCTGGTTGATCGAAACGATCGGATGATCGGCGTAGTAGCGCGAACCGTTCAACCCCGACTCTTCGCCGCTGAATGCGAGGAACAGAATGGAGCGGAGGTTCGCCTCGTCGGGCATCGCTGCGTATTCCTTGGCGAGTTTGTCCGCAATCAGGAGCACTCCTGCGGATCCGGAGGCATTGTCATCGGCACCCGGGTGGAGTTTGCCGGACCCCCAGCGGCTCCCGAAATCACCCATTCCGAGGTGGTCGAGGTGTCCACCAATTACGATGAATTGATCAGCAAGATTACCGCGACCGCGGAGAATGCCGCCAACGTTCTCACCCATCAACGATTTTGATTCGATCTTCGCATTGATTTTGAGGCGAACATTGCTCTTGAATGCAAAGGCCTTTCCACCCTCATCGGCATATTTGCGGAGTTCCATCAGTGACCGTCCGTTCGGGTCGGCGGCTTTGACGAATTGCTCCGCCGCCTCAATTTTCATGATTGAGATCGGCACCTTGAAGGACGATTGGCCGCCTCCGGCCGACGTCACCGAATTGACGCGCGGATCATCCGCACCGGGAGTGTTCACGATCACGACGCCGACGGCGCCTCGGCTCACTGCGGCGTTGATTTTGCCTTGAAACGCGGCGCGACTCGTCCATCTTCCATCCGACCAGCGACTTTGACCTTCGTCATTCATCGGTTCGAACCTGAACATCATGGCGATTCGACCGGTCAGATCCGTGTCCTCGTCGTAATTTGAATAGTCAAAGCCGTCGGGGCCTTCAGTCATCGAATATCCGACGAATACGACGGCGGCGGCGATGTCTCCGGATCCTCCGAGCGAGAGTACTTTGAAATCCTCCCCGGCTTTGAAAACGGTATTGGATGCGTCTGTTGCCATGGCCATTTCTTCGGTGGTGATCTTGGTGGATCCGCCGAGGGGAAACGCTTGGCGCCAGGGTGTGTTGGCCTTCTCGGGTCCGCCGACTCCTTCGCCGGCGAAAGCGGGTTCAAGGCCTGCTTTTTCCATGTAGTATTCAACATATTCCATCGCCACCTCCATGCCGTGCGTCCCGGGGAGTCGGCCGGCACAGAAGGGATCAGCCAGGAAGGTCACGTGGTCGTTGTAGACTCGAACGTCTTCCGGGAGGTCGGCGAGAGCGGTTTTGATCGGAGTTTCGGGGAGTGTGTCGCTCTCGTATCGTTCGCCGGCGTGGAGCCCGACATTCGGAACGAACAGAATCGACAGAGATGCCGCCACTACTGCCGCACCCGCCCCGGACCACCGCACGTTGAGAATTGCCATCACGAACACCTGCCTTCAGAATTCAGTTTATTTCAAGAAAATACGACGCCGAATGAAATGTGTACCGGCCTTCACGCCATATTCAAGTAACCCGGTCGGATCGTCGGGAAAGCCACGATCGAGCAATCATAGCCCCGTAGGTACCACTCTGAGTAATCGTTTTACCACGCAACGGAAGGTCGGTTGACCCCCAAATTCGCAATTAGGTGTCGGCAGAAGCGCCGATGCTCGGCTACGGTGGTGGAATCGCATCCAATTCGTCCCCGGACGGTCAAAGTACGAGGTGGTGTGAAAGGGTATGCTGTGCATGCCGCCACCCGCCATATGATCGATCTGTAACACATTATATGATCCGCGGCCTTCCGCGAAAGAATTACGAGCCGACCGATCGAAGGAGGACGAAATGCCTCGGAGCACTCAAAGATCACCCGATCAAGACCATCGCACGATCGACGCTTTCGGGGGCGTGCAATGTGCGGGAATCTCGAAATTGCTCACGGATCGCATGACGCTTTCACCTGCTCGGCGAATCACGAATTATATTCTGTTCGCCGTGATTGGTGCCGTGTGCGTTGCATCGATGTTGACGGGATCCAGTGCACTTGCTGATATTCACAGGGTTCATCCTCAGGACGGTCCGCATGCGGACGTTCGGATTCGCATTGACCAGAATGCGGTCACCTTCAATATGCAGATTAATCTTGTATTCATCGACGAGATTGCGTATGTACCCCGTGAAACACCGGATCATGTTGATCCGGATATTGAGGAAGCGCCGATCCGCGAGGCGCTTCTCGATTTTTTTCGAAGCAAGAATAAGGTTACGATCGACGGAATTGAAATACCACCCGTTCTACGAGAATACAACTTTCGGCGACCCGGTCCGGAACTACTTCCGCTCTTTCCGAGGACCGGTATGCGAGGTCTTCTCAAGGCGCATCTGATTATTGATTATCCGGTCAAATCGTCGCCGCAGTCCGTGTCCATGATTTGGGGTGGTTTTCCGCCCGATACGTACAGTTATCCCGACATGGACCCGAATGAAGCACCGCCGTTGGTGCTTGCCGCTCTTCTCACCTCGGAAGGAACCGACAAGATCATCAACTTCTCCGTCAATGAACCGGAATACACGTGGCACGCGACGGGTCTCAGCGCGGCCGATCGTTTCGAGCCGGTTCCCGATGTGGCCGAATTTCTGCCGGATGCCGAGTCACAAACGCTCATCGTTCCCGTCGTTTCAATCGTCGTGATGTGTCTCATGTTCGCCACGCTTTCCACCCTTCGGCTCAGAGCGAATTGGGTAGCGCGCAAGCGCCTGTTTTACACGAGTATTCCTGCGTTTCTCATCGCGGCGGGACTGTCGCTGCACATCGGGACGATCGAAGTCGCAAATCCCTTTCAATCCTCTCCGAAACTCCCGACCGAAGCGGAAGCACTCGCCATATTTCAGCCGCTCCATGCGAACATTTACCGCGCGTTTGACTACACCGACAAGAGTGATGTTTATGATGCGCTTGCGCAAAGCGTTGAAGGCGATCTTCTCGACTCGCTTTACCGTGAGATATTTCGCTCGCTGATCATGCAGGATCAAGGTGGGGCGGTGAGCCATGTTCAATCCGTGACGCCGGTGGAGACGACGGTCGATTCGATCGGATTCATCGTACCTGCCAATCAACCCTCGTTCACGGTTACGTCGCGGTGGCAGGTGGAAGGCTCGGTTTATCACTGGGGGCATTCGCATACGAGACTCAACGAATACAAGGCGCAGTACATGGTGTTGCTTACGCGGGCAGGCTGGCGAATCGCTTCGAGTAAGATTATCGAACAGTTTCGCGTCGATTCCGAGCCGCAACCTGCCGCCGACCTTCCCGCAGGTCTTGAGCCGGGTGAGGATCTTTGATGAATGTGGTGTCGTTGATGGTTCCGACATTGGTATTTGGTTTGGACTTAGGGTCGCACCCATCTGATAATTGCGACGCCATGCCACCCTCGAGCATATCTCCTGCCGCCGACGATGACGCGGCCCGCGTGGTGCACCGCCGTTCGCCATTGATTTCAATTGACCAACTCCTCTTTACTTATGCGCAAGTTGAGAGGCACGCTTTTTCGCTGAAGGTGGATCGCCTCGAAATCGGCAATTCCGAGCACGTTGCCTGCATTGGTCCTTCGGGAACGGGAAAGACGACGCTCATCAACCTCATCGCCGGCATTCTGACTCCTGAATGCGGACGGATCACGTTCGACGGCACAACAATTTCCAATCTCGACGACGCGCGGCGCAGAGCCCTTCGGATCTCGTCGATTGGGCTCGTGTTCCAGGAGTTTGAATTGCTCGAATATGTAACCGCGCTTGACAACATTTTGCTGCCTTACCTTATTTCCGACACGCTGCGTCGCACTCCGGACATCCGCGTGCGGGCGGCGCGACTGGCCGAATCGATGCGCATTTCGCATGTTCTTCATCGCCGACCCAAACGACTATCCCAGGGTGAGCGGCAGCGCGTCGCCATTTGTCGTTCGATGATCACCGAACCCAAGCTCATCATCGCTGATGAGCCGACCGGCAACCTCGACCCTGAGACTGCAGATATCACGCTTGACCTGCTCTTCAACGAAATACGGAAACGCGATGCAACATTATTGATGGTGACGCATAATCATTCCGTACTCGACCGGTTTCAACGCATCATTGACATGACCGAGCTGAATGCAACCTGTTCAACACCGATTTTGAACCATTGACGCCGCGCCGAACTTGTTTCGACGAATCCCCGCGGCAGACCATCGAACCATCTATGATCGGCCTCCTTTACCTTTCTCTCAAACATCTGCTTTACCATCGCGTGCAAACCACGATTCTCACGTTGAGCATCGCGGTCGCAATGGTGCTTCCCGCTGCTTCCAAAATGCTCATTTCGCGTTATCAACAGAATCTCACGGCGCGGGCGGACAACACACCGCTCATCGCCGGCGCCAAAGGCAATCGATTTGAATTGGCGCTCACCGCACTTTATTTTCGACAAAGCAGTCTTGCGACCATCTCGTACTCCGAGTATGAAAGGGCGCGGGACAAACATCCCGGGGTGGTTGTTCCGCTCAATTGCCGATTCACCGCCCGCGATTATCCGATTGTTGGTGTCGGGTTTGAGTATTTCCGAGAGCGTGGGCTGAAGCCGATCGACGGTACGCTCCCGCTTCAGATGGGCGATGTCGTTCTGGGGAAGAATGTTGCTGAAGCGCTGCAATTGAGAACGGGCGATGCACTTTTTTCCGATCAAAAGGAAATCTACGACATTTCTAAGCCGCCCGCCCTCAAGATGCACATAACCGGCGTGCTCGGCGAATCACGATCCGCCGACGACGATGCAGTCTTCGTCGATATCAAGACGATCTGGATTCTCGAAGGAATCGCGCACGGGCACGGCGATGTGAAGAAAATCGATAATCCGAAAATGCTGCTGGGGAAGACGGAAGAAACCGTCGTCGTCAGCCCTGCCTACATCGAATATAACGAAATTACACCAGAAAACATAGCGTCGTACCACATCCACGGCGACTCGTCCACGCTTCCGCTCACGGCCTTTCTCGTCTGGCCGAAGGACGATAAAGCGGCGACCATCCTAAAGGGTGATATCAATCTCGAAACGGATTATCAGATGGTGGTTCCCCGCGCGGTCATTGACGATCTCATGGCCGTGGTTTTTCGAATCAAGACGGTTTTCGACACACTTTCCGCCGTCCTTGCCGCTTCCACCATACTGCTGACGATTCTTGTGATCCTGCTCAACATGCGCATTCGCGCGCGTGAGATTGAGACGCTTCACAAGATCGGCTGCTCGCGTTTTGCGGTCGGCGGGCTTTATGTGTTTGAACTCGTCGCCATTCTCGCCATGTCGGTCGCGCTCGCCGCTTTGGTGACGACGGTGGTCAGCACGGTATTACCCGATCTCATTCGCATGGTTTGAGATCCCGTGGTCTTCCTTCATCGAGATGCCGAATTTATTTCAACCCCGCGCCCTTGCGAATGGCCTCCTTCAGTTGTTCGGGATCGTTCTTCATGGAATCCATCTCTTCCGCAGACACGAGAACTGATACCTCTTGGCCGCCGCGAACACTCAAGATGGCGGGCAAGGCCAACTCCATCTTCCCCAATCGCTTTGCGATCTCATCGTGATGCAGGAACTCAACTTCGACCCCAAGCGAATCGATGAATGCTTTCCAGTCCTTTTTCATGCCGAACGAGCCGTGGGTCATCGCGCACAACTGACACTGATACGTCCCCGGCGAAACGAATTTGTGGATCGTGTCGAACGCAGCGTTCAATTTGCCTTGATCCGCATTGTAAAGGAATATGATTTTTTCGATCGGCCTGGTTTCATCCATCATGATCGTTCACCCGTATCCCGTCATGCACGCCCGCCTCCGGATCCTACAATGCGTCCCTCATGGCCGCAGACGAAAGAGAATCCCGTTCGCCTCTTGAGATCGAACCGCCTTGCGAGGCGCAGGCAGGATATCGCGGTCTCGGCCGATTCGCCATCCTTTTCGTCGTTACGCTCATCACATTTCTTATCACGATGGGTTGTGCGACGCAGGCGAGATTTGTTTCGGATGATAACGCGGTATCGTCAAAGTTGCTTCCGGCGCTGTATTTATTCCTTGTCGAATCAACCTGGGCGTGGACGTGGATTCTTCCGGCTATCGGTTTCGGACGATTTATTTCCGCACGATTCCTCCGGCCGGCGACGCGTCCGTTTTCGACTTTATCATTTGGGATCGGGGCGGCGTTTCTCATGTTCGCCGATCACGTGCTCGGCTCGCTCGGAGTTTTTCAGTTCGCAGGTGGCGCTCCGGTGTTTGTTCTCACGGCCACCGGCATTGTTCTCATTTTTTTCCCGAGAACCAAGCGAGGTCGAGGCGATCGACCATTCACTGACGACCCTTTCGCGTCGTTTCCATTCATTGCCTTTGTTGTTCTCACTATTTTCATTACGATTCCGGTATCGCTACTCTTCACGGCAGCGCTCTCCACGCCGGGGTATTTGTGGGATTCCGAGTTCGGCGGGTTTGATGCGCTTTCGTATCACCTCCAACTTCCGCGTGAGTGGGTTGCGCTTGGTCGGATTGCACCTTTACGGCATAACGTTTACTCGTACCTCCCTTCGTACATGGAATCCGCGTACTACCACCTTGCGGTACTGCGCCGTCCGTTCAAGGATGCTTCGGCCGATGCCATGCAGTCGGCGGCGTATGCAGCGCAGTTGCTTCACGCCTATTTTGTGATTTTCGCAGCCGCAGGACTTGCGGAATTATTCTACAAATTCGCCCACAACCGTGCATCAAGGAATTCGACCAAATCGACGACGGCCTCGACGATCACGCGGACCCTTCTCGCCACCGCCTTTATCGCGATACCGTGGATCACGGTTGTCGGTTCGCTGGCGTACAACGAGATTTCGACGATTCTATTTTTCGTTGCGGCGCTTCAGATTATTACAGGGAATCAATCCGGATTATCAAACCGAAGCGAGGTCGCGATCGGATTTCTGCTCGGTTCGGCTTGTGCGGTGAAACTCACTTCGTTCGGACTTGTGGCGATCCCGTGTCTTCTCCTCTTCGTGGTTACGAATCTCCGATCCAATGAAATCGTTAAGTCGCTACTACGCTCTCTCTCGATGATCGCGCTCGGCGGGTTTGTTGTGCTATTTCCTTATGCCCTGCGAAATCTTGTTGCGACCGATTTTACAAATCCGTTCTTCCCGTTCGCAACCTCCATTTTCGGGACCGCCCACTGGACTTCCGAACAGGTCGCGCGCTTCAAGAGCGCTCATACTTCCGAAGATTTCACCTTTCTCGATCGACTCGACAACCTTTGGCGGATGGCGTTCCTTGATTTGCAATGGGCGTATCTTTGGTTCATTGCATTGACAGCCGGTCTGGTCGCGCTCTTTATCAAATCGACCCAACGAGGTGCATTGATGGCCTTCGTTCTGCTCATCCCGCAGATCGTGTTCTGGCTTTTATTCACGCATATGCAGAGTCGATTCCTGATTCCGTGCGTTATTCCGTTGATGTTGATGGTTGGGCTTCCAAATTTTGCGATGTCGCAATGCCAACTGGAGCGTGCCACCTCCCACCGACTCCGAAGCGCATCAGCCCGCGCGTTTCCGGTTATGGTTGCGGGCGTCGTTTGTGTCTTTTTCATTGGATTGACGTTTCGGAATTATGCAGATCAGCATGATGGTGCGCCTGCGGCGATGATTGACGCGATGCCTTTGTCCACGGGTCTCGGTCTCCCGCCGGAAACACAGGAGGTTTTCGCGGAGCGCAACCCCGTCGTTTTTCTCAACCTCAATATTCTTCGGCTCAGGGGCGGCTCTGTTTATTTGCTCGGCGATTCCACGCCGTTTTACCTCAACCCCGCGCATCTGTACCA
>Ga0210044_10010187_pt1 | contig 11264 bp, 15 predicted proteins | sample CryGey13umfilter_2_FD_183959 | JGI IMG/M metagenome (GOLD analysis project Ga0210044, IMG submission 183959) | Groundwater microbial communities from aquifer in Utah, USA - Crystal Geyser 4/9/14 3 um filter (SPAdes) (version 2) | ecosystem: Environmental > Aquatic > Deep subsurface >...
GTGGAACAAGTTTCCGCCCCGGCTTCGAGTACATAGAGGAGAGAGGGTACGCGCCCGTGGGGGTTGTATATATCACGGACGGGTGCTGTTCCGACTTCCCAAAAATGGCCCCGAGCTACCAAGTGCTGTGGACCATCATCGACGGCTACGGGAAGTTCAAACCGCCGTTTGGGGAAGTTATCCACGCTAAGTAGTTTGGGGCTCCAGGGGCAAGGTGAAAGGTTGCCCCTGCTGCTCGAGGCTATTTGGTCTCGGTGGGGAAAGCGAATCCTAACCTACAAGGAGGAGTACCATGAAAAAGCAAGAGTACAAAGTGTTCGAGAGCAATGCCGGTCATCTCCACCTCGCATTCCTGGAGAATGGAGAGTGCACGTATTACGCAACCGGATACGAGGAGTTCCCCGTAAGAGCCACTTCCGACCTCTTCCTGGATATGCTCAGGATCGGCTTGGGTGAGAACCCGAGGGAGACCGGTTGGGAAGGAGAGGGAAATCACCAGAAGTTGTACGAGGAGGCTCTCCGGTTCATGACCTGCATCGCCACCCAGGATGGGGTATGCCCGGAAAAGATGGGAAGTGCAGGCAAGTTGCACGTACTCGGGATTACGGAGGATCGGTCATGAAAGTGAAAGAGAGGAAACTCCGGATGAGGAAGACCGAGAATGGTACTTCCTATTACTACGTCGTGAACGGGAAGGAATTCACCCTGGATTTCGACTTCTTCCAGGGTGTCCACTTCATGTCGGACACGGCAGAGTACTTCGGTGACGACGCAATCAATACATTCGAGTACGTCACACAGATTGAGTTTCAGCGGTTACCATCCTACGCACGAGCCGCTGAGTAATCCAGGATGGGGACTTCTCGATGTGAAGTCCCCGTCCAAACCAAGGAGTGATCAAATGAGTGATTCCCCGAAGCACGAAGAAGTCTACGACAAGTGCATGAAGCTGGCGGCACTGAACGCTGGCTTCGGAGCTACCCCATGGATTCACCTGGCAGACGCCGTGGAGCAAGGTTCCATCAGTCCGATGGAAGCTTACGACGCCATGGCACTCGGGTACTTGCCTGAACATCTCAAAGTGAGAAGGTCTCGCTACAACCACCTTCTCTAGGAGGAGGGAAGCATGGACGCAAAACTAAGAAAGAGGTTCGAACGACTCGGCTCCCCAGAGAGTGGCATCCCCGTAACTATAGAAATCACTTACAGGGATGGGATGGTGCTCTCAGCAGAGGCACTTCCCAAAGTCCACCCAAAAGTGGTCAACAGAGAGCGAGCTCGACCCTGGATGAACCCGGCCGCCCCCCAACTTATTGAGCACAAAAAGGCGGCGAAATTGTTCAACATTGCCGCTGCATGGAGGGACATTCCGATCCCAATAGAACGCTTCCTAGATGGGGAACCAATCGACTTGATTAAATCCCTAACAGATCCTGGACTTGTCTATGAAATCACCTTCCACGCGAGCTTCTGGGATAAGTCCGTGTTCGGAGTGCGAGAGGACACGCTCTGTATCTCTAGGAGATTGTGATGAAAAGATACGAGTGTAACCTCAAGAGGTTTGGGACTTCCTGGGAGTGTACCCTGGAGGAAGAAAGGGAATAGCAATCTGAAGAGTGGGGACTCCATTGGGGGTCCCCTTTTCCTTTGTCATAAGGAGGAACTTATGAAGTCCTCACTCATGCAAGGTAGATCGGTACTTGCAAATGAGTATGTAGTGAAAGTCGTGCTCAACTTGTATGACGGCATGGTAATCAGAGCAAGGGCGAAGAGAGTCACTAACAACGACCTTGCTTGTGCTGCAAGTATAGGGAAGCTCTTCACACCTGGAAGGGTATCCGGGTACGGATGGGTCCTAGCACAGATCAACCAGCAGTGGAAAATTGCCACCCCTATGCTTATCAAGGCCACGGTCTCCGACAGGAGTGCAGCCAACCTTATCATGGACAGCACCGGTTGCGATCACACTTTTGAAGTAAGCTTCGTAGGGATTCATAACGGGTACGCGATCAGCGAGGTACTCCAGCACACCATAATGATATCCAGAATCATGTGAGGGTTCAGGGTAGCCACGGACCTTCCCGGAACGCCCCGTCAGGTCACGGGAGATACGCTATGAGAAGTGAAGTAGAATTATTTGAGTCTGGATTCGTGGTACAAATGAGACTAGGAGTAGAGCGTGGACTCATCATATCCATGCGCGGGATCAGTGCTACCAAGGAAGCACTATCTACTCTCGCTAAAGACCCTGACTTTATCCCGTTCTCAGACCGTTGGCGGAGGAGAGCTCTGACTGGAAGACGCCTCGGAAGTTTCAACAAATCCAAAGCTTGGGAAGATGTCCCCACCAGAATGGACCAGTTGGTGGGCGATATTGAAGCATGGAAGATTATCTTGTCGTACATTGAGTACGATAAGAAGTATGAAGTCTCCTTCCTGGCACAATACTTTGAATACCGGGTAACCTACATCTACCCGAGTTCACTAAGAATAACCACAATATACTAGGAGCAGTGCCATGAGGTACAAACCTGGAAATAAGGAAGAGGCAGTTCTTTTTACAGGGAGGTGGTGCTCGACATGCACGCATCTACTGAACAACGGGACCTGTGACATTCTCACCAAAATGATGGAGCTCGATATAGACAGCGAGGACTATCCGAAGGAGCTTGGGTTCCATCCAACTTATGAGTACCCTTTCTGTACTGATTTTAACATCTTCTTTCTCATGGCACCATACAAGTTCACCGTAGGGCGAGCTGCCATGGTCAGTGACCGCCTAGGAAACGCAAAGGAATTGATCTTAAAATCAAAAGAGGAAGTCAGTGTCAGGGTGAAAAGGCCACTCGCTAAACGGATAGCGAAGGCCTTCGGAGCCAACTGGCTTCCCACCGCCAGGAAGACGCTGATCCTTACTCAACGCACGACCATGAGTGCAAGCGGTAAGGATCTTTTTTTGAATGGTGACAGGGATGAGGCTGATTTCCTTATAAAGCACTACAAGAGCAAGCGGAAAAAGGGCTTGCCCGAAAAGAAAGATTGAGCTATTTTAAGAAACACGAAGAAATTTGAAACGACGGAGGCCGGACGCCCCGTCAAGTCGCAGGGATAATCAAAAATAGAGAGGAAGGTATGTCCGAGCAGGGTGACACCAGTTGCATTATAACGGTGGCTCCGCTGATGTGCAGCATCTCTCCATCGGGTGCTGCACGGTTTCTCCGTTCTGCCCTAGTCACAGAGAGGGAGTACTTCCGCCCTGTCTTTGAGAACGGATACAAGCGGAAGAAAAGATTCACGTACCCAGTCCATTATGTTCTCAAGGGAAGATTCCCTACAGGATTACTAGAGATTGTAACCTCTCTACTCAAGAGCAAGGGCTTCTCGATACAGATTATCGACAGACGCTCTACAATCAAATCCTCGCTGCAATCCTCATTTGGGGATATCACGCTGAGGGATTTCCAGCTTGAGGCCGTCGAGGCGGCTGTGTCAACGCACGGGGGCTATATACAATCTCCAACGGGAAGCGGCAAAACGGTGATAGCGGCAGGGATCATCAACGCCCTGCCAAGTAGCAATGTCTTGTTTATCGTTCCCACGAAATCTCTACTCACACAGACTGCAAGCAGCTTCGAGAAAATCTTCGGGCGACCGATCGGGATGATCGGTGCCGGGGGTAGCACATTCCAACAGATAACAGTCGGCATCATCAATTCAATCTACAACTGCTATGAACTTGGGGGACTCCCTCGGTTCGATACAATCATAGTTGATGAGTGCCACAGGATCTCCAAGCTCGACGGGAGGTACGCTAAGTTTTTGCTGAATTACCCGTCTCTCAGGAGATATGGGATCTCTGCCACCCCACACAAAAAGAACCTCGAATCAGAGGAGTACATGGTCATGTCTGCCTGCCTGGGTCGAGAATTGTTCTCTGCCGACAACAAGCAATTGATCAAGGACCATTTCATTGCGAAACCCACGATCAAGATAATACGTGCCCCATTCTACCAGAAAGCCAATGAACAACGAGCATGGCCCGACGTGTACGAGTACGGAGTAGTCGCCAACCCAAATGCCATCAGGGCTATTGCGGATAGTGCAATCTCCTACGTTCAGTCGGGGAAGTCGATCCTGATCATGTGCCAGCGCATTCGTCATCTGCTGAACATCGAGCACACACTACTGAGACTCAAGCCTGATCTCAGGACAGCGGTGGCTCTGGGCGGGCCAAACAAGGAGATTACCACGGAACTCGATGGGCTGGCGAGGTGGCTCCGGTCAGCCAAAGCTACGGGCAACGGGGATCTCAGCAGGAGATTGACTGTTGCGATAGAAAAGTTGACCGCGACGAGACAAAGACTTGTAACCGCAAGTAAGAGTACGGAGAGAATACGACAAGAGCTGGACAGGAAGGAACTCGACATAGTCATTGCAACCACGGTATGGAAAGAGGGAACGGACATTCCCTCTCTTGATGTGGTAATAAACGCGGCAGGTTACAAATCGGACATCCTGGCGCAACAGATCATGGGCAGGGGGATGCGTGCTACCAACGAGAAGGACAGCTTCATCCTGGTAGACATATTTGATCCGAGTCATCATTACCTGATCAAGCACTTCGGAGAGAGGATCTGCCTCTACTTCGATAAGAAATGGATGTAAACTTATAAAGGGAGAACGACTATGATGATGCAAGTAACAAAAGAGTTCACTTTCGACGCAGCACACTTCCTTCCTGGATATGAAGGCAAGTGCAAACAGCTTCATGGGCACACTTACTCAGTGTGGGTATCCTACGGAGTAACTCTGAGTGACGAGAAGCACATCCCATCCCCAGGATTCATGGTAGATTTCGCTAGTATCAACGATCTAGTGAAGAAGTCGGTGATCTATTGCCTTGACCATACCCTACTCAATGACCTTATCGAGAATCCCACCGCTGAGAATATCGCCATCTTCATTGCTTCGGTTCTCAAAGATCCGGGCAACACGGTGCAAGGTCCCTTCGGTGAGAAGCTGAAACTCACATCGATAGTAGTCAGGGAAACTCCCACCTCGGTCGCAACACTCTTTCTCTAGGAGGAAAGTATGACAGAATTAAAGGTACATTCCATATTCCCGTCATTCAATGGAGAGGTCTGCCACGCGGGACAAGGCAGCTCGGCTATCTTCGTCCGGTTGGCTGGGTGCAATCTAGCTGCTGCTGGACATCCCTGCCTCTGGTGTGACACGCCTGATGCTCAAACTGATTGGCACAGCCTCTCCCTGCCAATTGGGGAAGTGCTGAATACGGTTCTCGATCTCGGAGAAGGGATCAGGAACGTGACCATTACGGGAGGAGAACCCCTGGCTCAGGATGGAACCCTCGTCCTTGTCAAATCACTGCTGGCCGTGGACAAGCACGTCTCTATCGAAACCAACGGGACTCTTTCTATCGCACCCTACGCTTTTAGGTGCAAGGATCTCCACTTCGTGATGGATTACAAGCCCCCGTCCGCAGGTGAAGCGGTCTTTGACTCTTTCCTAGAGGAAAATCTCTCCTATCTCGGAGAGGATGACTTCGTAAAGATAGTAGTCCTAACAGATCAGGATCTGTTCAGTCTCTCAGAAATGCTGATGAAAGCACGAGTGAACACCAAAGCCAAGATTGCGGTGGGTGTTCCATTCAATAATCCAGTATTGGCGAAGGCGATTGTTGACGAGGTGATCCAATGGAGACTGGATGTGACACTGAACTTCCAATTACACAAAATAATCACCCCCACTATTGAGGGAGCTGTGCAAGGAGCATACAACTAAAGGAGCTTTGCATGGCAATCCCAGCAAAGATCACCCCAAACTGTGGCCTCTGTCAATATTGGTGGAGGTCCAAGGTTCTAAGGAACACCGGACAGGTTTGCGTATCGAGACTCTGTAAGGTCTCCATACAAGAAGTAACCTCCACAACTAAGTCCTGTAAGAAATTCGTACAAAGTGAATATATCTGGTGCATTGTCAAAGGAAGCTTAATCCATCATCTAGTATGCAGAACTCGAGTACGGTGCTACAAGAACTGCATCATGCTCCGCATTATCAAATATGAGAAGTATCGAAAGAGTAAGCTAATCCCAAGGAAGAGTCGGAAGGTAGAGAAGCCTGCCAAAGAAAGTACCAAGAGAAGATTGGTCAAGTAATCCGACACAGGATGGATAGATCATCTAACAGAACTGGAATTACTCATGGTTCTGTATCATGTTACCACACCCAAGAAAGCCAAACGCTATCGCGAATGCGGGAGAATAGTGAGGCCGGTACGAGACTTCACTACTCCCATGGCAGCAATGGCCTGGGCACTCAGAGTGAACAGAACGGTAATCTATGAGATAGAGACCTGTGATCAGGTAACGTACAAGCTGCCTGATCATCATAATAACTTCGGGGAGACTTGGTGGTGTGATGAGGACGTAACAAGGTTCACGTGCTTCTACAGTACGTCATAGACTCACGGGGGTGTCTAATGATTGACATTGCAGGTTACTTGCAATCAGTCGGGGTTATAGTCACAACCTCAGGCAAGAATTGCACCGAGGGATGGACTAACACAAGATGCGTATTCTGTGACGATACCTCGAACCACTTAGGTATCAACAACAGCTCTGGAGTTTTCAAATGCTGGAGATGCGGCAGACAGGGTCCATTCAGACTTCTCATCAAGAAGCTGAGTGGACTCAGTGAGAGAGAAGCTCTGGATCTGGAGGCTATATTCTCTTTTGGCAATTTAGTCACTACAAAGGGGGAGGTTAGGACCTACGGGAACCTCCCCCCGATTGAGAAGTTCTCAGATGCTATTCTGCACGCTCCTAAAGATGTAGAATCATACTTACAAGGACGAGGGCTATCTCTATTAGATATGCACACGAGAGCACCAGGCTCTATGTATAGCAAAGGGCTTGGTCCTCTCCCATTTAGAGTAATCATCCCCATCATACAAAATACACAAATTGTAAATTATGTCGGACGCGATTACACTGGCCTGTCCTCACGACGATATCTCGCACTCCCTGACTCACATGCACTCATGAACATAAAGGAAAGCCTCTACGGAATAGACTACATAGAGCAGAGAGGTAACATCATCTTAGTTGAAGGTGTATTTGATCAGATCAAACTTGGCATAGGCAGTGTAGCTACATTCGGCATCTTCCTAACTGGAAAACAATTGGAATTATTGAGGTCCAAGCACCCAAACAAGGTATTCATATTGCTAGACAAGACAGCGAGCGAGGATGGCACCGCCGAGAGAATGGCTAGAGATATCTGGTTCTCCAGGACCACGGTACTCTCTCTAAATACCTATGCCGATCCCGGAGAGATCTCCCTCGAAGAAGGAAGGAAGCTCATGATGGAGTTAGCCGATGTTTAGAGTTATAAAGAAGAGTGACAGCGACTCTGAGCAACTCCTACTGACCGGAGTCATAGCCAGTGATGAGATAGCCGCCGTACTTCTACCTAGAGTAACCATAACCCTGTTAGAAACTCACGCTGCTCGGACGATCATATCGTGGGTGAAAGCCTACCACGAACAATACGGGGATGCTCCAAAAGCGCATATCCAGGACATCTACAACGAGTACAAGGACACTCTCCAGGAGAAGTTACACACAGAAGTTTTAGAGCTTCTCTCGAAAGTCACCGACACGGCAGCTAGTGACATAAATGCAAGGTACGTCATTGCTGAGTCAACTAGATTCTTGAGAAAGCAGCAGATCACCTTACGAGCAGACACCGCTCGGGCACTTCTGCTAAGAGGGAAACTCTCCGAGGCAGAACTCGCCCTGAGCGACTCCCTCCCGGTAGATGGCGGATTGGAATCTTGGGTGAATCCAATCAGAGATCGTGACTTCATCATACGAGCCTTGGACAATCGACTAGATGAGTCGAATGTTTTGTTCAAACTCAGTGGAGCGCTAGGAGAATACATCGGTCCCCTCCATCGAGGTTGGCTGGTCTCCGTAGTCGGTCCCATGAAACGAGGCAAATCGTGGCTACTCCAGAACATCGCCCTAAACTGTGCCATGGCTGGAAAGCGTACCATCTTCGTTTCCCTGGAAATGTCAGCCGAGGATATCACTATCAGGCAGATGCAGATCCTATCCATGCGTGATCTAGTCAGTGGAGACTATCCGATACCTGAGTTCGATTGCGTTTATAATCAAACCAATTCCTGCTCCAAGACACAACGAGTAAACAGAGTACCATTCCCACAATTACTTCATCCTGGGCAGCAATCCACCTACGGAACATGCTGCGTGTGTAGAGGAACCAAAGCGTTCAAACCCTCCATCTGGAATACCTTCAGGCACATCGACGAGCTTGATACAAGAAACTGCATGGAGATTCTCAGGCTGTTTGATAGACAGTTTGGCGGTGATCGGTTAAGAGTGAAAGCTTACCCATTAGAATCGGTATCCATCCCGGACATATCTAATGATATAAAGACTTTGGAACTCCAATCCAAATGGGTTCCAGACGTGATAGTAATTGACTATGCCGATATTCTGGCTACGGTCCCGGCGACACTGCAAGGACGTGAACGGGAGAACTCAATATGGCGTGCACTGAAACAAATGGCTGGAGCACGCCAATGCCTTATCGTGACAGGTACCCAGGGGAATAGAGATTCATTCACCGCTGACAGCCTATCGGAAAGTAACGTATCAGAAGATATTAGAAAGTTGGCTCATCCGGATATAATCCTATCACTCAACTCTACCGATGTGGAGAAAGGATTGGGAGTAATGCGGATAGGTATTCTGGCGCATAGATGGAAAAGGTTTCTAAAGTCACGACAAGTAATGGTTCTCCAGAATCTGAGCCTAGGTCAGTTCCATCTGGATAGTGAGGAAATATCTATTGAGCCCAAGCACAAAAAGTGATTATTCAATCGAGCGTGTTTGCTATCATCAAACATTACACGAAAAACGATGTTTGACGATATCAAACATTACACTAAAATATCTAAATTTCACATTTGACAAAATTTCCTAAATCGGCTAAATTTAAAACAATGGAAAACAGCGAAACAACAAACCAACAAACGGAGGTCACCATGAAAGTTGTATCTCGGAAGAAGCGAAGTGATGGCGGAAGGATTATCGGGTTCCTGGCTCTCCAGCAGGACTTCGACAACATCCAAACAATCAAGGACGTGACCGGGATAGTCTCCTACAGCGAGACTATCAGGCTGGCCCTTCATTTTGCATCGTACCTATTCACGGACAAGTACAAGGACAAGCGATTCATGTTCCCGGAGTCCAGAGAGGTAGTAGTCTCGGTGAAGAAAGTGGCTACGAACGAATCCTAAGCGGCTAGTCAGGGGCCGCTGAAAAGGCCCCACAATGCCCCACAATCAATTTTCTCCCCGAACCCATATAACGACACGAAAAACATATTACGCGAGCAAGTAATGGCCTTACAGAGCTTCCCACGGGCTATTGGCGCTTCAAGCTCATTCCCGGAATCGCTCCAAACAGCCCTGAAGGGCATGAATTTCAATTTTCTCGCGTGAAGCTATACAGACACGAGGTCCGCCTAGAAAATCGATTCTAGCACATTCTGGAGCGTCTCGGAGCCAAGTCCGGGAACACTCCCTGCCGCTGGGATGGATCTTCTTGACGGCAATGTTTGGGCGGACGATGATTAGCAGGATCTTAAAAAAGGCTGGGCTGAACAGAAGGCAACTGTTCAGCCCGGTGAAACGGAAAGAGTTCTCGAAGAATGACCAACTCACAGAGGAGCGGCCATGCACTCATATTCTAGCTCAAATCAGAATCAGCGACAAGCATATTCTTCAAGGATCATTGTTCCCACGATGGCCGAGATCATTGTTCCCACGATGGCCGAACTACTGGAGTTTGGATATCGGCCAATCCCATTGAAACCATTGGAGAAGGTACCAATCTTCGCTAATTGGCAGTCCCGTTCGATAGACGAGCAGTGGCGGAGCTGTTCCTGCGCCAATCCAAACTACGGATTGTGCTCCGGGAGTAAGAACGGAATCTTCGCGGGCAAGTCCCTGGCAATCCTCGATTGGGATAATCACAACGGTCACGAGGATAACGAGGCTCTGTTCAGGTACTTCACTGGCTTGGGAGTGCATCTGAAATCCGGAGCCACCCTAGTAGTAAGATCAGCGCACGGCGGCCTGCACGTTTACTTCTCAGTCAAAGGGACACTCCCACCCGGCCACTCCATACACCTCCTCCCCTCGTTCGGGTTTGGGGAAGTCAAGATCGGACTGCATTCCTACACGCTCGGGCCGGGATGTATGCTCAGAGATCAACTACTGTACGAAGTGCTGCACGGCTGGTTTGACAGAATCCAGGAAATCTGGTTCCAAGACTTCATCCCGATCCTAAAACTCCCACAAACGGTCAGCTTGCCGGAAGTTCCCCTGCCGGATGGAAGTAAGTGCATCAGCCAGCAATTACGTAAACTTCTTGCTGGGGAAGGGATCAAACGCTTTGAGTCAAGGTCGGAAATGGAAGCGGCGATCCTCTCCCGCCTCTACCTCGCCGGGTTCACATTCCCGGAAGCCTTTACGATCTTCAAGGGAAACCCCTGCGGTGGAAGATTCACGGAAGAGTTTAAAGCCAATCCAGGGAAGGGGTACAAGTGGCTGGAGAACGCCTACCAAGATGTAGCAGCCTGGGTAGCTTCCAATCCCTCCCAGGAAGGTCGCCGGATTGCGGAAGCAGCTATCAAGTGGGCTGAAAGCAATCGTTGGCATGGAAAAGCTGGAAGGACCGATAAAGCATGTTTTCTTGCTCATGCTGGAACAGCTCTTAAGTACAACAGGGTTACTTATATACTATCTAAACTAGATTTAGCCAGGCTTGCCAAAGTGGATCCTGGAGTCGCGTGCATAGCCAACAAACGGCTGCAGGAAGCAGGGTACATCGAGTTGGTAGAAAAAGGTACATATTCAGGCAGGAAAGCTTCTTCCTGGAGACTTAAGGTCGGGATCTAAAAAAGGAGATTAAGGTGACTAGTGAGAACAATATCTTTTCAATGGAGCAGATGGATTTACTGCGTAAAGCACTCCCGAAGGTTTTCCGTGGGAGGAAAAGAGACGACCTGGGTCCCATGTCGGCCGAGGAATTTGAAATCTTCAGAAAGCCCTATCCTGACAAGTTCAACAAGGTCATTGTAAATTTTCCCATCGACAATACTGGTGGTATTGTGTACGTCTTTGGGATAGCCGCTCCTTTCACTATCGAGAA
>Ga0210044_10010191_pt1 | contig 11261 bp, 13 predicted proteins | sample CryGey13umfilter_2_FD_183959 | JGI IMG/M metagenome (GOLD analysis project Ga0210044, IMG submission 183959) | Groundwater microbial communities from aquifer in Utah, USA - Crystal Geyser 4/9/14 3 um filter (SPAdes) (version 2) | ecosystem: Environmental > Aquatic > Deep subsurface >...
AAAAAACATTGCTTTAAGTAAGAACCCAAGCAGAACTGGATTATAAAATTAATACCATCGTAGAGTAGCCATACCTGAGTGGCGACAAGGATTTAGTCGTGACCGAATCTCACCTCCTCCGCCTTCGCCCGCCATAGCGGGCTTCGTTATCGGCGTGACGAAGTCCGCACAAGACGAGCGAAGCGAGGTCGTTCGGTTTACCGAATTTTTAACGAAGGCGACCACTGTCCCTAGAAAAAGATTTGACTGGAAGATATAATTTCACTGCACTACACATAAAAAGAAAAAGCTAAAATGTTGATTGTTAAAATTCTGATTTCAGTGCTTGGATTGTCCGGTTTTTTGCTAGCCAGCTATATTCGCCACTGCAAAACCAAACTTGTTCCTCTGGTTTGCCCCGTTGAAGGAAGCTGTGAAAAGGTTGTTCACAGCGATTATTCAAAACTTTTCGGCATACCTCTTGAGGTTATCGGTATGTTTTACTATGCGATAATATCGCTTTCATACGCTCTCTTTGCTATTTTTCCAACTCTTCTGCCTGACATTGTATCCTTTGTCGTTATGGGTCTTACTGCTGGCGCTTTTTTCTTTTCACTTTATTTGACCTTTGTTCAAGCATTTTTCCTTCGTCATTGGTGTACATGGTGCCTTATTTCCGCGTCTATTTGCAGTGTTATTTTCGCTCTTGTTATGATTAGTTCGCGAATTGCTCCACAAGAACTAGCACAATCAATAATTCACCTTTTTTGAATGTAAATACAAACCTTCGTGCTAAAATAAATGGTATGGCAAAACCCTCTCCCCTTCATTGGGAAACACACGAATATGAAGAGCGCAGGAGAAGCTCTGATTGGTTTTGGGCAGTCGGTATAATTACCCTTGCTGTTGTTGTAACATCAATAATTCTGGGAAACATTCTCTTTGCCCTTGTTATTCTTATTGGTGGGTTTGCTCTCATACTTTATGCTGTTCGCAAACCGCAGAAAATAGATGTGGTGGTTGACCATCGAGGCGTAGTGCTGGACAAATTTTTTTATCCATATCACACCCTTGAATCATTTTGGGTGGAAGAACACGAAAATCACCCGAGGATTTTAATAAAATCACAAAAACTTTTTATGCCTTATCTCATTGTCCCTTTGGGGGACACGGATATTGATGAGGCCAGAGAACAGCTGTCACACCACCTGCCGGAAGTCTTCCACAGTGAGTCAATCTTTCACCGCCTCTTGGAATACTTGGGATTTTGACTTACAAGCTCCTGGCTGTTATTTTTTAGTTCTCGGAAACACAAAAAACAAACCGCTCCCATCGTTCAATGGATAGGACATAACTTTGCGGAAGTTAAAATGTAGGTTCGATTCCTACTGGGAGCACAAGCGAAAAAACCTAAACTGCTTTAGATTTTTTCAGACTTGTGCTAGGCGGAGCCCTTCCTTCGTCAGGCCTTCGGCTCTGAGACTCAGGCTCGAAGAGATAAATTCCACGAGCCGGGTCGTTTAGACTCTGAGAACCTTCGGGATCAAATGACAGGCTCGAAGAGGTCGCGAAATTTTGCGAGAGGCGAGGAAAATATTCGTGACCGAGTGAGAAACACAATTTAAGAAATTCTTTTTATGGCAGACACTGTTCTAGACTTTTTGCGACTCGCGGTGTTTTTTTTCAAGACTCTGGATTTTACAGCTTTGTCTATCGCCTTTTGAAACTTTGGTAAAAGAGCGAGGGCTTCCTCCGTTTTCTTTTCCAAAATAAATTTTTTCATTTGTTTCGTAAGAGAAACAATATCGCTCTTGCGACGGAGATTGAATATTTTTTTCCTCTGTGAGCCCCTTAGGGCTTTTTTGGCTGAAGTTGTTATGGGCATGGGCAAGATATTACCCCAATTCAAACTTTCTTGCAAGAAAGTTTGAATTGGGGTAATAATCAGCAAAAAATCACTATTGGAAATCAAGCACAACACATACTTCTTACTTGGTGGTTCTTGGGTTATTATATCTTCATGATTGCTTATCTTTTCGGAACGGTCCTCAATATAGATAGCCAGCACCTTATTCTAAATGTTAATGGAGTGGGTTATAAAGTTTATGCAAAAGGTAACGACCTCCAAAAAACCGCTATTGGAAAAGAAATTTCTTTCTGGACATATCTGTCCGTTAAAGAAAATGCTCTTGATTTATACGGCTTTCACACGCAAGACGAGTTGGGTTTTTTTGAACTTCTTATTACAGTTTCCGGCATTGGACCCAAAAAAGCGCTTGGTATTTTAAACCTGGTTCCGATTGAATCATTGCGACAGGCGGTTAGAACCGAGAATGTGTCACATTTAGTAAAAGTGTCCGGCATTGGTGGTAAAATAGCGGAAAAAATTATTCTTGAATTAAGGGGCAAGCTTGGAAAAGCCGGGGAGATGGAAGCCGGCACGCTTAGGGATGAGAGTGATGTTGTGGAAGCTCTTTATTCTCTCGGTTATTCCCAAAAAGAAGCTCGTGAAGCACTTAAAGAAATTTCTGAAGAGATAATTGGCACAGGTGAGAAAGTTAAAGAAGCTCTGAAAATACTGGGAAAAAATAAAAAATGAAGGAGAAAATAAAAAAACTCATACCGACAAGTTTGTTTCATGCAGTACAGCCGATATACCACTTCCTGCTCTCGTTTCTGGGAGCGGTTATTTATCGTTTCCCCTCAAGGCACATAAAAATTGTTGGAATTACAGGGACAAAGGGCAAAACGAGCACAACGGAGTTGGCCAATGCGATTCTAGAAAAGGCCGGCTACAAAACGGCTCTGGCAGGAACACTGCGTTTCAAAATCGGAGATAAAAGTCGTCCCAATTTGTTTAAAATGACAATGCCGGGGCGATTTTTTATGCAACATTTTATTCGCCAAGCTGTAAGGGATAGATGCGACTGGGTTGTAATAGAAATGACATCTGAAGGCGCGAAGCAGTGGAGACACAAGTGGATAGACCTTAACGCGCTGGTTTTCACCAATCTTTCTCCAGAACACATTGAATCGCACGGCTCATTTGAAAAATATTTGAAGGCAAAACTTTCTCTCGGCAAATCTTTGGAAAACTCTTTTAAAAAACAAAAGATTGTTGTCGCAAACAAGGACGACATATATGGCAAAGACTTTTTGTCACTGCATGTACCAAACCGCTTTCCTTTTTCGCTTGAAGATGCGAAGCCGTATAAAATAAGTGAAAAGGGGGTTTCGTTGACTTTTCTCGGAGAAAAAATATCGTCACACCTTAAAGGAGTTTTTAATATCTACAACATATTGGCGGCAGCAACTTTCGGGTCATCTATAGGAATATCCGCACAAGTAATATCTGAAGCACTGAAGGGGGTAGAGAGCATACGGGGGAGGGTGGAATATGTAACTATCGGAAAAAAACAAAACTTTGATGTCATTGTTGATTACGCGCATACGGCAGATTCTCTTGAGAAAGTATATCGGGTTTTTGATGGAAAAAACAAAATATGTGTTCTTGGAAACACGGGGGGAGGAAGGGATAAGTGGAAAAGACCTGAAATGGGGGTGGTGGCGGATAAATATTGCCAGACAATCATTCTCACAAACGAGGACCCGTATGACGAAGACCCCAAAGTTATAGTGGAGGAAGTAAAAAATGGAATAAAAAACACTCCTTGCGAAATAGTGATGGATAGGAGAAGGGCTATCGGACTTGCGCTAGAAAAAGCAGATATCGCCACTCAAAAAGAGTTGGGTGAGAAGGGGGCGGGAAAAGAGAGGGTTGTTGTATTAATAACCGGCAAGGGCACGGACCCGTATATTATGGAAGAAAACGGGAAGAAAACCCCTTGGGATGATGCTACCGTGGCAAGAGAAGAATTGGAAAAAATATTTTCTAAAAAACAAACTGGAGAATAACGGGAACAGATTATACAAACCGTAAAATTTTGTGTTTTAATGAATTTAATTAAGATTTTCTTTGGTCATTTTTACTAAACTTAAAATCACCACCTTGCCAGAACTGCCTGAAGTACAAACCACCGTTAATGGGATTAATAAGAAACTCAAAGGTTTGAGGATTGTGGATATTTGGACAGATTACCCCGCACGACACTACGATAATCCTCAATGGCAAAATTCCGAAAAAATAAGCTCTAGGCAAATAAAAAACAAACACTTCTTCAATTACTTTAAAAAAAATATCGTTGGAAAAAAAATAACTGGAGCTGAAAGACGGGCAAAAAATGTTTTAATCCACTTATCTGCAAACAAAACACCGTCCAAAACAACAAAAGGACGATGCGAGACAATCCTTATTCATATGAAAATGACAGGACATTTGCTTTTCGGTAAATACGAAAAGGTAAATACAAAAACTAAAAACCTTAAACCAAAAACGACAAAGTGGGTTGCGCAAGAGCCGGGGCCTTTGCGAGATGATTCCTTCAATCAATTTATTCATCTGGTTTTCAGTCTGTCAAACGGCAAACACCTTGTTCTTTCTGATATGAGAAAATTCGCCAAGGTTTTGTTGATTGAAAACTTTGGTCTAAACACCTCTTCGGAGCTCTCTCATCTGGGACCCGAACCGTTAACTAGTAATTTTTCATTAAAGGTGTTGAAAGAAAGATTGAATAAAAAACCAAACTGGCCGATAAAAAGCGCGCTTATGGACCAAACCCTTATTTCCGGCATAGGAAACATATATTCCGACGAAATACTTTGGGCATCAAACATTCACCCCCTTCGTAAGGTGGAGGATTTGAAAACTTCTCAATTCATAAAAATTTTGGTGAACACAAAACTTATTCTTAAAAAAGGAATTGATTTTAAAGGCGACTCAATGTCCGACTACAGAAATATAGACGGTAGACGTGGTCGTTTCCAAAACGAACACCAGGCCTATAGACGCACAGGCAAGCCGTGTACCAAAAAGAGATGCCCTGGTACTATAAAGCGTACTGGGGTTAGGGGTAGAAACGCTCATTTCTGCTCTACTCATCAGAAATAAATGACTACATATTTATTATTTTTGCTAGGAATAATGGCGCTTGGAGATGTGGCTTTGATACCTCTTCTTTACTTTAGCGTTACCGACTCTTTCTCGCTTTCAACCGTAATTCTCATAGGACTAATTGCTAATACCATAATGGATGTTTTTTGGTATTGGGTAGGGAGAATGTCAAATAAGGAGAAAATTTTCCGTTTCTTTAGGATTGATAGGTTGATGAAGAAGAACGCTGAAATTTTTTCTCTGTCCAATCCGCGTGCTGATAAAATTCTTTTTATTTCTAATTTTCTATACGGCATACGAGTCCCCGTCAGAGTTCTTTACGGTATGGAGAGACTCCCACTTCGCAACTTTCTTCGTGTTGGGGTTTTGGGAACTATTATCTGGATACTAATTATCGCCGGGTTGGCTTTTACTCTAAACACGGGTGCGGAAGAACTCAAAATATATGTGCGACGAGGAGAAATTGTTTTTAGCACATTCGTTTTACTTATTGTTCTTTTTGAAATTTGGGCAAAAAAATATATAAAAAAATTTATGAGCTCCAAAGAGCAGGATTGCGAAACGAATCAACCGGGAACCAAAATTTAGTCCGTTTCCAAACGACTTTTTTTATATTTTAAGAATTTGAAATAGAGCAATACCGACAGCCACGGAGATATTGAGAGATTCCTTTTTTCCTCTCATATCAATTTCCGCTATTAAATCCGCCCGCTTTAGCAATTGGGCCGACAAACCCCTTGTCTCACTCCCGAATATAAATGCGCAAGGTTTTTTTATTTTAATCTTCCTATAATTCACCGAGTTTGGCGATTGTTCTATCGCGACCAACACCACCCCCTCTCCTTTTAGTTTTTTTATAATTCTATTTAAATCTTTGGTTTTTTCCCACAGTACAAAATTTTCCGCACCCAAAGCGCTTTTTGAAATCTCTTTTACTTTTCTACCAAAACGATCCACTGGGGCGGGGGTGTAACCGGTTAGAAAAACTTTACCTATACCGGACGCATCGGCGGTTCTTAGGATTGAACCGACATTGTGTTTACTCCTTACATTGTGAAGTATTAAATACGCTTCCTTTTTGGTCTTTTTATCCTTTTTGTTTCTCATAATAAAGATGTTACTATATTGCCATGTTAAATCCTTTTCCAGAACTGCTATCTTTCGGGCTTTTGGCTCCTTTTATTTTGCGTATAGTTGGAGGGTTTGTTTTTCTCAATCTCGGTTTTCTCAAATTAAAGGGTGAAAAAGACAGGTGGGAAGCGTCTTTTGAAGCTCTCGGTCTTAGACCAAAAGTCAGTTTATTAAAAATTTTTGCTCTTACGGAAATAATAGGAGGACTTGCTTTAATAGTCGGATTTTATACCCAGATAGCCGCATTGGTTTTTGTCGTTATCACTTTCGTTGAACTTTATATTGAACAAAAAGAATCTTCTCTTCTCAAGAGAGACATCGCTTTTTATCTTCTAATGTTTTCAATAGCTCTTTCCCTTCTTTTCTCCGGAGCGGGTTTCTTCGCTTTTGATTTACCTTTGTAGAAAACTATTTAAAATCCTTTGATTTGTGAGGGACACAGAATTAGATTTTCTTACCAAGCCCTTTCTTACCAAGCCCTCCCCTTGGTAAAGAAGGGGTTGGAAAATGTGGGCGGCTTCATCCAGCTTGCGCTTTTCTAAACTGTCGTCACAGATAATTTTGTTTTCGTCAAAACGAACCGCGACCCCGACTCGCCCGTTTCGACTGCTGTCGAAACACGTCTCCGTCCGTGATATGTATCAAAAAATATGAAGCGGTTCATATTTTTCTATCATGTCCCCCCACTAGGAATCGAACCTAGATCAATTGCTTAAAAGGCAACTGCTCTACCACTGAGCTATGGGGGGAACACGGAAACTATAACGAAATTAACCCCCTGTGTCTATATTTCAAGAACAAAACGCTCCAAAGCAATATTGAAATCCAAAATTCCTCGTCTGGCATCGTGATATATGCGAATGAGATTGGATGATAATTTATTGAGCTCGTCTTTTTTAAAATTTTTTGCAAAACCCAAAGATTTTTTATAGACAAAAGGGTTTAAACCTGCGTCCTTGGCACTTTTGCTCATTTGAGAAATAAGCATAGACTTAATCTGCCAAAAAAACAAGCGGAAAATTTCTTCCGGCTCCATACCAACAAAGATTGCTTTTTGATACATAATCCACAATCTCTTTTTGTCCCTAGCCCCAAGCGCGTCAGTCATGGTAAAAACATTAATTTCACCAATCTTTGTTGGTCCTTCTTTTTTGTCTGAAAATTCTTGGATTTTTTCACTGTATTTTGAAACCTTGTTGACCATTTCTTTTGTGAGACTGCCGTCAATGAATATAAAAATATTTGGGGAAGCGGAAATTTCTTTCAATTTGGTTTTTATTTCTTCATAAGAATCCTTATTGGAAAGCATTGAATCAACAACAACAATATATTTGCTTTCAAAAAGACCTTGGCTACTTATAAATTCATCCAGGATTCTTGTGTCCCAATTTTCCGAGTTTAGCTTAAAATACGAAGCGTCCGGTTTCTTTTTTATTTGCAGAGAAAGAATTTCTTGCAACTTGCTTCTCGTTTTTGAAAAATTATTGCCGTATATGAGATATATCATATTAATTTTTATCCAGAACCTTCATATCATTCCAATTTTTCCCGACCGCCGCGTGTACCGCGCAAACCACGCCCATTGATTTATCTTCCGGAAGAGCGCTTTCCATAATTTTACGAATTTTGGGAACAATTTCTTTCACATATTCGTCCCTTACTTCAAAAAGGAGCTCGTCATGAACTTGGAGAATCATAGCCAGTTTATCCTCCATTTTTTCTTCTTTTATTGCCACATAAACCGCTTTCATTGCGAGTTTAATGATATCCGCGGCACTGCCTTGAAACGGAGCGTTGATGGCCATTCTTTCCGCCGCCGCTTTGATATATGGAATTCTGGACTTTATACCTTCAAAATATCTCCTCCTTCCTAAAAGAGTTTGGGTAAACCCCTGTTTTTCTGCTTCCGCTTTTACCGAATCAATGTATTTTGCAAGACCTTTAAATTTGGTGAAATATTCCGTATAAAACTTTTGGGCTTCATCTCGGCTACCACCTAAATTTTGCCTCAATGCGTTAACTCCCATACCATAGATTATGCCGAAATTTATAACTTTCGCCTTTCTCCTCATTTCTTTATCCACTTTTTCAAGAGGAACACAGAAAACAACCGAGGCGACGGATGTATGGACATCTTCCCCTTTCCTAAATATATCCAGTAGTTTCTCGTCGTGAGACAAGATGGCGGCTATGCGCAGTTCAATCTGCGAATAATCAAACGACAATAAAGAAAACCCTTTTTCTGCAATAAAAGCTTTCCTGATATTGCGTCCTAATTCGCTTTTTATGGGAATATTTTGGAGGTTTGGGTCGGTAGAAGCCATTCTGCCCGTGGTTGTGCCCGTCTGTTTGAGATTCGTGTGTAGTCTGTCGTTACTATCCAGCTTCTTTGGAATATTATCAATGTAGGTAGATAAAAGTTTTGAAAACTCACGGTATTCAAGAATAAGCGGAATTATTGGATGGCTGTCACGAAGCTTTTCAAGCTCCGATTCGCGAGTGGACTTCATCCCTGTTGAAGTTTTTTTCTGGTTTTTTGTTACTAAAGATAGTTTTTCAAACAAAACAACTCCCAGTTGTTTGGGGGAGTTGATGTTAAATTCGGCGCCCGCCTCCTTCCATATTTTGCTCTCTCTTGTTTTTAATTCTTTGTGATAATCGCGTGAAAGTTTTGAGAGATATTTCTTTTCAATCTTTACCCCCTTGTCTTCCATCGCTTTGACCACGGAAATGAGGGGTTTCTCTATTTCTTCATAAACGAATTCCAAATTTCTCTTTTTTATCTCATCAAAAATAATTTTTTTTGCTTCCGCGAACGATTTAACGCGGGCAAAATTTAAAATATCTCTTTCCGTAGGGTTGGTGAAGTTTGAATCAACAACCCAAAGAGCCAGAGCGACTTCCTCCATTTCTTTTTCTGATACTTTTGTTGAGGTGTTTATGTTTAGAGTATTTTGACTTGGTTTTTCTTCTATCGGATCTCCTTTTAGTTTTCTAAGAGTTTCCTTTAGACGAGCACCGAGAGTTCTAAACCCTAAGTCAGCAAATAGATTGTCTACGGACTGCATATCAAAACTCTTCACCCACTCCTCTTTTGGAAAAACAAATTTTATTGGAGCATCTCTTCTTATGGTCGCAAGCATTTTTGAAAATTCCGCTTCTTCTCTGTTGTCTTTAAGAATATTTATCATCCTCTCCGAAAGTCCGATTTTTTCAAATTCCTCCGGGTTTTTTTTCAGAACTTTGTACAAATTTTCTATGGTTCCAAATTTGGATATAAGCGTAGTTGCCGTTTTTTCTCCCACGCCCTTCACGCCGATTATGTTGTCCGAGGGGTCCCCTCGCAAGCCCTTGTAGTCTGGCAGTTTGTCCGGCAAGAAGCCGAAGCGCTCTTTGACCCTTTTTTCATTATGAAGAACCGTGTCCGAAATGCCTTTACGAAGAGTAAAAACACGCACTCTGTCGTTGTCAACGAGTTGCAGGGTATCCATATCTCCGGAAGCAATGGTGACAGAAAAATTTTTTTCTTTTTTTGTTTGTTCAACTATCGTTCCCAAAATATCATCCGCTTCAAATCCCGGGTAATCATATATCGGTATGCCGAGAGCATTAAAAACATCACGCGATCGGTCAATCTGGCTCTTCAGTTCGCTTTCCAGTTTTGGTCTTCCTGCTTTATAATCTTCATAAACCTCGTGCCTGTAAGTAGGGCCCGGTAAGTCATAAGCCGCGATAAGATAATCGGGCTTGAGTTCGGCAATAATTTTTATGAGCATTGCTGACAATCCATACAGAGCTCCCGTCGGCTCCCCCTTTGGTGAAGAGAAGTCCGGTAGCGCGTGGTATGCTCGGTGCAGTATGGCGTGAGAGTCCAGAAGGACTAGATTCTTTTTGTTTTTTGGTAACTTAGTGGGCATTAGACTTTTAGATTTTGGGAAGAGATATTTTTCTGTTGTTTGGGTTTGTGTACTCAAACTTAATTATATAAGTATCTTTGGGCAAAATCCCTCTGACTTTTTCCGGCCACTCAATTATTACCAAATTCTCTTTGTTTTTAATTATTTCCCGAAACCCGAGTTTTTCTAGTTCCGCGGCGCTCTCTAGGCGATAAGCGTCAATGTGTACGAGACGACGAAAAAACGGATGTTTGATTTTGTATATTTTTTCAATTACAAAAGTCGGACTCGTAACATTTTCACTTACCCCAAGAAGCGACGCTATAAATTTCGTGAAAGTTGTTTTACCGGAACCGAGATCGCCGGACAAGCCGACAATGGTGGCTTCTTTTTTTTCCGTCAATTTGTCAATGAAGTTTTTTGCGATTTCTTTTGTTTGCCTTAAGTTTTTGGAGGGAGTTTTTTCCATAACCCTTATTCTAGTTTTTTAATACAAAAAAGCAAAATAACAAAAAAGAGGAGCGGATGTCTCGCGACATTCGCTCCTTTGACCCCGACTCTAATCCCCCATCAAGGCATCGCCCCGGGGGTTAGCCATCTAGACCCAACCCCCTCCCGGCCTTTGCCATAACTCACCGTCCACGGCGCCACCATCTGGTAATGGCGACTGCCGTAGCAGTAACCACTCATGATCCGAGAAAAAGTTTCTCGGATCGCGTTACCGTCCCTCACCAGAACAGTGATGAGCAACTGGTAGTTGCTCATACCATTCAGGCACGGGACCCGAACGGGGTACGGCTTCCCCGGTGGGAGCCCCTCCCTGACGACATTCTCGTTGACGAGAATATCCAGGACCCCATCGCCATTGTTGATGACGATGACGGCGTCCCTGTCGTCAAACGGCAGGTAGAGGGCGCTCTTCTGCCCACCCAGGGTTACAGAGCAACCCGTGGTGGTGAGAAGCAGGAACAAATAAGAAAAGAGCTTCATTGTAACCTCCTCCTAGGCATTGTTGCCAAAAGTGGGTGAAAAACTGGTAAATCTAATTCTACCTATATTATATCACAGACCATATATGTTTGTCAAGCGTTTTATTTGCCCCTTTCCTTGGAAATGTGGGTTTTTACTGCTAAAATTAAGGAAATATAATGATTGAGTTTAACGAAGAAAAACAACTAAAAAAGGTTGGGATTTTAAAAAAAGAGGAGGAAGAAAACTTGGCCAAAACCCTGTCTTCAAAATAC
>Ga0210044_10010192_pt1 | contig 11261 bp, 9 predicted proteins | sample CryGey13umfilter_2_FD_183959 | JGI IMG/M metagenome (GOLD analysis project Ga0210044, IMG submission 183959) | Groundwater microbial communities from aquifer in Utah, USA - Crystal Geyser 4/9/14 3 um filter (SPAdes) (version 2) | ecosystem: Environmental > Aquatic > Deep subsurface > Groundwater...
TTTTTAAAAACAATATTTTTGATCTGTTGCTTATGTTATTCCCAGATTTTTGGTGTTTATAACATAGCGAAAAAGGTCCTGTGGACCTTTTTCGCGCTCTCAACTATAAGTGCACTGTTTCTGGGGAAAACTACCCTAAACTACAACTCATAATGCAACTCTAGATTGCTATCTTGAAGGTTTATAAGAGCATCCAAATCTTCTTTTTTATCCTCTTGTTTTGGAGGGTTTGGTCTAGCTGCTCTATCTCTTCTTTCATTAAAATCCATTGGTGCTCTGTATCTATTAATCTCTTCGTTGTTTTCTAGGTCAAGGAGAAGTTTGTTTTCTTGGGAGATTGCCGCGTCGTTCACTGCGTTCTCTCCTCGCAATGACGTGTTGAGGCTTGCCGTGTCGTTTATTGCGTTTTCTTCTGGAATTGGAGCTATGGTTAATTCTTGCTCTTCAAGAGGTGCAGGTCTCGGGGCTTTTTGCATTGAAGCCATAATTAAGCTTAGTTTGCTTGTGTTTGAGTATTTTTCTATGATTTCATCGGCAGAATAAATTACGGGACTAAGGTAAAGCTTCTCATTAAAAAGGCTTACTAATTCTTTATATGAATAGAAAAATGCTTTATGATAGATTCCTTTGTTGTAGAAATACTCAGATTTATAGTGATTAAGGATAAAGGAATCTGGATAGTAAATGATTAATTTGAGAGCTTCTGATTCTATGTAGTCTTTTAAGTTTGGCTTTGAGTGAAGATCGATGTATCTAAAAAGCAAGTAACTTTCAAAGTTTCTCTCTGTTACAAGAGTATTGCTAAGCAGATCTTCTTTAAGTGAATCTATCTTACTGATTATGTCTTCACCATTCTCTGTCTCGTAAGTTTCGGTGAGTTTTTTTAGTTCTAGTAGTGAAGATTTAACGTATTCTAGTTTTGCTTCATAATCATTTGGTAGCTCGTGTTTTTGAAGTATATTAGTTTTTGATTTAAAGTAGTCTAGGCATGCAGTTCTATTGTGTTTAACTATTACCCATGAAGACAGGATTATCAGGACTAAGCTAAGTAGTATAAAAATAACTGGTGAGAAATTGAAGCTACTAGACCCTGAAGAGTTTTTCTGCTCCTGTCTTTCTGCTTTTATCTCTGAATATTTATCTAGCTCAAAAATTATTGAACTGCCTTCATCAGCAAGTGTGATGATCTCAGCTTTAGTATTATGGAAGTCTAAGATATCAACAAGGCTACTTAAGCCATGACCTGTTTTAATGCTTTGTTGAGTGTTGATATTATTCGCGATCTCTTCTGGTACCGACTTACCAAAAGAACTAATCTTTATTTGCCATCTTTTTCCAGTATCTTTTAATTCTAGTTTTACTTTGCCTTCTGTGTGCTTAAGAGCGTTCTCTACTAGATTTAAGACTGCTTTAGAAAGTAAACTAAAGTTTCCAAAAGCTAGAGCATGTTCTGTATTACTGTTGTTTACAATTTCCACCCTGGAAAAATTACTAATCTGAAACAATTCCATCTCTAAAAGATCTTTCAGATCTAGGGTGTCTTTTTGGTAGAGTAGATCAAACTTAGCGTGGCTTAAATCCCTAATGTCTGCTTGATTAAATGACTCGAAGCTAGTTTTTAGTTCATCGAAGATAGATCTGAAGTGAAAAGCTGCTCCTTTGGCAAAGTTAGCTGCTTCTCTAGAACTTTCTTCGTTTATGTTTTGTTTTATGAGTGCAAAAAAGTTTGCTGCATCGTGTAAATGAGAGACTCCAAGTCCTAATATTGAATTGAAGTGTTTTTTTAGGGCTTTTTCTTGTTTCTTGAGTTTGGACTTGAAGATTTGATAAGCAATAACGATTATTATTAAATTGCTTAGTAATATTGAAATAATTAAAATCTGAGTGGGATTATTCATGCTCTTCTATAAGTCTCGATTGAAGACTTAATGCCATTATACGAATTATTTATGCTATCAGCAACGATTTGATAGCCATTAAAGGCTGGTTGAACGATTCCGCTGCTTTTTGCAAGAATTATATTGGCAATTGCTGGGAGATAGAGGTAACTGGCTATAGATATTACGATCTGAAGTGAATCGTAGCCATATGCATCAAATTCCTGGCTAATAAATTTCACCAAGATGTAAATCAATGGAATGAGTCCAGTGACCATTACTGTTTTTGTCCAATTTATAAATGAGTTGTAACTACTCGATCTGAGGCTGTTCGATACAAAACTTAGTGACCAGATAGGGCTAATGATGACACCAATTATAATGTGCAATATTAATCCAGCTATAAAGAAGTAAACAAAACATTGTGCAAGCATATCTAAATACGATAAAACTTGTGCAGGCATATAACCCACTTGATTTGCAAAGTCCTGCCAGCTCTCAGCAAGCGGCTGTTCTCTTTCTCTTCTGACAAAATATTCCAGTATCATGTCGTTTGATATACCTTGAATTACTATCATAAATTTCATAACCCATTTTAATAAGAAAGAAGAGAAGCCAATTAAAAATGATGAGTATAAAGCATTAATCATAGGCTCCCCGCATGAATAACTGAGACTAAAGCTGCTTTCTGTAAGCCTTCTGAAGATCGCTAGGCTGGTAAGAAGTACTAATAATACATAAGCTATTCTTTCAAAAAACGCATGGAGCTTTTTTACAAGTTCACTTCTGCTGATTTTATATGCAGTTATTAGAATGTTTGCTCCTTTTAAGGTTTTGTTTTTATTGAAGAGAACCTTATCTAAGCCAAAAGGCAGGTCGAGATCTGAAATAAGATCTCCGACCAAACCTTTTTTATCAGAAACTCCTGTTAGAAATTGATTTGTGAGTTTACGAGAAGCAAGGTTTGAATTGATAGTTTCTTCTACTGCTCTTCGCCTCTGATACTCAGGATAACCTTGAAGAGTGTCTTTTAAAGCGTATCTCACTCCTTTTCTGACTTGGTAAGTGACGTTTATGGCTCCGGTACCAAGGGAAAATTTTTTAAAACCGACCTCTGAAACTATTTGTTCTGCTCCTTCTGGTAAGCCAGCTTTGAAGAAATTTTTTGTTTTGTTGATTAAGTTTGCTTCTTCGCTTGTGTATTCAAGTGGAGATTGGACAGTATAAACATCTACTCGATTTCTATCTTCTCCAAAAGATCTATCTCGATCTTCAGGGTATCTCTCTACGTGTCTGTCTTGACGATCTCCAAGGTAGACAGAGTATACATCTTCCGCGTCAAAAGCTAGCCCAGGAAGGCTTAGTGTGAAGAGGATTATTAAGGAAAATAGTTTTTTTGTCATTAATGCCTTTAACCGATTTTGAATACCGGTATTGATTCGACTTGTAATTTCTCTGTGTTGATTATTAACTGTATTGTGAAGCTTCTATTCTCGTAATCATGCTTAGGAAAAGTTTCTCTTCCTAGGATTATTGCTTTTGCTTGATTGCTGCTAACTGAATCTAAGAAAAGATCATCAACAGTGAATTGACTGGTGATTTTTTGGCTTATCCTGGTCTCAAGCTCCGATTTGAGACTCCTCTCAAATAAGCTTGTAGAGCTAAAATCCTGGATAAATTCTAGAGAGTCTTCATGGCTGGAAAAGAAATTTTCTAGATATTTTTCTGTGAATTCCTTTAATTCTGCTTCTGATATTTTGCTTTGTCTATTTATGTTTTCCTCTGCTGTTACTGGACTCTGGACTTCTATTGGGACTTTTGTCTCTTTAGTTGCGCTTGGAAGTATCTGCATAAATAAGAAGAGGTTTAGAATGATGCTTAGTGCAAGAAAGCCTTGGAGTTTTTTTATAAGCCCTGGCTGCTTCATCCAGTTTTCGAATATTGCGTTGTTCATAAGTTTCTCTCGGATTAAGGCTAATGGATTGCTACGTCGCGCTGCTCCTCATAATGACGTATTTCACTCAGGATGACGGCTATAGCTTTCCTGGAAGCTTCATGCCTACCGAGTCCTAGGCTTATAAGTTTTTCTGTCAATTCTTGTCTTCTATTACTAAAATCTCGAGTTGAGTTTGTGAGTGCTTCTTCAAGTGAATCCATCTCTATCTTTATAAGGTCTGATGATCTGGTTGTTTTAAATAGGCAGACTCCAGAGTCTCTAATCTCATATGAATCAATAAGTTCTTTTTCACTTTCGTTTAAGTTTGCAAAGCGCATCATGTCAAGTCGGTCTCCTTTTTCTTTAAGCTGAAAGCAGAGACTGAGTGATGCTGACGAGTGGATCTCACTTGGCAAATCTGTTGGTTTCTGAGAGATAGTCCATAACCCAAGATCCAATCCACGACCTGCTCTTGCTAAATGAGTGAGAAGTTCTTTGCCTTGCGGTGCTTGTTGATTCTGGAAGATCTTCCAGGCTTCATCTAGAACTAATGTGGTCTTAGTCTGCTTTTCATAGATTATTTTTCTTTCGATAAAATTTGTAAGTAATTTTAAACAAAGGTTCTGGTATGTGGGATCTGTTTTTATTTTGCTGAAAGTGAATAAGATCAATCTATTGTTGAATGCTTTGCTTTGTTTGGAATCCATTAGATTTCCATATATTCCTTCTTGTGAAAGTGAATAAGGACTAAAAATCTCTATCCACAGATCTTTTCTAGGATCAGAGTCTGTTTCTAAAGCCTTAATAATTTCACTGAATCTGAGATCGAGAGTTTGAGTATAGGAGTTTTTCAAAATGCCAGTTAAGTAAGCTTTATCGCTACTTGATAAGGGTCTATTCGCGATGATCTCAAACAGACTAAGACAGGTTTCTAATTGATTATTGAAATCTTGACTTGATTGATACTCTTCTTGGGAGATAGAGAAAGGGCTAAATAAGGCTTCGTCTTCTTTTAGCCTTGGGTTGTCAAGCTCTATGATTTCTCCTGAAAAGTAATCAATAAAAAACTTCCAACCATCAGCGGTGTTATCGATAATATAAAAACTTTTTTCTGGGTCTGATTCTAAGCGTCTTTTTACTGAAAGCTTTGCTGCAACAGTCTTGCCTGAGCCTGAATCTCCAATGAAATTAATTCCTCTGTTATTGCATAAGCTCCTATCGTATTCATTAAGAAATATCGGACGTTTATTTTCTAAATTTATGCCGAGTAAAGGTCCGGCTTTAGTGCCACTCGGTGACTTGATAAAAGGGAAACAGGCTCTCGCAAAATCAAGGTTAGAGAATAATTTGTCCTCTTGTTTAAGTTCATTATGAGCAATAGGTAGTGAATAGACCCAGTTCTTTACTTGCTGTCTTTCTAATCCTGACAGTTCTGAAGCTTTAATTGGCTGTTTGATTAAGTTGTCGGTTTTTTGAAGTTCGATTGGACTCTTAGTGTAAATAGTTATAAATAATGATAAGTCAAAGCTATAAGGTTTATTGATTAACTCGTCAGCAATAATCTGACTCTCTTTTATTACTGAATTTTTATAGCTACTATTTGATCTGTTCATTTGATTGAAAATATTTGACTTATTCTCTGCTTCTCTTCTGTCCTTGTTTGCGTCTCTAGCTGTGAGTTGTAGGCTAATCGTGCTCTTGTGTTTTAGATTCTTAATATAATCCTTAATCCAAAAATCAAGCTCACCAGCCTCTGGGCAGATGTTTAATCTATAAGTCTTAGTAAAAAACTTTTCTGAACCTTGGTGATGTTCTAAATACTTAGCTTTATCTTCAATACTGTAGTCTTGTTTAAGTGGAAACCATTCTTTAATGAAAGTTTTTAGCTCACCATTCTTCAATCTAAGACTATCTATTTCAATACTCTTTAGTGTGTTTACTAAAGTCTGAGTTTTTTCTTCAAGCCTATTTCTTAACTCACTTAGATCTAGTTCTTTTTTCTTGAAGAGATGATTCTTTATAAGTTTAAAAAGCTTTGGTAGATTGTTTTCTGGGTTCTTTTCGCGGATTATTATATAGAAATTCTCATCGGGAATAAACTGGCTACTTCTATAATCTGGATTATGATAATTATCAATAACCGTAAAGAGTTGAACACTATCTCCGCCATTAGGGCTTGTCCAAAGATAAGAATTTAAATTATTTATACTTGAGATTTTTGAGAGGAAAGCTCCCCATTTTTCAAGTAATGCTTTTCTTTCTTCTTTTGAATAGCGATGAAAGGAGATGCCATTATTAAGCTTTATGATGCTGATTAGATCGGAGTCCTTACTAATGACATACTCCTTGTTCACGCTGGAAATGTCCAGAAGGGTCTCTATAGACTTATATGCTTGATCATCTTTTCCCAATGAATATATATGATTCTCAAATGGATGAAAGAGAAATGAGCTATAGAAACCCTGGACTGTTGAATCTCTGGAGGACTTGATTATAAATGCAATTATAATCATGGACACTATCCCCAAGAAAAGCAAGAAAGGACTATTGAGACTGAGCTTTAATTGAATCGCTAACCAAATGATGGGTAGAAGAATGAGAGTGATCTGGATTAGCGCTTTAAAACTGAGTCCCAATAGAAACTCGGTAGCCTTATTGAAATGTTTATAAGTTTTGATCATTTTTTATATTGTGTTGTAGAGATTATGGCGAGCTTTTTGCATATGCTCTCACTCAGGTTTATTGGAGAATGCTTCTGTGCAAGCCTCAACCGTTCGCAGCATATGCAAAAAATGCTCGCTCCAAAAATTGAAAACTTTTAGTAAATATATTCGAAACCTGAAAGACTACAAACGGTTTACTCTATATCACTTTTAAAATAGTTCAGAGGGTTTGAGAACAAGGCTTTCGAGTGTCGAGGAATCGGAGTTTACTGAACGTAAATGAGATGACGAGACACGAGAGTAACGCAGTTACCAAGCCCTCTGGACTGATTTAGGCCGGAAGACCACGTGAGATGTTATTAAGTAGATTATAACCACCAAGCCCAACAGCTCCCATTGGTGCAGCAGTCTGTAACATGTCTCCAAGCTGTGCAGTTAGTCCATAGAAGTTTTCTATATAAGCGCTTCCTGCTCCATCTGCCATATGATCGCCGTACATCATGTTCATTGTGAAATCTTGTCCGACATCTCCAATGATACTGAAAATCAATGGAAGGATTTGAATCAAGAAGACTCCTGCTGTTGTAGTTCCAATTGATGCGATTATAGAACTAGTTTTCATCTTGCCACCTCTAGTGTTGACTTTTAGAGCTTTATGCTTTGTGCCAAGATGCTCCTCGATTAATTTATATCCCCAAATTGGAAGAGTTGCTGCTGCGATTATTGCTGAAGCATACAAACAAAAGCTTGTGATCTCCAATGTGCCTGCGATTATTTCATTCATAGTTAAGTACCTCCTTAAGTGCTTTTATTGCTAGAACAATCTGATGATCCTTAGCGTCTGCTAAGAAAAATTTTCTTTGGATAAGCTCAGTAATGGTTCTTGCTATTAGAACCGAAGCTGTGAGCCAAATAAGCATAAAAAATAAATTATGATTATGAAAATTGAAAATATTTGGTAAGGCTGAGATTAATAAAATAATTCCTGAAAATAAAAAGATAGTAGTTCCACAAAATGGAGAGAAGTCAGAGTGTGCTTTTACTTCTTCAAGACTTGGAATTTTTCTTCTTAGTTCTTTAATCTCAGCATCTTTACTTAGGTTTTTTATTTTTGAATTAAAACAGTTATAAACTTTATGTTCTGCACTATGGTACTCTCTATGAACTTTTGAAAGCTTAGCTTGTATTCTTTTAAATGGAGGCTCTCCTTGATAAGATCCAGTCTCTATCAGGCTCTCGTAATTATTTACAAGGCTTAAACACGCTTCAGAGAATCCATCTGGGTACTTAGCAAAAGCTGTCTTATCCGCAATAGCATAGTAGATCTTGCCTATCTCGCAATATCCGTTCATTCTATTTTTTCCTTTGTTGAAGCTCTTTTGAAATCCTATCCCGTCATCCTGAGCGAAGTCGAAGGATCTCTTTAAGTTCTTTTATATTTTTAGCAAGATTCTTCTATAAGTGAAAGGGGTCAAAAGTCCTCTTTTTGGTTAAGATTGTAGAGACTGGTTTATTCTGAGAGGAGGCGAATACTCCGAAGCTTGCTTCGTGAGATGAGCTGGATCGAAGAACGGACGCGTAGTCGGTCGTTTTGAATCTTCAAAACGAAAAAATTACGGAGATACCTCGTCAGCTCTGCTGCGAGGTTAGCAATTTTTAGACGGAGCGTCATTTTTGGGAAAGAGAACTTTCGAACAAAAAGATTGATAATCTTTTTGTTACCCCTTTAACTTCGCTTCTAATTTTAAATTTAAAATAGAAAACCTTCCAGGTCTGGTTCTAGGTGCAAGCTCTAGTATCCTTTCCATTTCTTCTTCTGGAATATTTATGTCTGAAAAGTTGATCGGGAAGTTTAGTTTGCTGAGTATTTTAGTTAATCTTGAGTCACCAGTTAGAGCATTGGGTCCTTCGCCCTTCGGGCTCAGGATGACGGAATTGTTTGCATTATCAAGTAGATCATAACCACGTAATTTCTCTAAATATAAACTAGCAATAAGAACTTGAATTCCATGTGGTGCTTTAACTCCACTGCCATAGATTTCATCAATCGCATGGGATATCATATGCTCTGCTCCAGAACAAGGTCTAGAGTTACCTGAAATGCTCATAGCGATTCCAGAAAGTGCAAGACTCTCGATTAATGATTTGAGGAAGTCCTTATTCCGAAGACCTTCTTCAGTCTTCATCTGCTCAAGGCTTTTGATTACATTCATTGCAGCACGTCGAGAAAGCATAATCGCAAAATCATCCATCTCTGCTTCACCGTGCGCGCAAGCAAGTTTCCAATCTTCAATAGCAGATAGATTGGAAATTAGATCCCCAATACCAGATTGGATTTGCTTAATAGGAGCTTCCTCTATTAAATATAAAGGTACAAAGAGTGCTTCTGGCATAACTGCTCCGTAGCTCTTGCCGTCTATGACTGCGACTGGTGAACAAATGCCATCATGCCCAATTAAGGTTGGGATACTGATGAACTTCTTCCCATGTTTTTTTGCTTCTAACTTAGCTTTGTCTAAACTCTTACCTCCGCCAATTCCCACTATAAACTCAGCTTCTTCTGGTAAACAGGTGTTAATCTCTATATCTGAAATTAATTTTTCGGTAAGAACGGATTGAGAGAAAGTCCCACTGATAAAAGCAAGTTTTTCTATCTTCTCTTGTTTTAAGTAATTTGTAAAAGCTTCAAGCAAAGACTCGTAGTCTTCGCAGATCTTCATAGTCACAGGAATTGGAACCTTACGCATGAGAACCTGTCCTAAAATTCTCATCTGCTGCGTTATACTCGTCCTTCGCAGTCATCATTGACGCATCAGTCAACTCAGCCTGCTCAGGACTCGCAAGCCTTGCATCTGAAGAATTTTTGAAAAGGTTCTTTAGTTTTGCAATTATCCCTTTAGCCCTTTCATAATCTACTGGAGTGTCTATCTCTGTCCAGAGTAGTCCCTTTGTTGAAACGAGCTCTAGGTCAAGCTCTGCTGTGATTCGATCAAGTGCATCTTCGTAATATTTACTATATTCTTCATCTGCAATCATCTTTTCTAGTGATGCATTAAACTTTGTGATATCAGAACCAGCTAATCTTAGAATGCCAATGTATTCACCAGTACAAGCTTCGTTGTCTAGCTCTTTATTTATTCTAAGTATTTGACCATTCTTGTCTAGTAAAACTTTCATATCTTCATCTACTAATTTCTTCTGGTCATCAACTACTAAAAAACTTTTTGTCGATGACTCTGCTTTCTTAACTGCAAGTCTTAGTATCTCTGGATCATAAACAATGTCTGAATTAAAAATTAAAGTGTCTGAGTTTATTTGGTGACGAATTAAATAAGCTGTGTAAATATTGTTTCTTTCAAGAAACAGATCATTGTAGATAAATTTTATTGAGTCAAATTTACCCTCGTAAGCCTTGGTAGCTTGCCTTATTTTTTCTTCAGCATGTCCTGTGACTATAGTTAGGTTCTTTATGCCATTTTCAGCTAAGCTTGTAAGTGCTCTGTCTAAAATGGTCTTTCCTTCTTCTATTTCTAAGCAAATCTTAGGTAGCTCATTGGTTAAGCTCCCGAGCCTTGAAGATCTACCTGCAGCAAAGATAATCCCGTTCATTCTGTAAATTTTGGCATAAATAAAGTATTGAATGTATAAAATTAGGGTATGATTTTTAATGTAGCGTAATGTGGGCAACAATGGTCACATAATAAGCGCTTGTAAACTAACGACTGAATGGCACAAGACCCAGAAAAAATAAAAGCCCTTAAGATTGACTCCAGCTCGAGCAATAAAGGTAAGGAACTAGCTCAATACATGCCGATTGTGGAAATGATAGCTAGAAAAGAAGTTCAAAGCAAATCAAAACAACTTATCTCATATGAAGAACTAGTGAACACAGGATTAATTGCTGTAAACAAGCTTATAGAAACAGCAAAACTTAATGACGGAACCGAATACAACTCTTCTTACATCGCTCAGTCTGTAAAGTGGGCAATGAAGGATGAAGTTCGCTCAAGACAGTCTTGGTACGGAGTGAAAAAAGTTGTAGCTGTTAGAGAAGATTCTATCGATGCTAAAGACCCTAATGCAAAAGCTACTGGTGACGGAAGAGATCCAACCGAAACTACAGTAATCAAGTCTGTTGATGACGCAAGAAAAGCTGTATTCGAGGTAATCATGTCTGTAGAAGGACTTGAAGATGATCTTGGCTTCTCTCCTGCTGATCCAAATGCTGTTAATGAATTGGAAAGACTAGAACTGATTGGAATGAAAAATAGTCTTAAGAAGTCTATTTCTAAATTACCAGAGAATCTTAGAAAAGTTATTGAAATGCGTTTTTATAAAAACCTTAGTGGAAATGAAGTTGCTGAACAATTAGAAGTTACTCCATCTAGGATTTCTCATATGATTAGAGAAGCGACTAAAAAGCTTAAGGTGCTGATGGTCGCTGAAGGCTATTCAACACTATAATAGGAAGAAAGATTCAAGTAAACTTAAGCTGTCATCCTGAGCGCGAAATGCGAAGGCTCTCTATGTTTTAACCTAAAATTCGTATAAAAAGATTCTTCGCCTTTGGCTCAGAATGACGGATAATGCTCTTAAGTTGACGCCTATGCTCGCAATGACATCTAAACACCATTGTCAGTATTTACTGTTGTTGGAGCGGTCGTAGGAGCAGGTGTACTAGTCTGCTGTTGTTCTTTTAAGTTATCAAGGACATTAAATAAAATACTTTTTGCTGCTTTCTCTATATCTTTTGTTGTTGGCTTAGTAGTAGTTTTGGGAGTAGTG
>Ga0210044_10010193_pt1 | contig 11261 bp, 11 predicted proteins | sample CryGey13umfilter_2_FD_183959 | JGI IMG/M metagenome (GOLD analysis project Ga0210044, IMG submission 183959) | Groundwater microbial communities from aquifer in Utah, USA - Crystal Geyser 4/9/14 3 um filter (SPAdes) (version 2) | ecosystem: Environmental > Aquatic > Deep subsurface >...
ATTTATAGTATATGATAACGTATGAAATATATCAACGATGCCACCGATTGCGTGAACAGTTTGCTTCGTACTCACAATCCCACCACCACACATTTTGACAATTTCGGCTGCTCCGCTTTCTGATACTGTGATCACAGGAGTATCAAAAAAGAGTGATTCAAGAGTAACATATCCAAAATCTTCATACTGTGGCAATATGGTAGCGGTGGCTTTCTGATAAATGTATGCAAGCTCTTCGTCTGTAATGTTTGAAAAAAAGTGAATATTTGAAACACCATACGTTATCTTTTTTAGCATTCGCTCTTGTGTGCCTGTGCCAACGATTACTAGATGCATGGCAGGTCGCTCTTTAAATATAGTAAGTAGTATATCTACTCGTTTATATGGCTCTAGTCTCCCAACAAAAAGAAAGTACTGTGGTGGCATATTTATTTTTCGTGCGCGCTGTTTTACCGCAGTAAAATACGTAGTACTAAATGGAGGGTATAGTACCTTGGCATTCCTACCATATGTTCGTTTGATCGCTTTCTGAGAAAAGTGAGAGAGCGTCAGCATAGTATTTGGTTTAGTTGCAGCAACAACATCCCATTTTCTTAGTGCATCAATAAGTGGAGAAAATAGTTTGTGTGGTTGATACAGCTGCTTCTGGTCCCATAAAAAGCGGGTAGGTGTAAATACATACGACACATGATGTGCCTTTGTATTGATACCTTTAACAAATGACGAAGTTACAGAGAGCACTTCATCATATGCGTCGAGAGGTAAACTTTCTGTTGCTCTAGGCATAAACGGAGTAAGAAGTGGCTTTGACTGGCACAGACTATACAGTGGTTGCAAGTACGATGTATATATTCGAGATCGGTACTGTACCGCCCACCGCGCACGTTCGAATCGAGTAAAAAGGGTATAGATATCAGCTGTAGGATAAGCCCCAAAAATAATCCCTAATAATCGCTCTGCTCCGCCAAAAGTATCTATCCAATCATATACAATAGCACGTTTCATACTGAAGTATTGTATATTGCAAGCGTTTTCTTTGCCATATTTTCAAAAGTAAATTTTTCTCTATGCTCTGGGGGATATGGAACTCTCTGATGATGCATTGGATGCTGCAATGCGCGCACGAGACTTTCTTTATTGGAAGGGTCAAAAAAGGTTGTTCCTACAGGAGCTATCTCTTTGAATGAAGGTATGGAAGACACGATGAGTGGACATCCAAAATATGACGCTTCAAGAATAGGCAATCCGAAACCTTCTGACTTTGATGGGAACAGAAGCGCTTGTGCATGGGCATACAAATAACGCAGTTGTCCGTCGGTTACAGCGTGCAAAAATAATACACGCTTTTCGAGGTTCAAAGAATGCACATACTCTCGCATGCGTTGGGCAAATAGATCGTTGGGGCCAACTAAGATTAGCTTTAACGTAGCTGAAGCTTGCGCATACGATTCAAGTAAAAATGGAATGTTTTTGTGCGGGAAAAAATTACCCACGTAGAGTAAAAATGGCTCTTTCACCCCTACGACTGGAACAGGTTTTGTATGTGCTAATGATTCATCAACTCCTTCATAGGTTACTGTTATGGGTGTTTCTTTATATATGGTGCGCATAGCCTGGGCAACAGCGTTGGTGGGTACCAGTATATGCTTACTGTGATAAAGAGCGTGCATAAGTGTTTGGCGATATCCTTCTCTTTTCACCGTATACAAAAGTGGGTGCCGTGTCGTTGCCTGACCAGTTGCGTGTATTAAGGGAGTGATATCATGAAGGGTTATAACAAATGGGCGATTGTATAAGATGGGGTGCGAAAAATAGGGAAAATGTACAAGATCAGCACGCTCTTTCAATAGGTTATAGAAAAACACTGTCTGCTCAGACAGAGAATGCCAACGACTCGATACGGGACGAATATGAAAACGTGGGTTTTCAAGCTGTATATTTGGATTGTCGTACGTGAATAGTGTATACGAATTCTGAGTATCAAGTCTTTGCAACCAATACACCAAATTTCGTATATATCGACCAACACCACCTTGATCCCATAGTCGACAATCTATAGCGATATTCATGAAAAAATTTTATTCATAAAGGTAAGCATACGCACTCCTGTCTTTACAAAAATATGAACAACGGTAGGATACTTTGCAAAATAGTGTTTTTCATAGAATAAAAGCATTGAGGAGAAAAAGTGCTGTTTTGCCGCATGTGAGGTTGCCCCATTCTTTGCCATGCCGCTTTGATACTTAAGGTGAAGCGCACTCATATTGGGGTAGAAAAAAATACTTTTTCCGTTTTTCTTTAAGCGATAACACAAGTCTATATCTTCAGCATAAAAGAAATAGTCTGGATCAAAGCCGTGCTCTTTTTCAAATGCACGACGCTTAATAAGAAAGAATGCGGCGCTTGGACAGTCTATTTCATGTACTGTATGAAGAGGTAATGCAGTTAAATGATACCCACCGAATAATCGTGCCAGCGGTGTATTGTAAGTAATTCTTTCAAGGCCGGTAAAATAGGCAAATGCATTCCATACTGTAGGAAAGCCACGATGACATGCAGGATCCATTCTTGTAGCATCAAGCATCAGTTTTATAGTAAGTGCACTCTTTTTTTCATCACTCTCTAGAAAAGCTATAAGTTTTGAAAATTGAATTGGTTCCGTGAGCAATACATCAGAATTAAGCAGCAGTAGGTAGGTGCCGCGCGCAACGCGTGCTCCTCGGTTATTTGCATTACCAAATCCAATATTATGAGGTAACAGCACTGTACGTATTTTTCGTTTTTTTAGCATTTCTCGTGTGCCATCGGTCGATGCATTATCAACAACAACGACCTCATAATCACTACTCTTGCTAAAGCTTTCTTTCAGCCTCTGACTTAAAAGCTCGAGTGTTTTTTCTAATAACTCTTTGGTGTTGTGAGAAACGATGATTACCGACAGTGTCATATAGCTTATTATAGACCATAGTTAAGGCAAATTTGCACTAAGCGCATATATACTCTTGACAAGTGAACAAATGTTCACTAATATGCATCTATGCAAACAAACACACGACTAGATGCACTCAAACAATTCTTTTCACAACGCAAGCGACTTCCCACCTATCGTGAAGCAGCAACACTATGGGAAGTGTCTTCGCCAAACGCAGCATTCAAAATAATGGCTCAATTTATAGAAGAAGGGCAATTAGAAAAAGACGAAACAGGAAAACTCGCTCCAACACCATTCTTTTTTGCATTACCATTTGAAGGAAGTGTTCCCGCAGGCTTCCCGGTACCCGTAGATGAGAGCGATCACGCAATGTTATCAATACACGAATATTTGGTCGATAATCCAACCTCGACTTTTTTACTACACGTCAGCGGAGATTCTCTGAAAGATATAGGAGTTATGCCTGGCGATATTGCGCTCATAGAAAAAGGAACGCGTCCTCACACTGGACAGGTAGTGCTCGCCCGCGTCGATGGTGAGTGGACTTTGAAAATACTCGAAAAAAGAAACGGTAAAACTATACTTATGCCAGCAAATACTGCATATAATCCCATTATTCCTCACCATGAATTAACTATCTATGGAGTTGTCGTGGGGATGGTAAGGAAATATAAAAACTAAAGATAGGTTTTTATGACAACTTTTCAGGTTCGCTCTTGGCCTTCCGCCATAGCTCACGTTGACGGAAATGCTTTTTTTGCTTCCGTGATGCAAGCTGCATACCCACACCTACAAAACAAGCCTGTCGTTATTGGAAAAGAAAGAGGTATCGTTACTGCGGTGTCATATGAGGCAAAAAAGTATGGCATTGTCCGCGGTATGCGAGGATGTGAAATAAAAAGATTATGTCCATCAATTCTTTTTTTAGAAGGCGAATATGAGCTCTTTTCCTTATTTTCTCAGCGCATGTTTTCTATTCTTCGCCAATTTTCACCAACTGTAGAAGAGTACTCTGTTGATGAAGGATTTCTCGATCTTCTTGGCATGCGAGCACATTTGCATATGACGTATTATGAAATTGCAGCCAAGATACAACAAACAATACAAGATCAACTAGGTATCCCGGTATCGGTAGGTGTTTCTCTTACTAAGGTCTTAGCAAAATTAGCGAGCGGATCAAAAAAACCGCGTGGCATAACCCTCGTAGCAGGGCGAAACATAGAGCAGTTTCTAAAAAACGTGCCAATTGAAAACGTGTGGGGTATTGGCCCTGCGACATCTTCTTTTCTAAAAAAAAACAACATATATACAGCAGGATTATTTGCAGAAAAGAAACTGATAAACACTCTTTCAAAACCATACTATGATATATGGACTGAATTAAGAGGTACCGTTGTACATGCACTAGACACAAGCAAAAAAATCACCTATCAATCAATAGGAAAAACACACACGTTTACCACACCTTCTAATAATAAGACATACGTATGGGCACAGTTGAGACACAATATAGAAGAGGCTTTTGCAAAAGCACGAAAATATCATTACTGTGTAAAAGAAATGACTATATTTATAAAAACACAAAGCTTTCAATACAGAACAAAAGAAATTGATTTTGATACGCCACAACAGTATCCGTTAGTACAAATAAAATACATACAAAAAATGTTTTCGAGTATCTATACAGCTTCTCTCCTGTACAGAGCGAGTGGATGTACCCTTACAAAACTTATACCCACACACAACGTGCAAGGATCTTTGTTCACCTCTGACAAACTGCCAATACAGCAGGCTAAAACACTCTATAACATAGTAAGGACACAAAACCTTACGTTTGCTACATCTCTGTGGATCGATAATAAAAAGGGGAAAAAGGTAAAAATATCTATGCCCCGTCTTTCTCTGCCAACCCTACACATTGACAGGTTAGTATAATAGACTTATGCAAAAAATTATTTTAGCCTCTAATTCCAAACAAAGAGCAATTATTTTGGAAACATTAAAAATACCCTTCACAATCATTCCAGCTAATATACAAGAGAAAGCTATTCGTCATACAAAGTTGAAAAAGCAAGTAACGGCAATTGCACAAGCAAAAGCCCAGTTCGTAGCGCACGATCACTCAGGGATTATAATAGCCGCAGATACGTTTAACGTGGTGGATACTCATGTCTTTGAAAAACCAAAGGATAAAAAGCATGCTTTCCACATGCTAGAAGAACTCTCTGGAAAAGAAAGTGTCTGCTATACGGGGTATTGCTACATAGATGAACAAAATAAGATATTTGTCGCTGACGCGGTAACCATACGGGTACGTTTCCGCGATTTATCAAAAGCAGATATTATGAGGCACGTACAAACTCATCCGGTAACACAATGGGCAGCTGGCTTTTCCCCTGCATATACAGATACGCTTCACTTAGTTTCTTCTGTGCAGGGCTCGCTCACTGGATTCTCTCATGGATTACCATTGGAGCGTATTATTCCGCTCCTCAAAAAATCAGGTTTTTTTGTATAGTTGTATATACAGATGGCAAAAAATCAACTCACTCCAAAAACAACCGATATGAGCAAATGGTATACGCAAGTCATTTATCAGTCGTGCCTTGCAGATTATGCACCGGTGAAAGGGTGCATGGTCATACGGCCTAATGGGTACGAGATATGGGAAAACATACACGATGCACTCGACCCCTTATTGAAAAATTTGGGCATTCGAAACGCTTATTTTCCTATATTTATTCCACTTTCTCTACTCAACAAAGAGGCAAAACACGTAGAAGGATTTTCTCCTGAACTTGCAGTGGTAACCCACGGAGGTGGAGAAGAACTAAAAGAAAAGCTTGCTATTCGGCCAACGTCTGAAACGGTCATGTATACCATGTACAGCAAGTGGGTCCACTCCTATCGAGATCTACCCCTTTTATTGAACCAGTGGAACAACGTTGTACGATGGGAAAAGAGAACGTATTTTTTCCTACGCACAACAGAGTTTTTATGGCAAGAAGCACACACTGCACACGCAACTCATGAGGAAGCATGGCACATGGTACTCAATGGGCTGAGTGCTTATAAAAATATGGTAGAAAATTATTTGGCAATCCCAGTTATTGCTGGTAGAAAAAGCGCGCATGAAACATTCGCAGGCGCAACGCTTACGACGACTATTGAAGCGCTTATGCCAGACGGCAAGGCACTACAGGCAGGGACAAGTCACGATTTAGGACAAAATTTCTCACAAAAAGAGGCGTTTGATATAGCGTTCCAAGATAAGACAGGCAAGACCGACTACGCGTGGCAAACAAGTTTCGGTCTATCAACAAGAATAATAGGGGCACTCATAATGACACATGGTGACGACGATGGGCTCGTACTGCCTCCTCGTATTGCTCCAATACAAGTTGCCCTATTGCCTGCACAAGAAAGTGAGATAGTGACACGCGCATGTGAAAAATTAGCAGAAGATTTAAAAAAGTCGGGCATACGCATCGCATACCTTTCTGACCTAACCCATAGCCTTGGCTGGCGTTTGAATGAAGCAGAAATTCAAGGAACCCCCCTTACCGTTGTCGTTGGTGAACGGGAACTTGCAACACAAAAATTGACTGCAAAGATACGGCACAATCGCTCAGAAGAAACGGTCAATATAGAGAATGCAGACCGTACTATACAGCGCATATTAGAAACAATCCAAGAAGATATGCATAAAAAAGCACTTAACAATATGAAAGAGCTTACAACAGAAGTACAAACATATGAAGAGTTCGAACAAGTCATGAAATCGAAAAGAGGGTTTATAAAAGCGTTCTGGTGCGAACAAGAATCGTGCGAAACCGCAATTAAAAAAGAGACAAAAGCAACAACGCGCTGTTTACCATTCATAGATAAAAAGGGTGCCGTCTCAGAGGAAGAGGGAGTGTGTATCAAATGTGGAAAAGAATGCACCCATCGTTGGCTATTCGCACAAGCATATTAAGTCCGCCTCTCCCACCTCGCTGACTTGTATTTTATGTTATACTGTTGCAACATGACAAAAAACACAACGATTCCCATCTCTCCCTTACTAAACAGCCGATTTAGTCCGAAAGATTTTTTGCAAGAACCCGTCTCTCAAGAACACTACAAGCTACTCTTTGAAGCCGCGCGATGGTCACCATCTTCATACAATCGTCAGCCATGGTTTTACTACTATGCTTTGCAAAACACCCCCGGATTTGAAACGTTAGCAAAATCATTAGTTGAGGGAAATGCGTGGGCAAAGAAAGCACCACTACTCATACTTGGCTGTTATATCGATTCAGATGCACATGGAAAAAATGCCTACGCACAATACGATCTTGGGCAATCAACGTTTTCGCTCGTCATACAAGCACAAGAGCTTGGATACTACTCACATCAAATGGGCGGGTTTGACAAAGAAAAAGCAAAGACTATGCTCCAACTCCCTTCTGAGCATATTCCTCACGTTATGATTGCAATAGGAAAGATAGCCAACGTAGAAACTCATGACGGCAACAGAACGAGGAAAGAAATACTTGCGCAAAAAATTGCATAATGCACTACTCTTGTCCCACAAGTACTATCTGTGCAGCGAAAAAATAGGTAAGTATGAATACTTTTTCAAAGTATGGCTGTAAAGCGTATACAATTCGAGCCAAAACAGTAGGAAAGAAAAACGGTACAAAACCAATATACTTTTCTTTCACGAGTCTAATCTTTGCCTGAGTACACCAATGTTTAAGTTGCATTCCGCTGTACGATCGCTCTTGATGCATACGGTGGTACGGTGACATTTTTTCTATTAATTTTAGAAGTACATTATTACCATTTGGCTCAATTATAATAACGGTGCGTGCCCACAGACGAGCCTTCTGTAGTGCAAGTGCAGGGTCGTGTACATGGTGAATAACCCCACGCAATATAGCAACGTCGTATTTCTTTTTTGGTGGAGGGAGTAAAAAAAGATCGCCTTTATAAAATTGAATATGCTGATAAGCTTTTTTTGCAATTCTTATAGCCTCCCCAGACGGATCGAACCCCGAGAATTGCACATGGGGAAACTGTATAGATAGTTCATGTGTGTACACACCATCTCCACAACCCATATCAATAACGGTCTGCGTTGATTTGGGAATGTGCAAAGCTGTTTCGCGGGTAAGACGACTATTTGCAACTTCCATAGAATACAACTTCTTTTGCGTATACTGGTATCCGTTATATTTTCGTATATCACCATCAAAAACCTCAGCAATGGGAATGCTTTTTTTACTCAGAGAGTCGTCGTAAAGAGATGTGTTATTCATTCGGTACCCTTGCCTAGAATCGCTTGTATTTGAGCTTTGTAAGTCTCTTGATCTTTTAGTGCTTTTCATGAAGAACGTCTGAGTTAAAAAGCTGTTTCTTTCGGGATCGCAGGGTTCATGACGCGAAACGAGAGAAAAAAGCAACTTAAAATAATCGCAGCACTTGCAAGAAAGGGTAACGTTATAGAATATGTCGCTATTGCCCCACCAAGTATCGGCCCAAATATTTGCCCAATGCTCATGTATGAGGCATTGAGCCCTAGCATAGTTCCTTGCGATCGCTCATCGGTTTCACGCGATAGAATAGTATTTATGAGTGGGCCGATCATAGAATTCGGAATACCTATAATGACCATCGAAACAACAAACATGGCAAACGAACGAAACGTAAACATCACAAGAAAGCCCAAAGCTATGGTAAGGATTGCGCTCGAAAAGGTGCGCTTTATACCAAATCGCTTTGAGAGTGGCTCTACTAATAAAAGCTGACTTATCAAACCCAATACTCCAAACATGGTATAGAGAATCGATACATTGGTAGCAGACAAGTGTAGTACTTTTATGAGATACGGCTGAAACGCAAAAATAAATGTGAAAAAACCTAAAAAATAAAACAGGGTAATAAGGAGGGTAGGACCAACGTTTTTATCAAAGAGCGCTTGCGCTAGTTTACCAAAATCAAAGAGTTTACTTTTCTTTACCTCACCAATGTGGGTATTCGTCTCTGGCAGAAAGAGAGCGGTAGAGATAACGGCAATGAGAGAAATACCAGCTGCTATTAAAAAGGGGAGCGATGGTGATATGCCCACAGTAAGAGCCGATATGGCCGGCCCAAAAACAAATCCAAAACCAAATGAAGCGCCAATTATGGCGAATCCGCGCGCGCGATGTTCGGGTTTTGTGGTATCAGAAATGACTGCAGTTGCTACCGGAATATTGCCTGCGGTAATACCGTCGAGTGCCCGAGCGATGAACAAGAATATTGCACTTGGCGCAAGCGCCATCATGAGAAACGATACAACGGTTCCACTTATCGATACTAATAAGAGTGGTTTTCTGCCAAACTTGTCTGACATTCGACCAATAAGTGGTGTGGAAAAGAACTGGAACAGTGAAAAGGTTGCAAACAACATGCCGTTTTGAAAATCGGTTAATCCAAAGCGAACAGAATACGAATAGAGGATCGGGATAATGATCCCATACCCCAGCGCATTCACCAGGGCAATAAGCGCTATTATGAGTAGGCTACGGTTGTTTTTAAAGATATGCATGAAACGTACATTGTATCAAAAACACTGCGCCTTTATTCTTTAATGATGAAGTTGAATATCTCTGTACCTCTGTCACCCATGAATATAGAGTAACTTGATTTACTCTCAATAAATTAGTATACTATAGGTTGTTAAATAATCAAATTGATATTATGACTATAGATTTGGATCGAAGATCGTTTAATACTGCTGCATTTTTGTTGTTATCTCGCTTAGGTAATAAAAATAATGGTAGTGAACAAGGACTTACCATATCTCAAGAGGCAGAAGAAACTACCAAAGTGGCTCAAGAGATCCGCAATTTTAAGGATGAAGATCCTAAAATAGTAGGGAGCGATTCGCAGCAAGGACTACTTCGTATTGACACAAGTCGTGGAGATACTGTAAACATGTATGTTTCTCCGTTGGAATGGGATAGAGTCACAAGCGACAGTGCTCGTCTTCGAGAGTTTATGTTTTATCCGTTTAAGAGTGAACTGGTTACAGTACCAGTCATTCCTCCCGAAGTTGCTAGTTATTCACCAACAGTAAGTAATTTAGTTCACATGGGTGTTCCTATAGTGCCACTTACCAATGATTCGCAGGTAGAGGCAGCAGCTTGGGTTGATTCACATTACTCAGTTCCTTATTTCGTGTGGCATGCTCCGATTCTTGACTCGACTGAACTTGTCCCAAAAGATGCGATAGTAAGGGTTTTACACCCACTTATGGTAGGCGATGAACAACAAGAACTTATTAGGACCCATGCCCGTTATAGACCCTATATGCTTGGAGGACGTCTCGTACTGGTACCATCAGCACATGTGTCTGATTTGGGTGTCCCAAATGCAAGTTTCTTAGGAACTCCAGATAAGTTCATATTTGCTTTCCGACCTGTGGAAAAGAAAAACGGCGTGTATATTTATGAAACAGAAACAACTGTAACGTTTTCAAACGCAACCCCTCTCCAATTACTATAATTTAACAATCTACTAACCTCAGGAGTGGGTAGGTTGAAAGGAACTACTCGTGTTCAGAAAATTCTGTATTTTCTGGATTGTATAGTCCCCTTAACTGATCTGCAGTCAGAACCCAATCTATACTAGTATGTCGAGGTAGATGCACATCATACCGACCAGCTTGTAATGTCGCGGCGTATATGCCCGTTGCCTCTCTTTGAAGTGTTGCCATTATTTGGTGACCAGATAGAACTTGTGGATGGCGTACTGGACCACACATTGGAAGAGAATTGAAAATGCCTTCAAAAAAAGACGGATTATCAATAAGTACGTAACTTTGAGTATCAGTACTTTTTTTAATACCCCAGCGAGCTACTACTATCGCCCTATTCGGTGTATGAATCTGTTCTGGTACAAAAACATTTACAGGTGATTGTCTGTACAAACCCAGACTCATTGCCTCTTGCGCCCACAAACTGAGTGGTATGCCAATCAAATCATGCGCTTGTGTACTCAGCTCTTCCCATGCTAATTCTTTAGCATTATCCTGCTTATGAGCACGTTGCCTACCTTGCTCTTTAGCAAGGCGATCTTCCATAATTGCGCCTGTTAGTGTTTGACCCTCTGTACGAATTGGCATGCTATAGTATAGCATATAGCACACAAAGTGCAACTATTATAGGCTAATAGCGTAATACTTCAGTAGCTTGGCAACAATCAGGTGTAAGATAAGTGATTTACTAATTACTTATCTTGTATGGTATATATCTCAAATGCCTGGGTAGCAAAAGTTCGTCGACAAGCTGTCAATGAAGTT
>Ga0210044_10010200_pt1 | contig 11255 bp, 10 predicted proteins | sample CryGey13umfilter_2_FD_183959 | JGI IMG/M metagenome (GOLD analysis project Ga0210044, IMG submission 183959) | Groundwater microbial communities from aquifer in Utah, USA - Crystal Geyser 4/9/14 3 um filter (SPAdes) (version 2) | ecosystem: Environmental > Aquatic > Deep subsurface >...
ATTATTTGAATTTCAAATGCTCTTTTAGTGTTTATGAAATTTGTAACGTTTTTTCCTTTCTGATGATACAAAGTAAAGGAAAAGATTCTTTTGTTGCAAATTTATTAACATAATTACTTAAAATTTATGCATTTCATAATATTTAATTTAATTCTTTAGAAAATTCGCAATTTCACTTATTGATTTTACTGTTTTTTTATGAAATTTTTAATGAACCCTAAAAAGGTATTTATTAGACTGATTTTTGAGTTGTTTTGAAGGCTTTTTTATCATTTTGAAATAGAAGGAAAGATTAGAATTTTGTTTTTTCTATTTTTGTGTAAATTGTAGATAATTCAGTTTGATAAATCAAACTGTTACATTTTTAAGTAGCCATTTGATTTATCAAATTTTTAAACTACCATTGAATAAAAATCATTCCTAAAAAATACACGCAAATGTCAGAAACACCATTAGACCACCTTATCAAAACAAATTGGACTCGTGCCGAAATAGCCGAAATTTATAACACACCTGTTTTAGAACTTATCTATAAAGGTGCAAGTGTTCATAGAAAATTCCACGAAACATCAGAAGTACAAGTTTGTACACTTTTATCTGTCAAAACAGGAGGCTGTCCAGAAGATTGCGCTTACTGTCCACAAGCTGCACGCTATCACACCGACGTAGAAGCAAGTCGTTTACTCAAAAATGAAGAAATTGTAGGCAAGGCAAAAGAAGCCAAAGAATTAGGTAGCACACGCTTTTGTATGGGCGCAGCGTGGCGAGAAGTACGTAACGGAAGAGAATTTGACCGAGTAGTCGATGCTGTAAAAGAAATCAACGAAATGGGTTTAGAAGTCTGTTGTACTTTGGGAATGCTCACAGAAGAACAAGCTCAAAAACTAAAAGCAGCAGGACTTTATGCTTACAATCACAACTTAGACACAAGCGAAGAATACTACGACAAAATTATTAGCACTAGAGATTATTCGAATCGTTTGGATACCTTAGAGAATGTTCGTAAGTCTGGTATTTCAGTTTGTTCGGGTGGAATTATCGGAATGGGCGAGGCAGAAGAAGACCGTATCGGAATGCTTCACACGCTTGCAACCCTTCCAGAACATCCAGAATCTGTTCCTGTCAATGCACTTGTCCCTGTGGAAGGAACGCCATTAGAAGAACAAGAAAAAGTTTCGGTTTGGGAAATGGTCAGAATGATAGCGACGGCACGTATTATTATGCCTAAAGCTATGGTTCGTCTTTCTGCTGGTCGTGTCAGAATGAGTGTTGAGGAACAGGCTCTTTGTTTCTTGGCTGGCGCAAATTCTATTTTTGCAGGCGATAAACTTCTCACTACACCAAATCCAGATGCAAAAACAGACAAAGAATTATTCCAAATCTTGCAAATAAAACCTCGTCAGGCATTTAAGAATGAGGAGAATAAGATTGAAGTGTAAAAATGTAGCTTACTCTTTAGAGTGAGTAAAATGTACCGTACCTTTTAAGGTGCGATAATATTTAGAAAAATCCATTATTTATTAAAAAAATAGATAATGGATTTTTTGTAAACTCTGTACTTATGCACTTAATAAAACTATCAACAACCTTGTGAAACTTTACAAGAATTGATTAAAGTAGAATAACATAAGAAATTCAAAATCATCTTTATCTAAAAAATAACTCAACTAAACATGAGCCATCATAATCAAGACTATTGGATTGAAAAACTAAATTTAGCATCGCACCCAGAAGGAGGTTTTTTTGCCGAAACGTATCGTGCAGAAGGAATTATTCCTAAAGAAACATTGCCTCAGAGTTTTTCTGGAAGTTGTGCGTACAGTACGGCTATTTATTTCTTACTTACAGGAAATACTTTTTCGGCTTTTCATCGTATTGCTTCTGACGAAATGTGGCATTTTTATGACGGCGACCCACTTTCAATTTTCTTTTTTGATGATTTAGGAAACCTTCAAGAAAAAGTTTTGGGAATGGATATTGAAAAAAATCAGTGTCCTCAAATCGTAATTCCTGCTGGGGTTTGGTTTGCTTCACGTTGTCAGAATCCTAATGGTTTTACTTTATCGGGTTGTACGGTTGCACCAGCCTTTGATTTTGCTGACTTTGAATTAGCCAAATACGAAGAATTATCAAAGGAATATCCAAAACATAGTGAGTTGATTAGAGAACTGACACGTATTTAAAAAATTAAACTTATCAGGATACTTCAAAGGTGTCGGATAATTCAGTTTTGAACTGTACTGACACCTTGAAGGTGTCTGACAGTTCAACTATAAATTTAGCTTCGCTGACTTTATAGTTTATTCTCTGTGTTCAATAAAAATAGTAGGATACAGTAGTCGAATCTATAACTCTTCGACTTTCTCCAAAATATCTGAAATTTCATCAAAATCAGTATAACCACCCATTCCAACTTCGGTTTCGGCTTGTCCTGTAAAAGCAATGCCTTTTAATTCTGTTTGAGAGAGTAAATCAATTACATTTTCATTCGTTATTCCAAAACCTAAAATAATTGAAAATTCTTTAGAGAGTTTTTGTAGTGTTTCAATAGCTAATTGTGATAGCTTCGTTAAAGCTGCTTCTTTTGATTCTAATAAAAAGTAATCTATTTTAAAATCTTCATTTAATTTTCTAAACATAATTCCTAAACTATCTGAATTTTCTATTTCTTCAATTTGATTAAATTGATAAGAAAAAATAATAGGAATTTGATGAGCCGATTCTTTCAAATTGACTAAATCAGAATGACTAGAAACTTGTACAAAATCAATCTTATAATCAGAGTTGGAAAGAATTTTTTCTACTTCTTCATTAATTTCAAGTTGTGTTTTCTCATTTTCTATTTCTGCCACAATTTTACATCCTGTTATCCAACCCGAAATCTGTACAAAATCTTGTTCTGAAACATAATTTTTACTATTTGGATTTAATGAAAAACCAATCATCATATCTAAGACTGTTCCCATTCCTGCACCGAAACGAGCATCATGAAGATTTGTAATACTGCTTAATTTTATAATTGGAGAAGGCATAAATTTGAATCAATTACGGATTACGAATTACGAATTATGGCTATAACCTGCAAATCACAAGTCATTTACTATTGCTTTCGTTAATTTCATTCTTAATTAAGGAAATAAAAAAAACCTCTTTTCAGAAATTAGAAAAGAGGTTTTCAATAAAAGTACCCAGAGCCGGGGTCGAACCGGCACGGATTGCTCCACTGGTGTTTGAGACCAGCGCGTCTACCAATTCCGCCATCTGGGCAAGATGTAAAACCCTTTTTAGGGTTGGTAGTTTTTTGCTTTTAGAATACAAATGTACGATTTATTTTTTATTGTGCAAGTGGTGTAGAAGATTTTTTTTGAAAAAAATGAAATTATTTTCAAAAACTAATCAATATCATCATTTTTAGTTCCTCCAGATTTTACCATTTCTTGGTCTTCTGCTGACAAAACACTTTCTATTTGTACACGAACACCGTCTTTATAAGAAACAATCCAAGCATCATTTACGCCCATTTCACGCAAGTATTTTTTGAATAAATCAGCTTCCCAATAATCTCTAAAAGCTGCAATAGTATATTTTTTTACTCCGTCTTGGTCTTCTTCTGCATGAAAACGTCTGTGTCCGACAAATTTCATTAAATCTTTATTTCTAAATGCTCCAACCTGAACTCTATAAACTGTTCCTTTCGAATAATTATCTCCTCCATCAGAAGAAGAAGCATCGGAATCTGAATTTTCTGCATTTGATGAAGAGCCTGCTCCATTTTGAGCATCTGCTAAGGCTTGCTCTAAACTATCAATTCTGCGTTCTCGCTCTGCCAAGACTTGGGTTGTCGAAACGACTTGTTTTTCTAGTTTGTAGGCTTCATCAGTAGCTGTTTCATAGCCTTCTACTTTTTTCTTAAATTCTTCTACTGACATAGATTTTTGTCTTTTTTTCCATACTTTTTCCTGTTCTTTACTCATTGACTGAGCAAAAATGGAGTTTGTAGAGAGTAAAAAAATAAGACAAATAGTTGTTAAAATAAAACGAAACATAACTTTATAATTTTGTTGTAAAAGGTAAAATTTGATGTCTTTTGGAAGAATGGAAGTAAAAACACAGACTAAAGTTTGTATTACAATTATCCAAAATAAGGCAAATTCTAATCCTAAAAGTTATATTTTTATTGTCTTTTCTCTTTTCTTCGATAATTCTACTAGAAAGCATAGTTAAGCATTCTATTTTTATAGACTAATGATTTTAGCAAATAGAAGTATTATCTTTTAGTTATTTTACTCAATCCACCCTCAAAATATCTCTAATTTCTAACTGCAAATAACTTTTATCTCTAAAATGATTTTCGCTTATCAGAAAAGCAATATCATACCTAGATTTAGTATTGATTTGATTGAAAAAACTAGCTTTTCCAAACGAAATAGCCGAAAAAAGAGATGTTCCTTGACGAACCTGTACCTTCAAATGTGTTTCTTTTATAATTTTGGGAGAAAAAAGCTGAACATTACGAGCTACAAAAACAGGACGCATATTTTGAGGCCCAAAAGGCGACATTTGTTTAATAATAGCAAACATTTTTTGATTGATAGCAGAAAAATCAATTTCCATATCGACACGCACAGGAGGAATGAGTTGTTCTTTTTCCAAATTTTTAGTAACAACATTTTCAAAACGCTCTTGAAATTTTTCTACATTTTCGATAGGCATAGACATTCCAGAAGCAAATTTGTGTCCTCCAAACTGTATCAACAAATCCGAACAACTTTCAACAGCTTTATAAATATCAAAATCGGAAATCGAACGAGCCGAACCAACAGCCAAATCGCCATTTTCAGATTCAGAGTGTGTCAAAATTACGGTCGGAAGATAGGTTTTTTCTACACATTTTGCTGCTGCAATTCCTACCAAACCTTTATGCCATTTTTTATTAAAAAGTACGTTTGTTTTGCGTTTTGAATTAGATTTTTTTAGAATTTCATCAATTTCTAGCATCATAATTTGTTCTATATTACGACGCTCATCATTTTTTTGATTTAATGTTCTAGCTAGTTCGTTAGCCTCTTGCTCTGATGAAGCTAGAAGTAAATTTAAAGAGTTGTAGGCATTATCGATACGTCCTGCTGCATTCAGACGAGGCGCAACTGAAAAAACAATCTCACGAACACCTATCTTTTTACCGTATCCATGGATTAAATTTAGGAGAGCTTTTACTCCGGGGAGAGGGTCAATATTTATTTTTTCTAACCCAAAATAACTCAAAATTCTATTTTCGCCCACCATCGGAACTAAATCAGCAGCAATACTCAAGGCTATCAAATCCAAATAATAATGTAAATTTCGTTCAGAAGTTCCTGTTCGAATACAAAATCCTTGTAAAAATTTATAACCAATCGCACACGCTGAAAGGTCTTTAAATGGATAATTACACCCTTTTTGTTTTGGATTAAGCATCGCAAAACTAACTGGCAATTCTTCGTCTGGTAAGTGATGATCACAAACTATAAAATCTATTCCCCATTCTTTTGCCTGTTGAATCTCTTCATTTGCTTTTACGCCACAATCCAAACAAATAATCAATTTTATACCTTCATTTTTGGCAAAAGCTAATCCTTCCTTCGTAATTCCGTAGCCTTCTGTATTTCGGTTTGGAATGTAGAATTGAACGTTTTTTTCATCGGTAACATCTCCATAAATCTTTTTCAGAAAGCCATAAATAATGGCTACCGAAGTAATTCCGTCGACATCATAATCTCCATAAACTAATATTTTTTCTTGATTTTGTATGGCTTCTTTGAGCCTGTCTATGGCTGTATCCATTCCTTTCATCAAAAAAGGAGAATGCAAATGTGAAAGAGAAGGACGAAAAAATGCTTTTGCACTTTCAAAATCACTTACACCACGCTGTAAAAGCAAAGTTGCAGGAACGTTACTGACATTAATTTCTTTCGAAAGTGATGAAATTTGTTCATCAGAAGGTAGATTTTCGAAGAGCCAACGTTTGGGTTGCATAAGTGAAAGATGACAGAATAAATAACAAAAAAATAGGTTTAATTGAAGTCAATCAAGGAAGGATAATTACTTCATTAAACCTACTAAATAAAATTCATACAATCAATTTTTTAGAACAATTATGAACTGAAAGACAATTAAAAAACACAAATTAGAAGTATCGTTCAATATGAGTGCCATCTACAGAAATTGAAATAGGTTTTTCTAGCAACAGCGTTGCATTACCTTTGTAGAAAGGTTGCAAATAAGTAATTTAAAAAACTACAGAGTAGCGTAACTTTGCATGGGTGTATAACAAATTGTCGTTTTTTGTAGGGAAAAGGCAAGGCTTTTCCTAAACTAGCTGTCTGTATCAAAAAAATACCTGTATGGAAGGAAAAGGCAAGGCTTTTCCCTACACAAGACAAATTGACTAAGCGACATCCGAAGAGCAGCGTAGCTAATTTGTTATGCCCCCCTTTGCATTTAATTGTCAAATAGTACAGTTTCGCTACTTTGTAGCGCTAATAAAAGTCATTTTTACCTATTCTAAGTAAATGGACACCTGCCAAAGCAGCGAAGCTAATTTAAAATGGATAATTGATAATTACATTAAAAAATAAGATGCATTAATTTTGTACGATTACTTAACAAAGGTTACGTTGCGCTGCAACTAAAAAGCAAAAATGAGAAGGGACACTCATATTGATAAGCACAAAAATATTTTTCATTTATTTAATTTTTAGAAAATTCTACCATAAAAAAATCGTTCAAGTAATTACCTAAACGATTTTTGAAAACTTTAGTTGATTTTTACACTACCAATTATTTTAAAACTGATAATTCAGCTTCTTCTTTACCAAATCGTTTTAGAGCATTGACATGTGCCATAAGTGCATCTGAAAACTTTTCGTTTACTAAATAAGGTATATCAAATTCGGTAGCCGTTTGTTGTACAATTTTTGAAATTTCTGGATAATGAATATGACAAATTTTGGTAAATAAATGATGTTCTACTTGAAAATTAAGACCACCAATATACCAAGAAAGGAATTGATTTTTTGGTGCAAAATCTACTGTCGTATTCATTTGATGAATTGCCCAATCATTTTTAATTTCATTTTTTTCATTCGGTAAAGGATGAGTAGTTCCTTCAACAGTATGCGCCAACTGAAAAATTACAGTTAGGATTAAGCCTGAAAAAAAGTGCATTACCAAAAAACCTGTTGCGACATGTAAAATTGGAATATCAAAAAACAAAACTGGCATTACTAGTATTACAAAAAAATATATAATTTTAGATAAAAGTAATTTGGTAAGTGTAAACCATTTTTGCTCTCCTTTTATTACATAGCGATTAAATTGTAGAAAATCTTTGACAAGTACCCAAAACAAAGTTTGTAGTCCATAAAAAAAGAAAGCATAAATATATTGATATTTATGAAACCATTTTACTTCCGTATGTGGAGAAAAACGCAAGACAAATTTATCTGAAATATCATCGTCTTGGTGAACTACATTAGTAAATGTGTGATGCAGTAAATTATGTTGTACTTTCCAGTTATCTACTGAGCCACCGATTAGTGTAAGTGTATTTCCAAGTAGTTTGTTTACCCACTCCGAACTAGAATATGCGCCATGATTAGCGTCGTGCATTACACTCATTCCGATTCCTGCAATACTGAGTCCCATTACTGCCCACAGCATCGTTGAAATACCAAACGTGGGATTGTAACTTAGAATATAAATAAAAGGCAAAATATAGCCAGATAATAATATAATTGTTTTGATGACCATACTCGTGTTAGCGTGTCTGCTAATATTTTTAATCTTAAAATAATCATCTACTCTTTGTTTTAGGGTAGGAAAGAACAAACTTTTATTTGTAGGATTGAATTTTACGTAATTTTTCATAGTTGTGGATTTCGCAAGATTATTTATTTAACACTTGTGCCAAGCAAATTTAGTCTTTTAGTTTTACACTCTAAAGGAATTCTATGTTCATTTAGGGTAAACGCACGAAACTTTTTATACTGCTTTCAGTATGTTTAAACACACTTTAACTATCAGAGTAAATTCAATTTGCAAAGTTAAAAACTAGCTTGATTTGCTTTAAACGAGTACATTTTTTTTTCGTGCGTTTACCCTAATGTTCATTACAAAAAAATATTAAATTAATTCTCATTTCTCAACTTATCTCTCACTTCCATCAGCGCAAAACCCAACAAATTCAATCCTCGCCAAGTAGTTGGGTTATAAATTTTGTCAGAATTTTGTGATAAACCAATTCCCCAAATTGTATCCATCGGACTTGCTTCCACAATAATTTTATTTCCTGTTTTGAGTAAAAAGGATTTATATTCTGGGTCAGAAAATTTATAATAATTTCCTTCTAAGACAATTTTAGAGCGATTTTCTTTCCAAATTTTATCATTAAAGTTTGTCACTTTTCTGCCTAATTTTTTAGCTTGGGCAGCAGTTTTGGCTTTCATAATTTCTTCTAAAGTTTTATTATCATTAAACAAACGAGCTTTTTCTGCCATCATAAAATGCTCTGCTGTGGGATAAATTATTCCATTTACAGAAAACTTCTTTTCCCACCATTGACTAAAAACAGCCTTGCTAAAACTTCCGTCATGAGTTGGTTTGTGTCCCCCAAAAGAATAAATAACCAAGGTTTTTGTCTTGTTTTTGTAAGTTCTCGTATTCTGAAATAAGCCAAGAAAGAGAGTAATTCATAATTTTATTGTTTTGTTTACCGTCAACGAGGCTAAAGTCGTCGTTGAGGTTTGTGTTAGAATAAATACAGAACCCTATTTTTTAAAAATCGTTTCCTATATTTTTCATACCCTAACTCTCAACAAAATTTGTATTTCCCATTTCCTAATCTCTAATCTCCATTCTCCAATAATCATTTCTCTACAATTACCTGAAAACGAAACGCCCATTGCCATTTTATTCTATACTTTTTTATTCCTGCTTTTTCTAAAATTTTAATCAAATCTTGTTTTTTAAAGGCACGAAGAACAGAAAGAGGAGCATCATTTTTGACTAAATACGAACCATTAAAAAGACGTGTCAGAAAGTAAATACTGTAATAAGCAATAGGATTACGATGCAAATCATTGATGATAAAGCCTTTTGAAGTGAGTTTTTGAATATTCTTAAAAATCAAAGTCAACTCTTCATCTGTAAAATGATGACAAAAAAGTGACATCGTAGCCCAGTCGTATTTATTTTCATTCTTGAAATCAATATCAAAAACATTGAGTTTTTCATAATTGATTTGAGAAAAATCTTTTGACTTATTTTGGGCATACTTTATCATAAAATCATTGGCATCAATTCCTGTTAGTTTTGCCTTGATATTTTTTTTCTCAAACCATTTTGCAATCTGACGAAGCGTATCTCCTCCTCCACTTCCAATATCGGCAAGGGTTACAAATTTTTGATTTTCTTGATTATTTCGATGGCTACTAATTTTATTTTCTTTATGAAGCGTATCCAAAGCCGAAGTCAAAACTTTATAACCTCCTAAAGTTGTGTTTATAAATTCTAGCTCATCAAGATTTTTTTTGAGGTCTTCGGAAGCGAGGTTGAGCTCGTCCATTAATTCCTTTTTGTAGGAACGAGTTTTGAAATTCATTTTTTTGATAAGGTTGAAGTAAAAAGCTATATTTTTCGATGATTTCTTTGTCTTGATATGAAAGTACAACTAAAAACTGTATTTTAGGCCATACATAAGACAATTTAAAAGATTTAACTTTTTTAATTATTTCCTATATGAATTTAAAATTATTTTTTTATATAAATAAAATTTTTATTTTAATTTTATTAAATATTTTTTTTATTTCTACTGTTTTTGCTCAAGATACATTAAGTGATGACCTTATTCCTAAAGGAAGTAAAAAATCATCTGTTCTACTCAAAAAAAGTATTTTACCCACTACTTTGATAGTTGTTGGTACGGTTGTAAATGGTAGTACTTTTGAAAAAAATATAAAAACCAAAATTCGAAACCAAGTGGGAAATGAGTATGAATATAAAATTGATGATTATATCCAATATGCACCCGTTGTCGAATTGTATTTGGCTGATATGTTGGGGGCAAAAAGTAAAAATCATTGGTTTGACCAAACAAAATATTTACTTATTTCTCAACTATTTTCATCTAGTATTACTCACGGATTAAAACAAATTACAAAAAAAACACGCCCTAATGGAAGTGAATTTTCTTTTCCATCAGGACACACCACTTTTGCTTTTACGAATGCAACCGTTTTGAAAAATGAATTTGAAGAAAGTTCTTTTTTGTTGGCGTATAGTGGCTATAGTTTTGCTCTTACAACAGGCGTATTCAGAATGCTAAATAACAAACATTGGCTTTCTGATGTTTTGGTAGGAGCGGGAATTGGAATTTTGGCGACTGAAATTGTATATTATTTTGAACCCTTAAAGTCTTTCAATCCTTTCAAAAAATCAAAAAATGTATCTATTTTGCCTCAAATTAACTCAACAGGTTATGGCATTTATTATTCTTACACATTTTGATTTTTGTATAAGTAAACGTACAAAATTAATACACCTTATTTTTTAATGTAATGCCTTGATAATCAATTTTTTATGTAGTTTTCGATTATCCATCTCATACTACTCTCTTAGTTCTCCCTTTACTTGTAAAGCTGATAAAGCACACATATGCAAGGCTGTTTTGAGTGTTTTATTAGCCATTTGAAACCCTAGCTTTTCCTTTAAATTTTCCAGAAGAATTTTCAAAAGGTATAACCCCACAATAACAAGCTAATTGTTTGGCAGTATCAAATTTAGTAAATCGATCTGTTGCTACTAATTTTCCAACTCCTGTTACAGAAGTAGTGAGCCGATAGAGTTCTTTCAATTCAGCATCATCTTGAATAATTTGATGCATTTGTTTTTCTATTTCTTCTATGCGTAGTGTCAAATGTTCTAAGGTTGATTTAGAATTTTCTTCAAGCAGTTTTTGAGTAGAAGTTTTGCTAAATTGATGCTGCTCATTCACATAGGTTTCTAACTCTTGTCTATGAGTAACTAGCGTTTTACGGAGTTTTTGGAGAGTTTTTAAGGCTTCTAATTGCTCACTAGGTGGACAATATAGATTGGCTTTGTCTTGAAAACGGAACGCATAAGCTGCGATATTTTCAGCATCAACTTTGTCATTTTTACCTCTTGTAACTCCTCCAGAACGCTTTATTTCAAGTGCATTTTCTACCCAAATAGCACAA
>Ga0210044_10010201_pt1 | contig 11255 bp, 14 predicted proteins | sample CryGey13umfilter_2_FD_183959 | JGI IMG/M metagenome (GOLD analysis project Ga0210044, IMG submission 183959) | Groundwater microbial communities from aquifer in Utah, USA - Crystal Geyser 4/9/14 3 um filter (SPAdes) (version 2) | ecosystem: Environmental > Aquatic > Deep subsurface >...
AAGACCCACCAGAAAAAAGAAAACCGCCATGAGACCGTCATTGATCCAGAGCAATAAGGGTTTGGCGATCTCAAACTCGCCGATGCGGATGGCCACGGGAGTGCTGAGAAGCGCGTCGTAAAGGGCTCCGGCAGGGGTGTTTTCGGCGATCATGGCGATGACCGCGGCGATGACCAGCAGTAATCCGGTTGCGGATTCGAGACGGAGAAATTCACGTAGCGTTTTTAATACCATAGGATTCAATCCTGCCCGGTAACCGTTATTTTTTTTGCTTGCTGCGATCAAAAGGAAGAAGCCCGAAAGGGTTCTGGGTTTCCAGGCCCTTGATTTGCGAGAATCCCAGTCTAACATAGTTTTTTTGATCGGGTGGTTCTCCCGGGTGCAGCCGGCGACTTTTCATGGCCTGCGGTCCGATCGGTTAAATTAAAGGTTCGAGGCGGGAAGAAACCTGTGGTAATATCTCGAGCGAAAATTTCATGGCCGTGACCGGGTTGTTTCCTTAAAGTTATACATATTCATGTCTCGCCGGGGTTCATGCTTTCGGATCTTTCCTGACTCGATAGAGTAGAAAAAGAGATTTCCCTTGATGAATGAGTTGCAGGAAAAAAAAGCAATAGATGCATTGCGGGATCAGATCAGAAGAATTGCCGATTGCACGATCGCGGGGGATGGGAAAATTTTTGAGGCCGTGAAATTTGCTGAAGAAGCAGGTCAGATCGTCGAAAAGCTGGAGAAAAGCAGTGAAAAGATTGGCGGCGTGGTCAAGGCCATTGACTCCATTGCCCGGCAAACCAAGTTTCTGGCGCTAAACGCCACCATCGAATCGGCAAGAGCCGGCGAGGCAGGCAAGGGGTTTGCCGTGGTGGCCAAGGAAGTTAAAGAACTTTCCAATGAAACATCGAATTCCACGGCCAATATTTCCAGAGAAATCCAGGCGGTGCAATTGGAAACGAAGCAGGTCGTGGATATTGTCGGCAAGCTGATCGCGCTGATCAAAGAGGTCGAACAATTGTCCGCGAATATTACGGATATCGTTAAAGAGTAAAAAATGTGACCGACTGCTAAAATCAAGCCTAGCCTTGTGAATAGCTTTTTATTTCACCGCACAGTGTTTTTCTATCCTTCAAGCATTTGGGAGTTCTTCCCAATCAGTTGAGAAAGCCGGGGTGGCGGAATTGGTAGACGCACAGGACTTAAAATCCTGGGAGGGAAACCTCGTGCCGGTTCGATTCCGGCCCTCGGCACTCCTACCCGTGGCGGGAGTTTGCTCACGACGGGTAGCGCCTTCTGTTGTTGGTTCGAACTTTCTCCTTCGAATCCGCATTCCCCGCTGGCGCTCCTTTTGACAATTATTGTTTTTGGACAACATAATAGCGTCCTGAAACTTTAATTGCGAAGACACTCTGCTCGAATATTTTCCATCCAAGCGCAATTAGTACGTAGTAAAAAAAGGATGGGAAAAAATCAGATGTGGTTGTGCATTATCCGTCCCAGGATGGATAATGGGGAAAATGCCTCTTAAATTTTCTTGAAAAATTTAAATGGTGCGGGCCTTCCCCTTTTCGCGTTTTGCAAAGCGGCGGGATTTTCAGGACGGGGTGGATCGGGAATTTATCCCAGGCGATCCTTCAGTCTGGTCAGCAGGTCCATGCGTTCATGCAGGACGGCAAATATGCGGGGTTTTTTCCCTTTAGGATGAAGGTAGAAGACGTAGTGATGTTCACAACGGGTCACCAGGGCTTGCGGATATTTTTCTGAAAAATTACGGGAGAGGACTTCTTTCCGGGCAATTTTTTCAAAACAATTATCCAGCTTGTCAGCATACTGCCCGGCCTGTTTTTTGCCCCATTCACGGATGGTATAGCGGACAATCTTCTCCAGATCGGAATCCGCATCTTCCGTTAATTCGTATCCCGGCATTACTTTTCTTCCCGCTTGACATCCTCAAAAATATCCTGGACCGACCGGGAAGACATCTTGCCCTGCTTTGCCGCTTCGATACGGGGTTTCAGGAAATCCTCCAGTTTTGCCAATGCCTCTTCTTCGGAAAGTGAGTCCATATCGGAGATGGGTGGCAAAGCGCGTTCCAGAACATAGTCCTTGATACTTTTCCCGGCGAGCGCCGCCACGGCCTTAAGCCGCTGATGTTGCTCCGGTGTGATTTCAATGGAAAGACGACCCATATTTTTTCTCCTTATCCAGAGAGTCAATCCTCTTTTCTAAGAATACAACAAATGTTCAAAAATGTAAATTTATATCTTTTGTTGTTATAATCAGACAAACGCGGAAAAATTAGGAATTAGATTAGGATTAGGGGTCAAGATTAGGGGTCAAGTCTTGACTTAGGACATATGTGGTTATATTGTGTGTCCATGTCAAGGCCTTTGAGAATAGAGTTTCCTGGCGCGTGGTATCATGTGATGAACCGTGGAGCCGGGCGGAAAAACATTTTCAGGCAACCGGAGCATCGGCAGTTGTTCCATGATTTGTTAATGGAAACCCGTTCGCTTTTTGGTTGGGAGGTTCACGCCTATTGCTTGATGAGCAACCATTATCATCTTTTGATTCACACGCCGTTAGGCCATCTGGGGCGTGCCATGCGGCATTTGAATGGAGTGTATACCCAGCGTTTCAACCGCAGTGTGAAAACGGATGGTCCTCTGTTTCGGGGGCGGTACAAGGCGATCCTGGTGGATGCGGACCATTACCTTCTGCAGGTCAGCCGCTATATTCACCGGAACCCACTCGAAGGCGGCCAACCGCAATGGATGCAGGCCCCCCTTTGGACCAGTTACCCGGCATATATTGGGAAAAAGAAGAAGCCGGAATGGCTTTCGACCTCCCGCATACTGGAGATGACGGGCAATGGAAACCGCGTAAGGCTGTACCGAAGGTATGTGGAGGAGGGGGCTGATGAGGAAACGGCCCGGTTTTATTCCAAAGAGCGTTTGTCTCCTGTTCTTGGGGGCGAGCGTTTTATTGCCGAAATTGAGAGATTCATTCATAAACAGGCCCTAAGCCGTGAAATAGCGGAGGTCCGGCAGGTTCGCGAAATTCCTTCCGTAAATGAAATCAAACGGGTCTGCGCTGAATACTTTGAGTTGTCTTCCGGACAATTGCGCGCGAGCCGAAGGGGTAGTTTCGGTTTGGCGCGGAATATTGCCATTTATATGTGCCGGGCGGTGGGAGGCTATGGGTTGCGGGAAATTGGGAATGAGTTTGGTTCGCTCGGTTATGCGGGAGTGGCCAAGGCGGTGGGGCGATTGAAAATGAAAATAAAAACGGACCGGAATATTTCCCGGCATCTGCTGAAAATAAAAGAAATCCTTGAAACCAAGAACAAGTTGTCCTAAGTCAAGACTTGACCCCTATTCTGACCCCTATTCCCAACTCACGGTTCAAACGAACCCGGTCTTTTCCTTTGATTCTTTTTCCCTTTTTCAGTACTTTCTTCATGACATGGCCTCCTTACGTTTCATTTAGGTTTCTTAGCAAAACCATATAAACGCAGGTGAGGTCATGTTGCAATTTCAACTAACTTTAGGACATTCCCTTGAAGGGCTATTAAAGGAAGGTAAATTTTAATGAATAAATTATTTAAATTTACCCTCTTCGTGCTGTCAGTTATTCTATTAGCATCATGTTCAGATAAAAAAATGGATTTGTATCTAGAAAATATTCCAGATAGTTTTCAAATAGTCCTTTTCGAAAAAGGGAAAGAAATTAATTCCTATCGTGTGGATAAAAATAATGAGCGGCATGAGGTCATATTTTCATGGTTGAAAAAAAACCAAAAAGAATGGACATTGGATATGACTACTTACGCCCCTGTCCTTATAATCAATTCAGAAAAACTCAAAATAAATTTTTTATTAAATGACAATTTGGTTGTTGTAAATTATGAAAATAAAAAAGGAAATTGGATTCAGGTATCTAAACATATTGAAGAGTCTCAAATTATATCCATAAAGGGTAAATTTATAGACGATGAACTAAATGAATGATTGTTCGCCGTCATCCAAATCTGGACCAATTGAGGTAAAAAGCTAAGAGGTGCTTTCTGACAAACTTTCCTTAGCCGAAGGTTCACCTTTGGCCGAAAACGGCAGCTTTTAAATATGATATTGGAGGACGGTTAGATAATGTTGTCATTCCACGAGAAATAGGGGTCAATAGGGGTCAAGTCTTGACTTAGGACATATCCTTCTCTCGGGGGGTTGGAGGCGGGCGAATTTGCTTCCGCAGTGCCACGTTTTCTGGTTTGGGGTCAAACTTTTTTCATCCCGGCGCGGTTTGCAGTGTAATGAATATTGAGAAGCCATCAGACGTGGTTTCTCAGCATCAGTTCCTTGGGATGGGGATTCAGATACACCTGGTCGAGCAGATACGCGATGTTGTGCTTTTTCACGTGATGCCGGATCAGGGTGATGGGGACGATCAAGGGAACAAGCTCTTGTCTGTAGTCTTCGATCGTCGCCAGAATATCCTGCTTTTCCTCCCCGCTGAGATTTTTTTTCAGGAACCCCATCATGTGCAGTAGCACGTCGGTGTTTTTTTTCGCCGTCGACCTGAACGTCAACCCATCCATAAACAATTGGCTGTAGCTGGATTTTAATTCTCCGGGGCTCATCGTCTTCGTTGCGGCGACCAGTCTTCCCAGGGCGTCGTAATGCTTTCTGCTATGGGACAACAGCAGAAATTTATGCCGGGTATGAAAATCGGCCAGATCCTTTCTGGAAAACTTTTCTGCAAATAACGTTTGCAGGCGGTGAAAACCGAACACACGGACGATAAAATTTTCCCGGATTTTAAAATCGTTCAACCGTCCTTCCTCCTCCACGGGCGTCAGGGGAAATGCCTGGATAAACGCGTGTGCGAACAAACCCTGGCCCAGGGCATTGATCTTGGTTTTGGATTTCGAATAAACGGGAATGCGGCTTGTGCCGCAGGAGGGCGACCCTTTCTTGAAAATAAATCCGTTTAAGCCATGAGAAGAAAGCTCGCGGATTTTGCCTGCGCTGTAACCCAGCATTTTTTGCGTCCAGTCGGTTGCGGTTTGGGTTCCGACCATGCGATGGAAATTTTCTTCTCCCCTTATTAAGTGCACGGTTTCCCTCGGAACCCCCATCCCGACTTCGACTTCAGGGCAAACCGGGATAGTGTCGAAAAATTTCCCCAGGATTTCCCTGGCATACCAATTTTGTTTATGGCCGCCGTCCCACCGCACTTTTTCTCCCAGCAGACAACTGCTGATGCCGATTTTGATTTTTTCTTTTTCGCAATGATCTTTCATGACCTGGAATTTTCGGCTGAATTAAAATGTGATTGTGGCCGCAAAATTTTGTGATAAAGGTTTTTGTATCTTTGGGCGCGGGATTTATTATATGATTTCATCATAGGCTAAAAAAGACTTTCGATACAGTGAATCAGGTCTGATGGGTCGGCGTTCAATCCTCCGCTGCCTTAATTAATTATGATTTTCCTTGATTGAAAAGGAAAAACCGAATGGAGGGAACTTATGAGAAATTGGCTCGTGGCAGGTGCATTATTTATGGGTTTGATGGTTTCCGGATGTTCCACTAAGGCCGGCAGTGCGGGACTCGGCGTCTTAGGAGGCGCGGCTGCTGGCGCCGGGGGGTATGAGTATCATTTGAAGCGGCAAAAGGACCGTATTGAAGAAGACCTTAAAGCCGGAAACATCGATCAGAAAGAACACGATATCCGCATGGATCAGGTCAAAAGAGATTCTCTGCTGCAATAGCAGATCCGTTTGCCTCGCAGGGCGAGCGGAATACAGCCGGTGTCTCCATTTCACGCTATTTTAAAGAGGGCCGGGTGAGGAATTCCTCCCCGGCTTTTTCTTAAACAAATTCGTCTCTCCCGCCTGTCGCATTAAAGCCCGTTTTTCCTCAGTTTTCAGCCGGATTGTTTGTTGATCTCACTCAGGACAATAAATTCTATTGATAATATTAACCATCAATGTAATTATATGCGTATGGGCTAAAATCCTATTTTCAGTTTTCGCAATCCGGCCTTGTTAAGGAGATAAAAAGTGGAAGAAATCGGCAATTTGATCCGCTCCTCCCTTGTAAGCATAGATTCAAAGCGGACTGTCTCCGAGGCTATACTCTATTTTCAACTTCACCGGGTGGAGGCCTTGCTGGTCGAGGTCTCAAACAAATATCAGGGGATACTGGCTAAATCCACTCTGTTGCAGAGGATCCATCAGGAAGGCCTGGACCCCAAAACCAAACTGATTTATGAAGTGATGGAGCAACCCATTCCCTCTCTGGACCGCAGTACATCGGTTCAGGAGGCCAGTCAGTATATGTGCAACCACAATACCCGCTGCCTTGCGGTGACTGAAGGCGGCAGGATCGTGGGAGTCATTTCTTCGGAAGACATGTTTGCGGATTATTTAAATCGTTATAAATAGGAAATTTTTCCTTATCCCCATCCCCGGTTTCCCTGTATTCCTCATTACGCTTTCCTCATTAAATTGAATCCGCCTCTTTTTAGAGGACCCTTCTCGTTTTAGCCTGGGGTTGTTTTCTTAATCTCTGCAGTCCATCAGGGTTTTCTTATTCCTCCCTCTGCGGTAAAAGTTGCGGCTCTATCGAAAACGCCTGTTTTACCGCGTTTTGTGGGCTGGCGATTTTGCAGAAGCCACATTTTCTCCTTCCCCGGCCTCGGGCCGAAGTTGACGCAATCGTGACTCTGGATTAACCCCATCGTGATACCGGATTTTTATACTTCCAGGTAATGCCGGACTCAATTCAGTCCCACCTTCAACGGAAGTGTAAAAATTATGATGCAATCCATACGCAGAAACTTTTTTCCTTATCTGGTTTTTTCCTTTCTGGTTTCCCTGTTTTGGCATTCCAGCGCCGCGGGCTACGGGAAGGCCTATCATGAGCAGGGTTGCAATGCGGGCAGTCCACTGGCTTGTGAGGGCAATACCCTCACGGTATCGGATTCCATCCAATTGACAAGTTTTGACGCCCCAAAAGATAAAGATACTGCCGCGTCCGAACTGCCGGAGGAAGCCATTCAACTGAAAAACCTGGCGGAGATGTATGAAGGCAGGGGAGAGTTTGCCAAGGCGGAACCGCTGTATATCGAATCGCTGGAATTGATTGACCGGACCATGGGGTCCAATCATCCGATCGCGGCTTTCGCCCTCATCAATCTCGCGGATTTGTATATCCAGATGGAGGATTACCTCAGGGCCGAGCCGCTGTATCTGAAGTCGCTGGCGGTTTTGAATCAGTCCCTGGGGCCGGATCATTTCTTCGCCGCGCTGTCTCTCAACAACATTGGCGGAATGTATAAAAAGATGGGGGAATACGATAAAGCGGAAATGATGTATTTACGGTCGCTGGAGATTCATGAGAAATCGCTGGGGCCGCTGCATCCGAACGTTTCCATTCCTCTCAACAACCTTGCGGAACTGTACCGGCTGATGGGGGATGAGAAGAAAGCGGAGCCTTTTTACCGTCGGGCAAAGGAAATTTTCGAGAATGCCTTGAAGGAGGATCTGCAATAAAAGGGGTTTTTCCGCCATCCGGGGAAAGTCCCCAATCATTCATCTTCCATCCTCCGGGTCACTCTGTCCGGTAGAAGTATTTGATGCTTTCCAGCTCAGGGTAGTCCTTTTGCAGTTTGTCGAGGAGCAGGGTCAGCGCGATGGATTGCCTCTCGTTCAGATCGTCTCTTTTCCCGACGACGCAAACTCCGACGCTGACCGCATCGAACTCCGGGTAGTGCCTGCCAGCCATACTCTGGTGCCTTCCCATCAACAGTTTTCCATCCCGTTCAATGACGAAATGGTAACCCATTTCCATCAGTCCCGCCTCCTGGTGCTGTCTTTTTATCCGGGCAAAATCCATCTCCCCTTCTCCGGTAAAATGGACAAGCACCATTTTGGTGTTGGTTCTGGGCATCGGTTTATTTTCCATTGCGGGTTGTTTGGGTATCGGGAAAAGCATTTAAAGCACGGTGAGGGTTGTTTCTTTATTTTCTCTCATCCCTGGCATTGACGGATATACAATAAAATACAAATAAACCATGAGGGATGACGGGTAAAGTTTAAAAGTAAAATGGAAAATTTTGCCAGTATCAGTATACTGAAATAAGTTGAATCAGGTTCACAGGCGGGAAGGGAGAGGAACAAATGACCAGACAAGTTTCCGGGCTGTGCCGGCGAAGCGTTTTTATTTTCATATGCGTATTTGTGGTTTCCTGCGCCACGGTGAAGACACCGGTGGTGGATGATGCGACGAAGGCTGGAGACCTTTCCAAAGTCATGCAATTAATTGTTCAGGGCAATGATGTCAACCAGGAGACGGCGGACGGCGGCACGGCTCTGCATTCCGCCGCGGAAAGCGGATACCAGAAGATCGCGGAATTGCTTGTCTCCCATGGCGCGCGGGTGAATGCCAGAAACAGGAAGGGGGATACCCCGCTGTATCTGGCGGCTCTGAATGGTCACGAGGAAATGGTGGGGTTTCTTCTCTCCAAAGGAACGGATATCAACGTTAAAAACCTTGCCGGGGACACGCCATTGCATATTGCCGCACGCCGCGACCAGAAGAAAATGGTGACCCTTCTGACAGGAAAAGGGGCGGATGTCAATCTCATGAACCGGGATGGCGCAACACCTCTGCACTCAGCCTCCGGCGAAGGCCACCTCTGGGTTGTGCAACAGCTTTTATCCAAAGGGGCAAAGCTGGATGCCAGAGATAAATATGAAAAAGAGCCTCTGCATTGGGCCGCCGACGAGGGGCATGCCGAAGTGGTGCAGGAATTTCTCAATAAAGGGGCAAAAGTGGACACCAGGGACAAGTTCGGTCTGACTCCGCTTAACCTGGCCGCTTTGAACAACCACCTGGAAGTGGCCAAAGTCCTGCTGGATAACAAAGCGGAGGTCAACCCCGCGGGCAGTTCTCCGCTGTTTTCCGCCGCCAGAAAAGGGCATGCGGCCATCGCCAAACTTCTTGTGGACAAAGGGGCCAAGGTGAACGCTCGGGAGAAGGAAGGGCCGACGCCCCTTCACTTTGCCGCCGGCGGCGGGCATAAGGAAGTGGTCGAGCTGTTGCTGGCCAGGGGGGCAAACGTCGACGCCAGGGATCTGGCGGACAATACGCCCCTGCTCTCCGCGGCGGCGGGAGGGCACAGCGAAGTCATCAACCTGCTTGTCATGAAAGGCGCGGATGTGCGGGCGAAAGAAAAGGATGGGACGACCGCGCTTCATCTGGCCGCCAGAGGGGGGCATGCGGAAGCGGTAAAAGCTCTTCTGGACAGGGGGGCTCAAATCGACGCAATGGATATCCGCGGAACAGCAGCGCTTCACCGGTCGGCGCAAAGCGGTCATGAGGATGTGGTGAAACTTCTGGTCGAGCGAGGGGCCGCGATCGACGTGGTGGATCTTTCCGGTTCGACGCCACTGCATCTTGCCGCCAAAATGGGGCGCAAGGGAGTGGCGGAAATTCTGGTTACGAAAGGAGCCAACCTGAAAGCGGAAAACAAGGAGGGGAAAACGCCTGTCGATCTTGCCGCAACGATGAATCACATCAACGTTGCGGATATGTTGAAATGGTATGCGAATAAAAAATAGCCATGCCGGGCTATGAGTGGTCTTTGCGGCGTTGATCCGGGTCTTCCGGCTCAACGCGAAGGGTCTCTACTTCCCGGACTCGACGCCCCGTCTCCCGGGAAAATCGGGCATTCCCGGGTTTGTCGCACACAATACCCCCGCTGGGTAAAGGGACTCACCTCTTCACAAGCCAGTTGCCGCACTGGGCGGAAAACTAGAATTTCGACCTGCACTCTTCTTCGATTTCTTTTTTTCCTATCAGGTCACATTTTTCTTTTTTTGCATCGACGACGGCCAGACACAGATTCTGTAAATCCCGGCTACGGACCAGAGAGCAGTAATACCAGCTATGGTCTTTATTGGTGAACCGGTTCACGTCTTTTTTCCCATGCGTGGGATTGCTGGTGGCGAGACAAAGATTTTTCCGGTCGGCATCGCTGATTTTATTGCATGCGGGATCGGTTGCAGGCGGGTCGTCCGCCAGGACCGGCTGAACCAGAAATATTGCCGAAAGTAACACTGCAAGCCCGATCATATCTAAAAACTTCATTGCCCGCTCCTTTCCTTAGTGCGCCTTTTGTAAAAGGCTTTATTGTACCCGATTTGTAAAGAATCTTTCAGGGAAACGTATTTTTCAAGAGGAAAAAGATATTTCTTGGAAATTCAATGCATTGGTGGCGGGTTTTCGGCGGGCCGAACTTAGCGTCCATTGCAAATTCCGGCTTCGCCGCCGCCTGTCGCTCAGTCTGAATTTGTGAGCTGATGTGATTCAGCCCCTGTTTTTATCGCCGGCCTTATTGTACTCTTAATGGTAGCGTGGCGTTTTTTGCTCTCTGCAACTGACCACCGGTTGCCAATATTGTTTATAAAGGGTACCTCTAAAAATTCGTCCAAAGCCATGAAATAAGAAAACCGGATTGGGTAGCACGGGCTTTCCAGCCCGTGCTACCCATTGAAGGATCAAGAGAAAATCTCACAATTTGTATTTTTAGAGGTCCCCTAAAGACATCATCTCAAGTTCTGCCAATTTTCTAATCGACCAGTATTGGATCGGGGTTGCCATGGCAAAAAAAATTCTTCTGTCCGTTTCCTGTTATTTATTCGCGATGGCCTTCGCGGGGATTCCCCTGATCCAGGCTGGGCCCATTGAAGCTGTGGACACCCGGGAGGAGCAAAAGATTGAGGATCAAATCAAGGAATTGAGCGAGGAGTGGCAGAGAAAGTTTGTCGATGCGGTTAAGGATTTTCTGGATCAGGAATTGAAGCGGTTGAAAAGTAAAGAGGGAGAGCCCGTGGACACGCTCAAGCCGCAGATTGAAAAATATGAAGAAACCGTCAGGCACGGAACCCAGGATCCCGAAGTTTATTTTTCTCTGGGGAAGTTGTACGACCGCATGGGAGACGGAGCCAATGCGATCATTCACACCAAAAAGGCCGAGCGGATTTTTCTGGAACAGAAAAATGTGAAAGGCATGGCGGAAGCCAGAAGGGATCTCAGGGATTATTATGAAAGATACCAGTACAAACCCGAAGATTTTGAACTGGTAAAATAATTGCAGGTGGCTGTAACCCCCGATTCTTAAAAATTCAGGAATGACAGGAATGACTATGAAAAGATTTTTGACCTCTGGTTTGGTATTTTTTGTTTTTCTGGCAGGCG
>Ga0210044_10010206_pt1 | contig 11253 bp, 6 predicted proteins | sample CryGey13umfilter_2_FD_183959 | JGI IMG/M metagenome (GOLD analysis project Ga0210044, IMG submission 183959) | Groundwater microbial communities from aquifer in Utah, USA - Crystal Geyser 4/9/14 3 um filter (SPAdes) (version 2) | ecosystem: Environmental > Aquatic > Deep subsurface > Groundwater...
ACAAAAATAATATATGCCCTCCTAGCGGGCATAAGTAGTAAATTGGATACCAAAATAGGTATAAAACCAAGAGTTTTATGGAAGGTATTTGATCCCTCTTTAGGAATGATAGTCAAAGGAGTCATTTAGTTCTTTAAGTTCTGGATGGCTGCCAGACTATCACAAAACCTAAAGGGGTTACTCATGAAAACATTACTTATAACCATCGTACTATCCGCATTCGCATATGCATCAGTTGGAGCATTGATGAAAACTGTAGAGGTTGAAAAATCTCATAACAATGATATCAAAGTTACTTTAGCTATGTTAAAAAGATAAGGGTATGTACTATGAAAACAATCAACTTTAAATTCAATAATCAAGCTCTTGAACCTTTAGAAAAGAAATATGGGTTCTTCTATTTGTATTATTGGATTTTATCAAATCGGCAACTGATATATTATGATTAGTTGTTGGTTATATGTCCTCCAAGTGAGGCATAATTTATTATATTTTTTAAAAAATATAATTGCTTAAACATAGTAAAAAAGCAATCAATTATTTTAATAGAAGTGTCAGTAGAATTATCAGTAAAAAGCTATAAATATCACTGATACTTTTTAATTTAACTGTCTGAAAAGCCCAGTTTTGTGGGTTTTACCAATGTGTGGTACCAGAGAGGGGATTTGAACCCCTAAGCCGTGAGGCGGCGGATTTTGAATCCGCTATGTATACCGTTCCATCACTCTGGCTAAGATTAAGAAGTAGAATAATAGTGGTATCTAGCTTAAAACTTTGTAAAACACGGACTATAAATAAATAGTAAATGAATTTTAGCCGATTTATCAGTCATGGAACTTATATTGCTTTAAACAAGTAAAATAAAAGAATTATAAAATATAAATATTCAAACGGAGGCGTATTATGAGAGTAACATCTAGTATGTACTATAAAAATATACAAGCCGAAAGCTCTAAGGCGAATGAAAGACTTTTTGATGTGAATCAACAAATTTCGTCCGGTTTAAAAATACAATATGCTCATGATGATGTAGGTATTTTTACCCAAACGATGCAACTCGATAATGAGTTGACTTCTTTAGGACAAATTGCAAAAAGTGCTGAGAGCGGTTATAAGATGTCTACGCAGGCAGATACGATTTTGAATGAATTTCAAACAAGTATGGATCGTACAAGAACTTTACTTCTTCAAGCCTCAAATGCACCTCAGAGTGATGCATCTAGAGATGCTATTGCTGTTGAACTCAGAGGGATAGAGGAGCATTTTAAAAATTTATCAAACACCTCTATAAACGGGCAGTTTATTTTTTCAGGTTCAGCTGTAGATGTGCGTCCTATAAGTTCCGATGGAACCTATATGGGAAATAATGTCTCTATGAACTCTTTTGTAGGATCAGGAGCTCAACAAAAATATAATTTAACCGGTGCTGATTTGTTTCTGGGCGAAGAAGCCTTAGTCAAAAGAACTATAACTTCGAATGTACCCCAATATAATTTAAGTGCTAAATATCCTGATTTTTTAGACCCTACAAGTGCCTCAGGCGGAATTGATAAAGTTATTACTGCTGATGATACTATTCGCGATTTAATGGGTGATATTGATTTGGTTGCAAGTACCACTGCCTCAAATCATTTTTATTTAAGCGGTACAAAAAGTGACGGCACGGCATTGAGTCAAAAAATTTCTATGGGTGATAATGATACCGTAAATACACTTTTAACTCAGATTGGAAACGCTTATGGCAATACGGCGAGCGTTAAAGTAGTCAACGTATCTCTCAACCCTGAGGGTGAGATTGTTGTTGAAGATAAAATAAAAGGTTCAAGCAAATTAGATTTTCATATGGTCGGGGCAGTTGATTATAACCAAGCAGATGGAAATGATGCAGCTGATATTGATAGTCCGATTTATGGAGCAAACGCCGGAAATATAGATAATTTAAAGGACGGTGAAACAAATTTTGACAGAATCATTGACCAAACAAGCACAGCCGCCAATACCAGTTTATATATTAAAAGTTTTGTAAAATCACCCTATGCAACCGCTACTACTCCTTCGAGTGAATTTAAAAGTGCTGCGTTTGCTATGGATAGAGCCGTAGTTGCGGGCGATACTTTGAGTATTACGGTAGACAATGGGACTCTCTACACACAAGCTTTTAATGTTGATTCTGCAACAACCTATGATAACTTGAAAAATCAAATAGAGTTAGCCGGAGATTTTACCGTAGCAATAGCCGGCGATACAATTACGCTCAATGCAACAGCACAAGGCGTAGCTAGTGGTGTTTCTATAAATACAGACTTAGCGAATGATAACGGTAGTGGTACCGGAGCAGTAAGTGTTACTACAACAACTCTAAACAGTATTGTTGCTGCAGATATTGACACTTTAGTTTATGATAGAACACAATTTAGTAAAAATGGCTCAAAGTTGTCATCAAACACACCTCAAATCATAAGAGATACGAATGCTTTTGCAACACCATCGACTAAAATTTCTGAAGTGGCAGATTTATCTCAGGGAACGCCAGGAACATTAAGCGGAACAAAACTAACACTTAAGGGAACCGATGTAAATGGAGCCCAATATACTGCTGAAATAAATTTTTTAAATACAGCAAGCGGCGGTTCTTCATTTTCTGTCGACACAGATGCGGATGGAATAGTCGATACAAGTTTTGATATATTTAATATGAACACTCCAAGAACAGCTATTAACGCTGATGATATGACTTATAGACAGCTTATGGATGTAACCAATATGCTAGTAGCGGGAAATCTTCCAGTTACTAATACAGACACAGAGTATGACAACGCTGTTGCAGCATCAAATCTTGCAGGCCAAACATTTTTAACTTACGATGGGAAAATTCAGTTTCAAGATACTAATAACAGCAATACAAAAGCTAGTTTGGCTATTTATGACTCAAATAGCGGAAATTTTTCTACAGATGCACCGGTAATGACTTTTAACTCAAACAATGCACTCACAGTCCGCGACCCTAAAACAGATTTTTTTAAAAATCTCAATGAAATAATAACTGCTGTTGAAAACCATAAACTTTATCCAGATAGTGAAAGTGGCGATATGAGAAGCACAGGTATGGAAAATGCCATTCAAATGATAGATGACTTAATGGAACATGTTAGCAAATCTCGTGCTTTGGTTGGAGCGCAATCTAATTCACTAACAAACTCATTAGAACGTGTTCAGCTACTTGAAATTAGTACAATGACACTTAGATCATCTGTTATAGATACAGACATAGCAGAGGCATCTTTAAACCTTACTCAGTTGTCTTTGAGCTATCAGGCTATGCTTTCCACTGTGGCAAAGATTTCTCAACTGAGTTTAGTTAATTACTTATAAATTCATCATTTCAAAATGCCAAAAAAACTCCTTTATGGAACGTTTTTGGCTATACTTCATTTACAAAACATATCATTATTTTTTTAAGGTCAGAATTTGAAAGACACTCTTTTTATCATCGTTTTTGGAATATTAATTTATTTAGGAATGGCAACCATTTTAGGTGACAGCGGCATAATAGGAAGCTTTGGAGCTACTTTTGCTTCATTTAATCATAAATATTTCGGGTATGTTTCTTATGTCTATTTATTGCTTCTTTTAATTCCTGCCTATTTAGTTTACAAACATACCGTTTTTGATTTTCGTAGGGTAGAGGCTACTCTCTCTGTGCTTTTATTTTTATTTTCCTCTTTACTCTTTCAAGCTTTAGTTGTTCAAAATGAATCAAGAGGTAAAATCGGTGCCGATTTTGTTGATTTTTTAGCTCCTTTTATTGGTTCTTTTGGTCTTTGGGTTTTTTTGGTAATGATTACTCTGGTCTCTGTTATTATTATTTTAGACAGCACTACAGATGAAGTGGCAAAAATGTGTTCCAATTTCATTAAGAAATATATTCCACATGCCAAGAAAGACGACACTGTTAAAAGCAAAACTGTAAAAGAAAAAGTTTTTGACATCGATGCGATGCAAGAAGTAATCGAAGAAAAAAATGATGAATTTGATAAACCTTCTTACTTAAGAAAAAAAGAGTCTAAAGAGAGTGCAGAAGAAGTTCTTGCGTCCAGTACGACTTTGCCGCTTAGAGCAAAGAAAGTGCAAGAAAATAAGCAAGCTGGCATTGAACTTCCACATGCCAAGGAAACTCTGAAAATACTGAGTGATGATAAAGCACATACTATCCTAGAAGTTGCATCAAAAATCAAAGAACAAAAATATGCATTAATTATTGATGAGTTAGAAGAAAACACAAAACTTTTAGAAAGCATGGAAAAAGGGGAGGTGGAAAAGCCTAAAAACTTCACCCTTCCCTCTGTTAATTTTTTACAAAAGCCAAGTTCAACTTCTCATACTGTTGATGAAAGCGAGGTTGACGATAAGATACGCTACCTTATAGAGAAGCTGGCACACTTTAAAATTGAGGGTGATGTTGTTCGTACCTATGCCGGACCGGTTGTCTCAACTTTTGAGTTTAAGCCCGCTGCAAATGTGAAAGTATCACGAATATTAAACCTTCAAGATGATTTAGCAATGGCACTCTCAGCTGAGAGCATCAGAATTCAAGCACCGATTCCAGGTAAAGATGTTGTAGGTATAGAGATACCAAATGCTACGGTTGACACTATTTATTTAAGAGAGTTGCTTGACAGTAAGTTATTTAAAGAATCATCATCTCCGCTAACTATTGTTTTAGGCAAAGATATTGTCGGCAAACCTTTTATTACCGACCTTAAAAAATTGCCTCACTTACTAATAGCAGGGACAACGGGAAGCGGTAAAAGTGTCGGCATAAATGCTATGATACTTTCTCTTTTATACAAAAATTCACCCGACCAGTTAAGACTTTTAATGATTGACCCAAAAATGCTTGAGTTTTCTATCTATAACGATATTCCTCATCTGCTTACTCCCGTTATTACAAAGCCTAAACAAGCCATAGTCGCTCTCAATAACATGGTCTCAGAGATGGAGAGACGTTATGAGCTGATGAGTGAAAACAGAACAAAAAGTATTGAAAACTATAATGAAAAAGTAAAAAAAGAGGGCGGCGAGCATTTCCCCTATATTGTAGTGATTATAGACGAGTTAGCCGATTTAATGATGACAAGCGGTAAAGACGTTGAACACTCTATTGCACGACTGGCTCAAATGGCAAGAGCTTCGGGCATACATCTGGTAGTAGCTACGCAAAGACCTTCCGTTGATGTTGTGACCGGACTCATTAAAGCAAATTTACCTTCTCGTATATCGTACAGAGTAGGGCAAAAAGTAGATAGTAAAATTATTTTAGACCAGCAGGGTGCTGAGTCTTTGCTTGGTAAGGGAGATATGCTTTTTACCCCTCCCGGCTCAGTTGGACTAGTTAGGCTTCATGCGCCATGGAGCACTGAAGAAGAGATAGAAAATATAGTTAATTTTATCAAGTCTCAAAGAGAAGCAAACTACGACAAAAGATTTTTAGTTGAAGAAAACGAGATTAACTCTTTGTCCTCAAAAGATACCTATGAAGAGCTTGATTCTCTTTATGAAGATGCAAAAAATGTTGTTTTAACCGATAGAAAAACCTCTATTTCCTACTTACAAAGAAAACTGCAAATTGGTTATAACCGCTCTGCTAGAGTTATAGAGCAGTTAGAGTCTGAGGGTGTTTTGTCCTCCCCTAACACTAAGGGAATTCGTGAAATTATATAATGGCTAAAGCACATTTTATTTTTACTCAACATGCGAATTCATTTAGTGTTTATATTAAAAATCTAGAACAACTCTCAGTTGAACAAATTCAGCAGATAGAAAATTTTGTAAAAAATAGAAATGGCTTGTTTGATTTTAATACTTACTCATTTGTAATCAAGAAAAAAATAGAGTTTCATGAATTTGTTTCTTTGCTGTGGCATGTGGAAATTGATAGTATTTGTGAAGAGAAAGTATTGTTTGCAGAGACTAAAGCAAGAATAGATTTTGGTAAATATAAGGGTATGCAATACAATGAAGTACCCGATGCATACCTAATATGGCTAAAGAGCAATTATAGAGGCAAAGATAGAACCATTATCGATAACGAGTTGAAAAACAGATCGTTGTAGTTACTTTTTTGGGGTATAGATAAAGTTTTGAGCGCCCGTAGTTGCTTCTAACATAAGCCCCATAGAGCTTGCTGTATAAACTTCTATATCTTTTGCAAAATCTACATCTGAAGAAACACCACTATAAATGGGAACTACAGAAGATTGAGTAGAATCTTCAAAGCCATCTTTAGTAAATATTTTAAATGATTCCTCACTCTTAAAAAAAATTATTTCGCTGTATCGTTGCCCTCCGGCTTGAAGACCGAAAGTATACTGTTTAAGAGTTACATCTCCTACCCAAAAGCCCTTCTTATATGCGCGTCCTTCGCCATAAGCACCGCCAACGATTAGACCACCTTTGCCTATACTTGGAAAAACTACATATGCGTAAGAATCATAAACTAAATTTGTTACTGCCTTATTGTCTTGCATAAAAGATTTTATTGTTTTGTTGTAGTTTAGGTTTATCTCATTCTTCTCTTCTTGTGTTAATCTATCTTCGCACAGAGCCAAGACAGAAAAAGCACTTAGAGCTAAAAGTATTAAAACTGTTTTTTTAAACATGATTATTTTCCTAATATAGATTTTTATTTATTATAACAGAGTTATTGGCTTTTATTTATAAAGAGTAAGTAGATATAAATTTGTGGGCATCTTTTAGTGTTACAATAATATACATTTTTGAAATAAATTATTTTTATTGTGTTTAGTTTTGTAACACATTCAATAATGATGACTTTTCTTTTGATATAATAATCTAAATCTATAAACAGGAATGAAAATGGCATTTATTGAAGAGTATAAAGCACATATTGCACAGCGCGAAGTTTTAGGCGTTCCACCACTTCCGCTTTCAGCTGAACAAACAGCGCAGTTAGTAGAGTTAATCAAATCAGGTTGTACTGATGAAATGTTAGACCTGCTAACAAATCGCGTATCTCCGGGTGTTGATGATGCAGCGTATGTTAAAGCAGCGTTTTTAAATGATGTAGCTGCCCAGAAGCTATCTCTAGAAGCAATAACCCCTGAACAAGCTGTTTCAATGTTGGGCATGATGCTCGGCGGTTACAATGTTAAGCCTATGATTGATGCATTAAGCTCAAAAAATGACAAAGTAGTTGCTGCTGCAATCGAAGCACTCTCTCATACTTTACTTGTTTATGATGCGTTTAATGATGTTGAAGAACTTCATAAAGCCGGAAATGCCGCTGCAACTGAAGTTATGACTTCATGGGCAAATACTGATTGGTTTACATCAAAACCGGTATTAGCGGAAAAAATTGTTGTTACTGTTTTTAAAGTAGACGGTGAAACAAATACCGACGACCTTTCTCCTGCTTCGGAAGCTTTTACACGTTCAGATATTCCTCTGCATGCAAACTCTATGCTAGTAGCTAAAATGGATGATCCTATCAATATTATTAACAAGTTAAAAGAGTTAGGCAATCCCATTGCTTATGTTGGTGATGTTGTAGGAACCGGATCTAGTCGTAAGTCCGGTGTTAACTCTGTTCAGTGGCACATGGGTGAAGATATTCCCGGTGTTCCAAATAAGCGTACCGGCGGTGTTGTTCTTGGTAGCACTATCGCTCCAATCTTTTTTGCAACTTGTGAAGATTCTGGTGCATTGCCACTAGAGTTAGATGTTTCTCAAATGCAAACGGGTGATATTGTTACTATTTACCCTTACAAGGGCGAAGCACACAAAGAGGGTAAATGTATTGCCACTTTTAAACTAAACCCTAACACAATTACCGATGAAGTTCGTGCAGGCGGTCGTATTCCCTTAATTATTGGTCGCGGTCTTACCTCTAAGGCTCGTGGTATTCTTGGTCTTGGAACAAGTGAAACATTTTTAACTGCCCAGCAGCCTGCTGACAATGGCAAAGGGTACACTTTAGCACAAAAAATGGTAGGTCGAGCTTCAGGTCTTGCCGGTGTTCGTCCTGGTATGTATGTAGAGCCACAAATGTCAACTGTCGGTTCTCAAGACACAACTGGTCCTATGACTCGTGATGAGATTAAAGAGCTTGCCGCACTTGGTTTCAACGCTGACCTTGTACTACAGTCATTTTGTCATACTGCGGCTTATCCAAAACCGTCTGATGTTGAGATGCACCATACACTTCCAGACTTTATCTCTAACCGTTCAGGTGTGGCTCTTCGTCCAGGTGATGGTGTGATCCACTCATGGTTAAATAGAATGGTGCTTCCAGACACAGTTGGTACAGGCGCTGATTCTCACACTCGTTTTCCAATAGGTATATCTTTCCCTGGTGGGTCTGGAGTTGTCGCATTTGCCGGAGTTACGGGAAGTATGCCTCTTACTATGCCGGAGTCTGTGCTAGTACGTTTTTCAGGTGAAATGCAAGCAGGTATCACGCTCCGTGACCTTGTAAATGCTATTCCTTACCAAGCTATCAAAGAAGGTCTTTTAACAGTTGAGAAAAAAGGAAAGAAAAATATATTTGCCGGTCGTATTTTAGAAATTGAAGGTTTGCCTGATCTTAAAGCAGAACAAGCATTTGAGCTCTCCGATGCATCTGCAGAGCGTTCAGCTGCTGCATGTACAGTACTTTTAAATAATGAGCCGGTTATTGAATACCTAAAATCAAATGTAACTCTTTTAGAGTCTATGATTGAAGCCGGTTATGAAGATAGGCGCACAATCCAGCGCCGTATTGACAAGATGAAAGATTGGTTAGCCAACCCTTCACTTATGAAGCCGGATGCTGATGCAGAGTATGCAGCAGTACTAAACATCAACCTTAACGAAATAACAGAACCAATTATCGCTTGTCCAAATGATCCGGATGATGTTGCTACTCTTTCTGAAGCTCTAGCATCTAACCGTCCTCATAAAATAGATGAAGTATTTGTCGGTTCATGTATGACAAACATCGGTCACTATAGAGCACTCGGTGAAGTACTAAAAGGCGAGGGTCATGTCCCAACTACACTCTGGGTATGTCCTCCAACTAAAATGGATGAGAAACAGCTTACAGAAGATGGTTATTATGCAATCTTCGGTGCGGCGGGTGCTCGAACAGAGATTCCAGGTTGTTCCTTATGCATGGGTAACCAAGCGCGTGTTGCGGATAATGCAGTAGTATTTTCAACATCAACTCGTAACTTTGACAACCGTTTAGGTAAAGGGGCTCAGGTTTATTTAGGTTCGGCAGAACTTGCAGCAGTTTGTGCTATACTTGGACGTCTTCCGACTAAAGAAGAATACTTAGACAAAACTAAAAAAATCGGTGGTAAAGAAAGTGAGATTTATAAATACCTAAACTTCAACCTTATCAGAGATTACAAGCTTTAAAAAGCAGTGCAGTAAATGGACTAAATCCATTTCTGTCAAGCTTTAAAAAGCAGTGCCAAAAAGAACTAAATTCTTTTTGGTTAAGCTTTAAACAATAAATTTACACTTTCAAGATAATATTTATTATTAATACTAATATGACAAAATAGTCAAATCTATAATAATCAGGAGTAGTTATGGCAGAGCTTAAAGAACTTATCCCTTTTGCAAAAAACTTATCACTACTGTATATAGATGAAGATCAAGACATTCTTAAGCATTTTGCACCTGCTTTTGAGAAAATATTTTTTAGAGTAGATGATGCCAGTGATGCAACTTCAGGTCTTGGATTTGTAAAATTAAACACTTATGACTTAATCATTGTCGACTCCTCTTCTCCTGTTATGAGCATCTCTCAATTAATAACAAATATAAAATCGCTAAACAAATATCAAAAAATCATTGTGACTACAAAAGGTTTAGAAAATACCCAAATATTACAAATCTATAAATTGGGTGTAAATTGTGTAATTTCTAAGCCTTTTACAAGCGCTTCTTTATTAGACGAAATTTTATATATAGCTTCTATGCTGCAAAATGACAGAAGCTTCACTGCAACAGAAGTTGAAAAGTTACATAGTGATTTACTCTATGAGAGAAAGCGAATAGGTCGCTTTATGTTAAATGAGAAAAAACTAAATGAGAAAATAAAAACTTTTGAAGATAATATACATATAAATAAAAATATATATGAACTAACCAGACTTCCGAGTAGATATGCACTCCAAACAGCTTTAAATGGGATAAACCAATCATTACTTTACTTAAATATTGATTATTTTGATTTTATAAACAGTGTCTATGGGATGGGCAAAGCAAACAAGTTACTCAAAGAGTGCTCTACAAGATTGAAAAAATTTTTACCCAATAATGCAGAACTCTTTCATATAACAGCGGACGAATTTGTGATTTTACTGGATGAACCCTCAGAAAATCAAGACACTCTTTTAGCTACACAAATACAAGCGCTCTTTAAAGAGGCTGCTATAGAATTTGAAGACTTATCTCACTATGTAGTATTTTCAATTGGTATTGACAGGGGTGCCGGTAAAGTTCTTTTCGTAAATGCAAAATCTGCTTCAAAAGAGGCAAGGTATTTTGGCGGTAATCAAGTTACTATTTTTAACCCTCAGTCTGATTATATGAAAGAGCAAAGAGAAAACCTTTATTGGATTAAAGTACTCAAAAAAGCGTTTGAAGAAGATAAGGTGTTTACCTATTATCAGCCGATTATTAATCATAATAATTCAAGTGTAAAGTATTATGAAGTGTTATGTAGACTTGAAGATGATAACAACAATTTAGTCGATGCCAGTAAGTTTATAGGAAGTGCAAAACTAGTTGGTTTAATGACTCAAATAACAAGAGTAGTTATAGACAAAACCTTCAAGCTCTTTGCAGATAATAATTATAATTTTTCGTTAAACATAAGTATGTATGATTTGTATGAAAAGTATTTATTGAAACTTTTAAACTATAAGTGTGAAAGATATAATATATCTTCGGATAGAGTCTATTTAGAGATTGTTGAAGATATTATTATTTCTAAAACTACATCTATTGATAAGCAAATATTAGAATTAAAAGAGAGTGGTTTTCACGTTATTATTGATGATTTTGGTACTAATAAATCTGCATATAGCAGAATATTTGACCTAAAAGCAGATTGCATAAAAATTGATGGATCTTTTATAAAAGAGTTAAATAAAAATAATTCATATAAAATAATAGTACAGAGTATAGTTGATTTTGCTAAAAAAAATTCGATTAAGACAATTGCTGAACGTGTAGAAACTA
>Ga0210044_10010210_pt1 | contig 11252 bp, 9 predicted proteins | sample CryGey13umfilter_2_FD_183959 | JGI IMG/M metagenome (GOLD analysis project Ga0210044, IMG submission 183959) | Groundwater microbial communities from aquifer in Utah, USA - Crystal Geyser 4/9/14 3 um filter (SPAdes) (version 2) | ecosystem: Environmental > Aquatic > Deep subsurface > Groundwater...
TGTCCCATCCGGGTGTTGAAACGAGCGGGGGCCGCCATTTTTCTGTATTTGCTGTCGGTTCAGAGAAGAAATCAGCGGCAGATACCACGCTCGCTGTGTTCAATAAAATCTGCAAAATACTGAACTTCATCAATTCTGGGAAATTCTTTTCTCATTTCGTTGAGTGCTTCCGCCAGTTGGAGTTGTCGTCTGAGGAGAATTCGGTATGCCTTCTTTAGCGCCGTGACGACTTCCGGTCGGAAACCCTTTCGTTCCAGACCCATTGTGTTAATGTCGTATGTTTTTGCACGATTACCGACTGTTTTCACAAAAGGAAGGGCATCCCGGGTAATGACGGAGTAGCCCCCGATAAACGCATGGTCGCCGATTCTGCAGAATTGATGAACCCCTGAGTAGGCGCCAATATATACATGATTCCCCACAGTGACGTGACCACCCAGGGTGGCGGCATTCACAAAAATATTGTTATCCCCTACCTGGCAATCGTGGGCAATGTGCGAATAGGCCATTAGAAAGTTTCCAGAGCCCGTAACTGTTTTTTCACGACCAGTGGTTGTTCCTCTGTGAATTGTACTGTTTTCCCGGATGAGATTATCGTCTCCAATAATTGTTTCAGTCGGTTCGCCATGGTACTTGACATCCTGAGGCGGGAACCCGATACAGCAGAATGGGTAAATCTTATTGTTCTTTCCGATGGTTGTACGGTCACCAACTTGAATTGATGCGCTGAGTGTTGTATAGTCTCCAATCCGCACATGGTCCCCGATTACGCAAAATGGACCGATAGTGGCGCTCTCTGAAATTTCAACGTCATGACCGATTAAGGCTGTCGGATGGATCATAGTTTCCTCCCTATATTTGCCAAGAAAGATATACTGTTCTCTTACGCAATCATTTTACCGAAAGAGCGGAGGAAAAAACAGCTTCAGCTACAAGTTTATCACCAACAAAGGCTTTTCCGGAAAGTTTGCAGTAATTGGCTTTCAATCTCAAGACTGTAACTTCAAACCGAAGTTGATCTCCGGGTATAACAGGCTGGCGAAAGCGCGCCCTTTCAATTGTAGTGAAGTAGACGAGACTACCTTCCCCCATTCTGTTTTTGAGAAGCAGAATGCCGCCTGCCTGGGCCATGGCTTCAATTACCAGAACTCCCGGCATTACAGACTTTTCCGGGAAATGACCCTGAAAAAAGGGCTCATTCCCCGTTACATTTTTGTAAGCTTCAATGTACTTGTCGTCTTCATAGTGCGTAACCCTGTCCACAAGCAGAAACGGATAGCGGTGTGGCATTATGGATTTGATTTCTTCATATTCGATTGTTTGAGGCATATCCCCCCCTCAGTATTCTTATTCTTTTATTTTGTTTTGCTCTTTTTTCAGCAATCTGCGAATGGATGCGGACAGTTCCGGTAGACGAGCGAGCGAGGCCATCTGTTTTTTCCAGGCCCGGTGTTCTGTGGCCGGATATCCCACAACAAAACGTCCGTCCGGAACGGATTTTGTCACTACCGAGGCACCGCCTATGGTGGCCCCGGTCCCGATATGAATATGACCGACCAAACCGGCTTTGCCGGCCAGGACAGCGTAATCTCCGATGGTTGTACTTCCTGAAATACCGGCCTGTGCCACAATGATCACGTGTTTTCCAATTACGACATTATGTGCGATTTGCACTTGATTGTCGATTTTGCTCCCATCTCCGATGGAGGTTTCCGTGAAGGTGCCCCTGTCAATGGAAACGCATGACCCGATTTCCACAGTATCTCCAATCCGGACAATCCCGGTCTGTGGGATCTTATTGTGTCGTCCTTCAGCAAAATGAAAGCCGAAACCTTCACCACCGATGACGGTATTGGAGCCGATGATACAATTTTGTCCAATTATGGAGCCGGGGAATACAACAGTATTACTGTAAATGACAGTTGATTTGCCAATATGGACATTCTCCATCAATTTGACACCTGAGTGGATGTGGACATCAGGTCCAATGGAGCAGCCGGGAGAGACAGTAACAAATGGCCCTATTTCTGCAGTCGGATCCACTGATGCATCGGGATGGATCCATGATAAAGCGGGCATCGTATACACCGGGTATTTTGAAATAAAACGGGAGGAAATGCAGATGAAGGTCATGTAAGGATCATCCGACTCAATTACCGGGCAGGGGAAGGAAGCGGCAAGTCCCGTCGGTACGATCAGTGCCCCGGCGTTGCTGGAAAGTGCCGTATCAAGAAGTTTCGAGTCCCTCAAGTAAGACAATTTCTCCGGAGTGGCATCACCAAGGGAGGCCACTCCGGAGATATTACAATCTGGCCCTTTCAGGCTGAAACCGAGTTCTTTTGCCAGCTGTGATAGTTTCAATGAAACCTCAATGTTGCGCATCAGCCCTTTTGATGGCTTCGGCTGTCAAGTCTGCTGTGGGTGAGAGGTACACAATCCCACTTTGAGCACGGCTGAAGACCACGTCGAGATTCTTTTCTTTTGCCAGCTGATCGATAATGGGTTGAAGAAGCTTCTGAAACTTCTCAAATCCTTCTTTCTGCTTAATCTGAAGTTCCCGCTTTGCATCTTCCTGCATACGCTTAATTCGCGTCTGGTAGTCGGAGAGTTTTTTCTCCATTGCGAGTTTCTTCTCATCTGAGAGGGACACCAGCTTGGTTTTATATTCCTTTTCTGTCTGCTGGGCTTCAGCGACGACCTGTTTGATTTCGTTCTGTTTTTGCTGCACCAAATTATTCAGTCCCTGCAGGAGTGCTTTTCCCTTTACCGACTTGTAAATAACCTGATCCGCATCCACTACTCCGACACGGCTCTGCGCCATCACTGCCGATGAAGAGATTAGCGCCACAAGAGCCAGAACAACAACTGAGAGTTTTTTCATATCATTCTCCTTTTCAAGAATATTGATTTGTCAAAAAATTGTGCCAATCGTAAATTGAAGGTTACCACCACCACTGGTCTGACCGGGTACGTCATCCAGAGGCATTCCATATGTCAGCCGAATCGGCATCTGAAAGACCGGAAGGTTGAACCGTGCCTCGAATCCCCAGGATCGTTTCATGGACTCTGAATTGGAAAAGAAGGACTCATCTTCAAGCCATACGCCACCAATGTCGTAAAACAGGGCAAATTGAAATTTGTGTTCGATCGGGAGAACCCATTCAAAGTTGCCGACGAACATTTTCGTGCCGCCAATGGAGATATTGGTGGCCGGGTCCACTGGAGATATCCGTCTGAAATCATACCCTCTAACTGTACTCTCACCTCCTATAAAGAATCTGTCATAGTATGGGATTGTATTTCCCTGGAGCGCTTGTGAATAGCTCGCCAGTGTGTTGACAAGGAAGAACGTATTCCTGTAACCGTTGAATAAATGCATGGCGCGCATATTAACCGTATATTTGAGATTATCTCCACCCAGTTGCCAACCTGCCCATTCAAGTCCCAGTGAGTATTTGGAACCTTCTGTGGGTAAAAAGGGATGGTTCAATGTTACGTAATTGATAGATTGGTTGATGGAGCTTGTCAGGCGGTTGGAAACCGGTTTGAAAATAGTGCTACTTTGCAGTGAAGAACCCGGAACATCGACAATTTCAAAGCGATAGCTAATCGAGTAGGTTAAGAAGGGTTTGAGACGGAATCCAAATCCAAGACTGAAACCCGTGCTTTTCCGGCTGTAGTTGTAATAGCTGGTTTCGCTGTTGAACAGGTTGATTGTGAAAGAATGAGGATAATCAAAAATCCATGGTTCGGTAAATGAAAGGTTGTAGTATGTGATGTTGGATCCAAATGAGCCCTGCAGCGAAAGCTGTTCACCTTTCCCGAGGAAGTTGCGTGTGCTGTAGGATGATTGGAGAAAAAAGCCGGCAAATTCACTGTATCCACCGCCGAAATTGATTTCATTAACCCCCGTTTCCTCTCCCGTAATCGTGACGTTTACCTTGTCTTCTCCCGGGACAAATTTGACCTCCGGATTTGTTTTTGAAACGTCGAAGAAACCAAGCTGGTTGATACGAAGCATACTGTCTTTGAATGTTTTAAGACGAAATGGGGCGCCTTCCGGAATCATGAACTCCCTGCGAATAACTTTGTCACGACTCAGAAGGTTACCCTTAAATTCGAGACGATTCAATTTGAACTGTTTGTTTTCGTTGAGCTTGAAAGTGATATCCTCAACATTATCAGGCTCAGGGTTGAGAATTCGTTCCATGTAAAACTGGAGATAGCCAGCATTGGTATATATTTCCTCAATGTCGGCCTGAAAGTCATTGAGCTTTCCAATGTCAAATGGACTGCCGGTCTTGAGTTTCCATTTGCCAGCCAGGACAGTGTCTGAAATAAGCTTATTGCCCTCAAAGGAAACTTTTCCGATCTTATATGACTGACCTTCAAAAATCGGAATAGTCAGAAACATGCGCAGATCCTCTTTGATCTTTTTGTTCTTTTTGGCTCTCTTTATGTTTTTTCGCTTTTGTCTTTTAGAAGTAAAGTCCTTCACCTCAGTGACAGGGTGACCGACGAAAACGTCCTTGTACCCTTTCTTCCAGTATACCTTCTTGATGTTGTCCACATCCTCGGAGAATTTTTTTTCTGAGTAGATATCGGATGAAGAAATGAGGGAGAAAAATCCATGTTTCTTGATCTTTTTCATGGCCTTTCTCAGCTTTTTGCTGGAAAAAATCTTGTTTCCTGTAAATTGGATACCGTAGACGCGTGCCTTGGAGCCTTCCTTGATGTTGAACGTTAAATACGCAATACCCGGCCCCAAATCTTCGAGACGATGATCAACCGATATGTTGCGATAACCTTTTTCATGATAGACATCCAGAATGGCAGTCTTTATTTTGCTTATTTCGGAGTAGTCCATCTGAACGTTCTTTTTCAAAACAACCTTCTTTTCTTTGAGCTTGTCCAATAACAGGTTGGGACCGAAAGCGTGGTTTCCAAAGAATCTGAAATCCTTGATGATGGGTCGTTCCTTGAATAAGTAGGTCACAATCTTTCCGGTTTTTCCGTCGGTGACATCCACCTTTATATCCGAAAAGACTTTCAGATCCCACAAGCGTTTTACATCGCCTCTGATTATTGAGAGCTCCAGGCTACCGCCTTCTTTTGAATGGATGCGAAACTCGATAGATCCATTTGAAATCCGGTGATTTCCTACAATGTTGATTTTCTCAATTGTTTCGGTGTGGGCTGTTACGGCACTCATAACCAGCACGAAAATTAGAATGTGTTGCAGGGGTTTCAGCATTTAACCTCCAGGATTTCACTGACCTTACGAACAGTTAGTTGATCTTCTTCTACTTCAAACAGATATTCACCTTTTACATCTTTGCCATTGGAAATGATCAAATCGGATAGTTTATCCTGAACATGAACCTGAATTGCTCGTTTCAGGGGTCGAGCACCATATTGAATCTTCATGCAGGCCTGTTTTGTGAGCCATTCTGTTGCGGCCGAGCTGAGTCGAACCTGAATCCCTTTGCCGATTAGAAGTTCATTGAGGTCATTGATCAGGATGTACACAATTTCAGAGAGCTCTTTACTGCTGAGGGGGTTGAAGACGATAATGTCGTCCACTCGGTTCAGAAATTCAGGGGCGAAGAAGCGGCGTACTTCCTTCAGGATTCGATCGCCTCTGTTTGCCGGAATCAGTGGATTCCCTGTATCAAACCCCACGCCCTTATCCTGGGTAATAATTCTGGACCCGACGTTGGAAGTCATGATAATGATCGTGTTCCTGAAATTGATCAATTCACCGAAGGCATCTGTAATGCGGCCTTCGTCAAAAATTTGAAGCAGAACGTTTACAAGTTCAGGATGCGCCTTCTCGATCTCATCCAGAAGCACCACGGAATAAGGGTTTTTCTTTACACGCTCGGTAAGTTGTCCTCCTTCTTCGTAGCCCACATAGCCAGGAGGTGAGCCAATCAATCTTGAAACCGTGTGTTTTTCCATGTATTCAGACATATCAAAACGGACAAGGTTCTTTTCGGAACGAAAGAGATAGGTTGCTAATTGTTTGCTCAACTCGGTTTTGCCAACACCCGTCGGACCCAGAAACATAAAAACGCCGGTCGGTCGGTCGGGATTAGACATTCCAAGGCGGGCGCGCTTGATTGCCTTTACAAGGGAGTTGACTGCTCGATTCTGTCCGACAACACGGGAGACAAGATAGTCTTTCAGGTTCAGCAGACGTTCTTTCTCACTTTCGGTTACTGCTGTGACCGGAATTCCGGTCCAGATGGAAACCGCTTCTTCAATGTCGGCAACAGTGGCAATCGGCCAGTTGGAACGGTCTTCGAGCGGCGCGGTTTCTTCTGAATCCGGTTCGTCCACATGGTCGATCATGGAGGGAAGCGCTTTGAATGGAGCCTCTTCCTCATTTTCTGGCGCATTTTGAATATTTACAGTCTCATTTTGTTCCATGTGCCTGAGTTTTACCCTTGCGCCTGTTTCGTCCAGCAGGTCAATGGCTTTGTCCGGTTGCATCCGGTCGGTGATATAGCGTTCTGAAAGGGTGACAGCTGCCTCCAGGGCCTTTTCCTCGAATTTGACCGAATGGAAATCTTCATATCGATCCTTAATTCCCTTAAGAATATTGAGCGTCTCTTCCGGAGTCGGTTGCTGAATGGAAATCGATTGGAACCGCCGCATCAGGGATTTGTCTTTTTCGATTGTCTTGGAAAACTCCCGGTAAGTGGAGGATCCGATGACCTGAAGATCGCTTCGGGCAAGGGCCGGTTTCATAATGTTGGCGGCATCAAGCGATCCCTCAGCGGAACCAGCCCCTACAATAGAGTGGAATTCGTCAATAAAGAGGATTACATCATTGGCAGCAGCTTCTTCGATTATATCCCGGAGCCGTTCCTCAAACTGTCCTCTATATTTCGTGCCAGCCACAATGTTATAAATGTCCACACCGTAAATCACGCGTTCTTTTAAGGGGGTAGGGACATCTCCGGTGGCAATGCGGGTGGCAAGTCCTTCCACAATGGCGGTCTTTCCGACGCCGGCTTCTCCCAGTAGAAGGGGGTTGTTTTTCCGACGTCGGGTCAGGATGTGAACGATCCTGTCCATTTCTCTTTCTCGTCCGATACATCTGTCAAATCGGCCTCTCTGGGCCATCTTTGTAATGTCACGACCGAATTTTGAAAGTATGGGAAGCTGCTGTTCCGGGGTCTCTTCTTCTGCCAGTTCGTCATCGTTGTCCAGCATAATGTCGTTAATGACCTGGTTCTTGGCCTCAATGAGGCTGCCCAGTCCCGATTCCCGAAGGGCCGTAACCGCTGTGGAAGTATGCTGAGATAGCATTGCCAGGAAAATATGGTGAACTTCCACTTTCTCTTCTCCCAGCGTAAATGCCTCTCTTACAGCCATTTGGAGTAATTTTGTTGCGGCATCTGTCATGGGCATGTCACCACTGTGGGTGGAGCGTCCCAGTTTCAGGCACAGGGAGTCAATAGAACGGCGCATCTGCACCGTGTCCAGATTTAGCTGGCGAAAAAGACGGCTCATATAGGCGTCTTCCTCCATAAGGATTCCATGCAGTACATGGACTGTATCGATATATGGATTTGAAAACTGGGCGGCCTTGTTCCTCGCAAAGAACAGGATTCGCCTTGCCTTATCTGAGTATTTCTCCAACATGGTTCTCTCCGTTTCCGCTCATGGGGAAGATTCTATCACATCGTGCGGCAATTTTCATATTGTGTGTAGCAATGATACAACTGTATTTTCTTTTTTTTCTCAGGGTGTCCAGGTGGTCCATTACCGCGTTTCCGCTGCGGGGGTCCAGGTTGCCCGTGGGCTCGTCCATCAGAAGCAGATTTGGCTCATTTATCAGAGCTCTTGCAATGGCGGTTCGCTGCTGTTCGCCGCCGGAGAGCATGGAAGGGAAATGCCCCAGCCGATCCGAAAGCCCCATAATATCCAGGATTTCTCTGGCACGTTCTTCCGACTGATTGCGTTCGCCTCCCCCAATCAGAAATGGCATTTCAACGTTCTCCAATACGGTGAATTCCGGCAGCAGATGATGAAATTGAAAGACAAAACCGATCTCCTGATTGCGGAAACGGCTGGCTTCTTCCGGCTTAAGGGCGCTATAAAGTGTATTGTTCAACTGTATCGCCCCACTGGTCGGTCTGTCCAGGAGTCCCACCAGGTGAAGCAGAGTACTTTTGCCGATGCCTGACGCCCCTGTGACCGCTAGAAATTCTCCATCTTCCAAGGTTAGACAAAGATCTTTGAATACGGTCAAAAGAGACTGCCTGACCGGAAATGTCTTCGTGACATTATCAAGAGTGAGTCGCCTACTCATAGCGAATTGCCTCAACCGGGTCAAGAGCCGCAGCCCGCCTGGATGGATAAAGGGTGGCAATCCAGGAAACGACAACTGTTATAACGAAAACGACGGCGACATCCAGCGGCCGTACCTCAAATGGAATGTAGGAGAGGAAGTCATAGACATCCGGGGGTAATTTCAGCACCTGGAACGCATTCAAGGTAACAGAAATGCCGACACCGAGTACAGTTCCGATGGTCGCGCCCATGAGTCCCACTACGAGACCCTGCATCTGAAAGACCTTCATGATTCGCTTCCTGTCCATTCCCATAGCCATCATAATTCCTATATCCCGATGCTTTTCCATGACCATGAGAACCAGAGATGACGTGATATTTAATGCCGCAACCAACATGATAAGCCCGATAATCAGGGACACCACCATCTTTTCCACCTTGATGGCTGAAAAAAGGCGTTTGTTGGTTTCCCTGAGGTCAATAACAAAGAACTGTGCCGGAAGTTTGCTGTTCAGGTCTTGTTTGAATCGGTCGATACGATCCGTGGAACGGGTTCTAACCGCAAGAAAATCCACTTTCTGTTTCATGTTGAGAATGGCAGCCAACGTTTTCAATGGAGTAAATACCCATGTCTTGTCATATTCATAGATTCCACTGTAAAAAATCCCCGCGACAGTGAAGGTTCGCATTTTTGGCATAATACCCAGCGGTGTCTGGGTCGGTTTGAAGAACATAATCGTAATTTTGTCACCGGTTGTAATGCCATGTCTTCTTGCCAGATCTTTCCCTATCAGCACTTCTCCGGGGTTGAGATGATCCCGTTTCAGATTCTTCAGGATTCCGGAAACTTTCTTCTCCCCGGCGAGTTCCATTCCCTTTACCACAACAGGTGAAGGCTCGGTTGACATACCACCCCGAATCAGGCCCTGGGTTAGAATTTCTGGAGAAGCGGCTGTGAAGCCGGGAATTGTTTTCAGCAATCCGGTCAGTGAATCAGCATCCTGCTCTGTCATGGCTCCGGAAAGACCGTGAATTGTCAGATGAGAGTTGGCGGAGAGAAGATTTTCTTCCATTTTATTGTGGAAGCCAGTCATCAGCGAAAGGGCGATTATCAGTGACATAACGCCGATGATAACGCCGACGACAGAAATCAGCGTAATGGTGCCGATAAAAGCCTGGTTTCGCCTGGCCTTCAGGTAGCGGAAGGCAATAAAATTTTCAATCTTCATCTTTTCTCGGACGCATATACGGAAATAGAATGACATCTCGAATGGACTGAGAATTTGTCAAAACCATTACAAGTCGATCAATTCCAATTCCCTGTCCGCCGGTGGGGGGCATGCCGTGTTCCATAGCGGTAAGAAAATCCCGATCCATCATCTGGGCCTCGTCATCTCCTTTTTCCCGTTCGGAAAGCTGCATCTGGAAACGCCGCAACTGCTCTTCAGGGTCGTTGAGTTCGCTGTAAGCATTTGCCAGCTCCATCCCGGCGATGAACAGTTCGAATCGATCCACGAAGCGGTCATCTTCCGGAATGCTCTTGGTAAGGGGAGACACCTCAATAGGATATTCCGTAATGAAAGTGGGTTGAATCAGTTTCTCTTCTGCAACCGCTTCAAATACTTCTGAAAGGAGCTTTCCGTAGCCCATTTTTTCTGCGTCTTCGATATGAAGTTTTTTCGCCTCAGGCAGGAGCGTTTCGAGTGCATTCAGTTTTTCCAGTGGAATGCCGCCATACTCGACAATTGCTTCCCGCATGGTCAGGCGACGGAAAGGCGTCTCAAAGCTGAGGGTATGATCTCCATACTTGACATTCCGTTTCTGAATTACATTGTCGCAAAGTTGGGTAAACAACTCCTCCGTAATGGTCATCATATCCCGAAGATCGGCATAGGCTTCGTAAAACTCTATCATGGTAAATTCGGGATTGTGCTGGGTATCCACACCCTCATTACGGAAATTACGGTTGATTTCAAAAACCCTGGGAAATCCACCAATAATCAGGCGTTTCAGAAACAACTCCGGGGCAATTCGCAGGTAGAGGTCAAGATCCAGCGCGTTGTGGTGCGTGACAAAAGGCTTTGCTGCCGCGCCGCCCGGAATCAATTGCATCATGGGGGTTTCAACTTCCATGTAGCCTTTCATTTCAAAAAACTTCCGTGCTTCAGAAATCAACGCAGAACGAAGCGCGAATGTTTGCCTCACTTCATCATTGCTCACCAGATCGAGATAACGCATACGATAACGCAGCTCTTTATCCTTCAATCCGTGCCACTTTTCAGGCATGGGACGTATCGCTTTGGACAGGAATGTATATTCTTGCACCATTACCGTCAGTTCTTCCGTCCGAGTTCGAAACAGGTTGCCTTGAAGGCCAATGAAATCACCCACCTCAATCTTCTTTAACAACTTGTATGCCGGTTTTCCGACCTTGTCCTGCCGGATGTACAGCTGCAGTTTTGCGCTTCCGTACGCAATATGCATGAAACAGGCGCGGCCCTGCATTCGTTTTGATATGATTCGGCCGCATATTTTCACTGATTTTTCGAGTCCTTCCAGTTCTTCCTTGTTGTATTTCTCAAAAACTTCCTTTATTTCTTCAGGGGTAATATCGTAGTCGAATTTCACCGGGAACGGGTTAATCCCGGTTTCTTTAATATCTTGAAGGTTCTGACGACGTTGTTGAATGTATTCGTTTTCACTCAGTTGCTGTTGATCCATTTAAAATCCCCTTATTTGCAAAATAAACAAGGCGTATTATATGCGAGGAAAGGCCGGAAGTCAATGGAGGAGAAGTGTTCAGTGTTCTGACCGGAAAGCATGTCTTGTCCTGATATAGGTTGACACCTATAGAACCGCTGAAAGCGGTCAAGGAGGACAAGCTATGCAGGAAACAGTGATCAGGTACAGTGAAGCTTTCAAATTGAAAGTGGTCACAGAATTGGAGA
>Ga0210044_10010213_pt1 | contig 11249 bp, 14 predicted proteins | sample CryGey13umfilter_2_FD_183959 | JGI IMG/M metagenome (GOLD analysis project Ga0210044, IMG submission 183959) | Groundwater microbial communities from aquifer in Utah, USA - Crystal Geyser 4/9/14 3 um filter (SPAdes) (version 2) | ecosystem: Environmental > Aquatic > Deep subsurface >...
CTCCAATGCAACCTTGGCTTTGAATGCAGGAGAGTGATTTCTTCTTTTTGTCATATCGGTAGATCCCTTTCGTTTTAATGTCAGAATTCCACCTTAGCAACATGTCCGATTTTCTGGGACCACCTCTATGCTATCCATTTAGCAACGGCGGCCATTCATAACGCTGATGAATTCCACACTAGGGACGCAAAAAGCAAGGGTTCAAAAGTGCCGCTTATTGGGTTGTACGAGAAAAGTGGAGATTCTAAGCTGTGCGGACGCTATGATCTTGTGATTAAATCGCCAGAAGCCGATCAGGGAGCCTTAGATTTAAATGGAACAGAATAAAAAACAAGCGCAAACTGATAAATTCAAAAAACTAGCGAAAGAGCTAGACTGTGAAACGGATGAAAAGGCTTTTGAATAAAAGCTGAAAAGCATCGTGAAACCAAAGGGAAAAACCGAAAAATAAGGGCTTTTTTATTTATCTGCTAGTTTGGTTCGTAAAGCATATGATTGGGATCATATTCCTATAACTCTAACTAACTATCAAGAAAAATATTGAATCATTTCTCTTCTTGGCATTTCTTTGTAGTTGCCGTTAGTATGGGGTAAAGGAAAGGCCTGTCATGAAAATTCTGGAATCCTATCGGCGGCGCATTGATGCGCTTGACGATCAAATTATTGATCTGCTTGCAAAGCGGACGAACATTGTCCGCGAGGTCGGGCATCTTAAATTCGAGCATGACATTCCGGCAATTTTGCAGGATCGGATTGAGGAAGTACGGGAACGGGCGGCCGGGCGGGCGGCAACACAGGATTTCAACCCCGATATCACCCGCCAGCTTTACAATATCCTGATTAAATATAGCTGCGATATAGAAGAAGAGATCAGAGATCATCTTCTTGCATCGAACACAGAAGCCGCAGGCCGTCCATGACTGATCCCGTCTCCGCAGCACCGGAACACAGCGAAACCGGGCCACAGGGAGAAATGCTGGAGGCGCGGCGGATTGCCCTGCATATGCTTGGCGATGTACTGGATCGTAAACAGCCTTTTGATCTGGCGCTTGATACCGACAGGGATTTTCTGGCTTTATCAGGTCGTGACAAGGCCTTTGCCCGTATGATTATGGCCACGACACTGCGCCGTCTGGGGCAGCTTGACCATGTCATCGCCAAAGCTTCCAACCACGAAGAAACCCCGAAGCCGCCCGTCCTTTATAATCTTTTACGCATGGCCGCCGCACAGATTGCGTTTATGAATGTTCCTGATTACGCCGTTGTTGATACGGCTGTGCAGCTTGCCGAAGAATGCGGCCTGAGCCGTCAGAAAGGATTTGTGAATGCGGTTCTGCGCCGTGTCAGTGAAAACCGGCAGGACTGGATCGGGAAACAGGATGCCGCACGGATGAACACGCCGGAATGGCTGATGAAACTCTGGATTGCCGATTACGGATTGCGCACGGCGGCAGAAATTGCGCAGGCCAGTTTATCCGAAGCGCCGCTTGATATCTCCCTGAAAGACCCGCATATGATGAAGCATTGGGCAGAAGAGCTGCAGGCCGCCATTCTTCCCACAGGGTCGCTACGACTGGCAAGTGGCGGCATGGTGCAGAAACTCCCCGGTTTTGATGATGGCATGTGGTGGGTGCAGGATGCTGCGGCCTCCCTTCCTGCGCAGTTATTTGGCGACCTCACCGGACGCAGGGTGCTTGACATGTGTGCGGCGCCCGGCGGAAAAACCGCGCAGCTTTTAACCCTTGGCGCGGACGTCACAGCGCTTGACCGCTCGACAAAAAGGCTGCGCCGTCTACAGGAAAATCTGCGCCGTCTCCGGCTGGAGGATCATATTTCGATCGAGGCTGCCGATGCGGCTTCCTATCATCCGGCAGAAAAATTTGACTATATTCTTCTGGATGCGCCCTGTACCGCCACAGGGACAATACGCCGCCATCCTGATGTGCCGCATTTAAAAACGCTGCAGGATATGCAGGCTCTGTGTGAAGTGCAAAAGCGGCTGCTCGAAAATGCCGCAGATATTCTGGCTTCCGGCGGCATTCTGATTTATTGCACATGTTCCCTGCAAAAAGCCGAAGGAGAGCAGCAGATTGAAAGCTTTCTTGCCACACGCCCCGACATGCGCCGCCTGCCTGTTTCGACTGCCGAAATCGGCGGTATGGAAGCCCTCATAACAGCCGAAGGCGATATCCGTGTTTTGCCCTTCCATCTGGCCGTGCATGGCGGAATGGACGGCTTTTATGTGGCGCGGCTACAGAAAACCCAAGTCTGATTATACTTGCCTTGTCCGCTGCGACTCTTTTATAGTTACGAAATAACTTCGAACAAGGATCTGACACATGTGGCTTAATCTTTTTCCTAAAGTTATAAAATGGTGTTTTTCAACATTGTTCCTGATGCTGGGCATCCTCTTTCTTGCGATGACCAAAGAAGGCGGCACGCCCGGCCCTATTATTCTAGCGCTTTTCAGCTTTGGCGCGGTGTACTGGATGTATAAATCTGTTTCGGACATTCCCAAACAGGTTGCGTTTGCCACCGTTGCTATTTATGGCGCCGGCGCCGCAGCAGCAATGTATATTCCGCTTGACCATTTCCCGCTCAACACCAATTTCTTTATTGCATGGTTATGCTGGAGTTTAATGATCGGGACACCTGTCATTGCTTTTGTCTATCATAAATACGACTAGACCTCGGGAATGGTTGACGCTCTGAAAAAAAAAGATGATCTTTTGCGCTAATAACGCTATAATCACAGCATTGTATTCTCTTATCCTCTCTGACAGGCCATTATGATATCTCTTGAAAATCTTAAATATGTGGCGATAGCCAGCCTTTTTGTCTTTTCGACAGGAATGTTTTCTCTAGCCTCACGAGCGCAGGAAAGTTCCCTGCTTCCTGCCACAACCCTGTCCGTTGATGCCGCACTGTCAATGCAGGAAGAAACGCACCCCCCCTTACGTCTGACTCCGGATATCTCCCGGATCCTGACCATAGACGAGCCTGTAGAACGTGTCATCATTGGTAATGACACTCATATGAATATTCTGATGGATACGGCAACAAGACTTATTATCGTTCCCCGCAACCCGGGCGCGACACATTTTACCCTCCTCGGCACCAAGGGAAAGATAATCATGCAGCGTCATGTTATTATTGCCAGTCCACAGGAGAAATATATAAGAATTCGCCGCCCCTGCCCGCCCGGAAGTGATGGCTGCCAATCTGTCAGAATGTTTTACTGCCCGGGTATGTGCCATGAAATTTCAATGAGCGGAAGCGGAAGTAGCGGCAACACGGGAACAACAGGAATTATCACAAGTGGCAATAATAATGAAAATGATAATAGTACAGAATCCGGTTCCGACAACGGTTTCGATGAGTCAGCAGGAGATCAGTAATAATGTGGTACACGAAAAAACTTTTAACCGCTATTCTTGCCGGAGGACTTCTGGTATCCCTCGCGGGCTGTGCCAGCACCACAACAGGGCAAAGCAGCCGCGAGGATAAAATTGATTCTGTCATGGCAAAGGCGGCAGCCGACGCAAAAGGCAAAGGCAATGCCGGTCAATCGCTCAGCTATCTGGAGCAAATTTACAAAAGAAACAGCAGTGATCCTTCTGCCGCGCAAAATTATGCCCATGCCCTGCGCGAAGAAGGTTTTTTCAGCCGCGCCTCTTTAATCCTCAAGCCCTTTGCGACACAGGACAATGTCAAGGACGCAGGGCTTCTTATTGAATACGCCTCTATTCAGACATCCATGGGAAACCACGTTGATGCCGAGCAAACGGCACGTAAGGCTGTGCTTCTTGATCCGACATCCGGTCGCGCCTATCATCTTCTCGGTATTGCCCTTGACGCGCAGGGACACCACGAACAGGCTCAGACTGCTTTTGAAAAGGGTCTTGAACACTGGGAAGGCGATCCCAGTGCCCTTCTGAATAATATGGGGCTCAATCTTGCCGCGCAGGGTTTTCTCGACGAGGCGATAGAAACCTTGCGTAAAGCGCTGGATACGGCGCCGAACCGCATGGAAATCGAGCGGAATCTGCGTATTATTTCCGCCTTGCAATACCAGCCTCCCAAAGAAGGGACAAGACTTGTTCCTAAACCGCCAAGGAAGCCAGAGTCCGAAGATAAAAGACAAGCCAAAATTCTGAAGAATGAACTCGATTCAAATGATGGCACATCAGAAAGCACCAAAGAATAGTCGCTTTTTATCTTCTATGAAGGTGTCGCTTGCAAATGGATAGGAATTTCCCTTATAAAGAGCCTATGAACTGGAAAGTAGCCGCTTTATATTATTTTACAGCTTTGGACGATCTGCCTGCCCTGCAGCGCAAGACCAAAGAATTTTGTCTTGCGCATGATATTTGCGGCACCATTCTGATTGCGCCGGAAGGCATTAACGGCACCATTGCCGGATCAGAAGACAATCTTGATAAAACCATGATTTTTCTTGATACGCATTTTGGTATTATGAAAGGCGAAGTCAAGTTTTCTACGGCGTGCGAGAAACCTTTCTCTCGCCTGAAAGTGCGCCTTAAAAAAGAAATTGTCACCCTCCGCGCTCCCGAAGCCGATCCGACAAAGCGCGTGGGAACTTATGTCACGCCTTCCCGGTGGAATGAGTTACTTACTGATCCTGATATGATCGTTATTGATACCCGCAATATTTACGAAACAAAAATCGGAATGTTCAAAGGGGCTCTTGATCCGAAAACAAGAAATTTTACCGAATTCAAGGACTTCGTCCAGACAACGCTTGATCCGGCCAAAAACAAAAAGATTGCCATGTATTGTACCGGCGGCATTCGCTGCGAAAAAGCTTCGAGTTATATGAAGGCACACGGCTTTGAAGACGTCTATCACCTGAAAGGCGGTATCCTGAAATATCTGGAAACCATTCCGGCAGATAAAAGCCAGTGGGAAGGAAGCTGCTTTGTCTTTGACAAGCGCATTGGTGTTGATCACGGCTTGCAAGAAAGTGCCTATAAAATGTGTTTTGGTTGCCGCGAGCCATTAGAGCCGGAAGATATCAAACATCAGGCCTATGAACCGGGCGTTTCCTGCCCGCATTGTATTGATCGTCTGACACCTGAACGCGCCGAAGGGCTACGGATGCGACAGAAACAAATCGCGCAGCAAAAGAGCCAGTGACATCCCCTCCCCCGCTTCCTGTTCTGTATTCCTTTCGCCGCTGTCCTTACGCCATGCGGGCACGAATGGCATTGGTGCAAGCCAGACAAAATGTAGAGTTGCGCGAGATTGCGCTTAAAAACAAACCCGCCGCAATGCTTGAAGCCTCCCCCAAAGGCACGGTTCCTGTACTGGTATTGCCGGATGGGACGGTTCTTGAAGAAAGCCTTGAGATTATGAATTGGGCATTGAGCCGCCATGACCCTGACGGCTGGTTAAAGGCCGATCCGGTAGAATCTGCTTTTTTAATCCAGCGCAATGACGGTGTTTTCAAACAAGCTCTTGATCGTTATAAATACCCTGATCGTCTCCCCGAAGCAGATTCGGCAACGGCAAGGCATATCTGCGAAGATATTTTAAAAGATCTGGAAAGACGCCTTCAAAACAATGATTATCTTATGGGCAAAACAAAGACTCTGGCTGATATTGCCCTGTTTCCTTTTATCCGCCAGTGCGCTTTTGTAGACCGGACATGGTATGAGGGTCTTGACTGTCCCAATTTGCAGCGCTGGTTGCAGGAACATCTGGAGAGTCTATTGTTTCAAATCATTATGAAGAAACGCGAACTCTGGACACCGGAGGCGCTCCCGACCCTGCTTTTTTCTCTGTAAATTCATTTAAAAATATACGAAAAATTTACACTTTTTCTTTATAGTGGAAAGGAATTGCAACTTCTCTTTAAAGAAAACGTAGCAAAACCCATGACAAGCAACGGTTACAGCATCTAACTGCCGCCTTTTGTTGTAATATAATTACAAATTTTCCAATTAAAATATAATAAAATTATGTTTTTTTAAATTAAACTGTATATAAATATCAAAATTACGGCAACAAAACTTGCAATACAGAGTCCTTTTCCGCTATAATAAATTTAACGATAAAAATAAAAGTGCGGAAAGCCCAAGAGCAAGGATATTATATTGGACGGAACAATTGCATTAAATCCGGATAAAGAAACAACAGAGCGTCACACCTCCGACGTTGCAAAGAATGTTGGTGAATATAGTACATCCCGCGCCGTTGCCATGACTGCCCATGGGGCAAATCAGGCCGTCATCCAGACTGTTGCTTCGGCAGGATATCTCGTTGATGGTGTCAACTGGGTTCTGGGATTTGCCGGATTAGGAAGTGAAAAGCCGTTTCTTGGACATGAGCATCTGGAAGAAATCGGAACCGATCTTTACAATGGCTATTATGAACTCTTTGGACACACCGCCCCCGTTGCACGAAATGAAACGGATGAAGCCTTTGAAACAGGTGGTAAAGTTGTGGGTTTTATTGCCACTACGGCAGCAACACTAGGGCTTGGCTCTGCGACTCTGGCACCCAAAATAGCCTCTATGTCCAGCCAGGCCACCAAAGCTTTTGCGCCGCTCGTTACCACTGCGAATAAAGTATCAGAACTGTTTACCAGCGCTGCCTCAGGCATGAAGGGGTTTTTGTTAGGAAACCCGACAAGAGGTGGAATAATGCTGCTGGGAGCGACACCCACAATAATAACAACCGCTGCTCTGGCAACAGAATATCATACGGGTGGTGCCCTATCCGAAATGGCTATTGATACCGCTATTAGCAGCATAAAGACTCTGGCAAAATCAGATATGTTTACTGCTGAAAATATGGAGGTTGTTGTTGATAGTGCCACATATCTTAGCAATGTTTTCGGTGCCCTAGAAAAATCAGTACAGAATCAGGTTGTCAAGGTGGCCATGAAAAATCCTGAAAATCCAAGTATGGAAGATATTCAAAACGGCAAAAAGGCTGCTCTATCCTTTCTACTTCTCAATCCTGAAAATCTGATTGCTGTTGGCATTAAAAATAAAATACGGACGGCAGCTATTGATGATTTGCACGACGATCCTGAAGAAGCCGATAAATATCTGGCACGAAAATTTGTTCAGGACATTATCGATATCGCGCAAGTCCGTGCCCTACGCGGGAACCAGATCAAAGAAGAAGATGTTATCAACGCTTTGCCGGAAACACTCAAAAGCGGAATGCTTTCTGCGGCAATGCCGAAAAGATTACAAAATGGCTTGAAACATCTGTGGCCGAATGCTTTTACAGTTCCCCCAAAAATACCGGGAGACACCAGCCAAATCAGCCAGCATTTTAACAAAGCCCGGAGCTTACTTGGCCTTACCGATGACCATCCGGTATCCATGAACAATAACGGGAATAATAGTTTCTCGATTTTAAATATGCTTAAAAATATCCCCATGCTCGGAGGGATTATAGTGTTTCTTCAGAAGGTAGTTGATTTTTTCAAGCCTCTTTTTGGTGCTGCGGATGCCGGCAATCTGGAGATTCAAACGAATAAAGAGAATAGAGCTGCCAATATTATTGCAAAAAGCGGGCATACCATTCCCCCCGACGCGACTGTCAAAACACAGAATCATAAGGGTGGCATAATAACACAGCAGGCTCTTGCTCCCACTTTGCCATCACGGCACGATCCCAAACTCCAACTGGAAATGGAATAGGAAATAATGCTGGATTACCGGAATGAAACAAAAAAACCGACGATGCCACCCGATGTTATGAGCGGGGCTTTTAACAGCAGGCGGCGCAAGGAAATGATCGACCCGGCAGATTTTGATATTGTAGCGGATAAAACCACCTCCAGAGTCTGGATCCTGCATGAGAAGGCCTTTATCAACCAGAACCGCGTAACCCATGCGGAATATGATACAGAAAACCATTTCCTGCGCTTTGTTTCAAAGGATGGCTGCATGCAATATCTCGGAGCTGCCGTACAGCAACTGCTGCAGCCGCATCTGGCGCGCACAAAAGATATTACGGCGATTCTCGCCGATCCGGAGGGCAATATCAAAGATTTGTTTGTTGTCCCTCTGAAACAGGTCAGAACATTACAAAATATTCACAATCAGGGAGAAAAAAGATAAATTTATGGAAATTTTTACCCGGTATTAAGAATAGTAGTGTTGAATGGTAAGGACGAACAGCTTAGAATGGCAAGATGTTAATCAACAATGGTAGTGATGATTATGTCTAAGAACACCCCTTCTAAGTCGAAATATAACGAAGTCGGAGATCCTGACTTCAAGGTTGATCTGGTTGTGAATGAAGGTGCGAAAGTTGCCGTATTTCATAACAAACCATTCCAGAGTGATTTATCCTGGCTGGAGTTCAATCTTGATACAAGAAGTCTGGATTTTATTATGGATGATGGCGATGTCCGTAATTTTGGTACAACGGTACCGGAAGAGTTCGCAAAAGATATGCAAAACGCGCATGTGGTGTTGATGGTACTGATGAACGAGAAGACAAAAGATCCGGATAGCGGACAATATTTTCCTCTTATCATTCATCGGGACTAAAAACGATAATAGAAACGATTAGATAGAGGAGCGTAAATATGGGATATAATCAATTCACTGGTGCTGACGCCGTCAATCAAGAGATTGCACAAATGGGTCTTGATACGAGCCGTAGTTTTTCCCTACAAGGGGATGGCCTGCTCAATGAAATAGCCCCTTCAGTAAAGCCGGCGCCTACAGTCACGCAGGACTTTGCGCCCCCTGGCATGAACTAACGGGAGCCACAGAAAAAATCCCCGTCTTCATCCAGAAGGATGTTCAGACGGGAATTGGCTGTCCGTTTCAGCCACAATCTGCTCTGATCACAATGCCGAGGTCATCTATATAGACATTCATACGCTCCGGATGACCTTCCATTGACTCATTCGCACCGGACATAAAAATCTGATAAGGTCGCCCCGTTGCTTTCAGAGCATGGATGTCCACAGGCTGCTCCAGCCATGCTTTAAAATCACACGCCATCACAGTTTCATGCGCTTTCTTCTCCATCCGCGCTTCATTGATCGCCTTCAGCCCGAAGAAAAGGGCAAAGCCGAAGACCACAAAAAAGACCTGCATCAGAAGAAAGATTTCTGTCCCGTTGAGTTTCATTCATATAATCCTTTATAACGCTTGTTTTTGACAAAGAGACATGTACAGACATTTTCTACAGCCCGATGCAATCTTTTCCCCCACATGATACTCTTTTCCTTTGTAAATTCTGCAAAAGAACCTTATCTTTTGCGCCATAAGCAATCAACAGGAAGATACATGAGCAAACCATTAGAACAGATCCGTAATTTTGCGATTATCGCCCATATCGATCATGGAAAATCTACACTGGCTGACCGACTGATCCATAGCTGCGGCGGGCTGACCCTGCGCGAGATGAAAGAGCAGGTTCTGGACTCCATGGATATCGAGCGCGAACGCGGCATTACCATCAAAGCGCAGACAGTGCGTTTGCTTTATACCGCCAAGGACGGTATCAAATACCAGCTCAATCTTATGGATACACCCGGCCATGTTGACTTCTCCTACGAAGTCTCACGCTCGCTGGCCTCCTGCGAAGGCTCGATACTGGTTGTTGATGCCTCGCAAGGGGTGGAAGCACAGACTCTGGCCAATGTCTATCAGGCGATTGATAATAACCACGAAATCCTGCCTATTCTGAACAAAATCGACCTGCCCGCCGCCGAACCTGAGCGCGTGCGTAAGGAAATCGAGGATGTTATCGGAATTCCCGCTGACGACGCCATTCCCGCTTCTGCCAAAACCGGTGAAGGAATTCTGGAAATTCTGGAAGCTGTGGTCACAAAACTTCCGCCGCCCCATGAAGGCAATCCCGATGCCCCGACAAAGGCGCTTCTGGTTGATTCATGGTATGACCCTTATCTTGGTGTGGTTATTCTGGTGCGCGTCATTGACGGCTACCTGCGCAAGGGCATGCAGGCCTTCTTCATGGGAACAAAAGCCGCCCGCGAAATTGACCGTGTCGGTATTTTCACGCCTAAACATGTGATGGTCGATGAACTCGGCCCCGGAGAGATGGGATTTATTACCGCCGCCATCAAGGACATTTCCGAAACGCTTGTAGGCGATACCATTACAGAAGAGAGGAATCGTTGCGCAAAGCCGTTGACCGGATTTAAGCCGAGCATTCCCATGGTTTTCTGTTCCCTCTTTCCTGTTGATAATGGCGAGTATGAAAAGCTGCGCGAGGGCATTGGCAAGCTCAAACTCAATGATGCCGCGCTGCATTACGAACCGGAAAGCTCGCAGGCTCTGGGGATGGGATTTCGCTGCGGTTTTCTCGGATTGCTGCATATGGAGATTATTCAGGAACGTCTTGACCGCGAATTTGATCTTGACCTGATCCCGACCGCACCAAGTGTTGTCTATCATGTCTACAAAAATAATGGCGACAGGATGGAACTGTATAACCCCGTTGATATGCCGGATCTGGTTCATATTGATTACATCGAGGAACCATGGATCAAGGCGACGATGCTGACACCGGATGAATATCTCGGGGGGTTGCTGCAATTATGCGAGGAACGGCGCGGGGTACAGATCGACATGACATATGCCGGAAACCGTGCCATGCTGGTTTATCGTCTGCCGCTCAATGAGGTTGTCTTTGATTTTTATGACCGCCTGAAAAGCATCAGCCGCGGCTATGCCAGCTTTGATTATGCGCTGGATGGCTACGAAAAAGGCGATCTTGTCAAAATGGAAGTGCTGGTCAATGCCGAACCGGTTGATGCCCTTGCCATGATTGTCCCGCGCACACAGGCCGAACGACGTGGCCGCCATATTTGCGAGCGTCTTAAAGAGCTGATCCCGCGCCAGATGTTCAAAATCGCCATTCAGGCCACCATCGGCGGCAAGGTCATTGCCCGCGAGGATGTCTCTGCCATGCGCAAGGACGTGACTGCCAAATGCTATGGCGGCGATATCACAAGAAAGCGCAAACTGCTGGAAAAACAGAAAAAAGGCAAAGCCAAAATGCGCCAGTACGGCAACGTCGAAATCCCCCAGAGCGCCTTCATTGCCGCACTTAAAATGGGGGACGAGTGATGGTTGACTGCTCTAGTATTACAAACTATAGAACCCTCTGCAAAAGACTGTAAAAATCCTGTAGAATCATTTCATGCAAACGAGCATGAGGTACAAAATGAAAATGAAGAAGTTACGCGTCGAGAGATTTCTCGGCGAGATGGATCGCGTGGT
>Ga0210044_10010217_pt1 | contig 11246 bp, 7 predicted proteins | sample CryGey13umfilter_2_FD_183959 | JGI IMG/M metagenome (GOLD analysis project Ga0210044, IMG submission 183959) | Groundwater microbial communities from aquifer in Utah, USA - Crystal Geyser 4/9/14 3 um filter (SPAdes) (version 2) | ecosystem: Environmental > Aquatic > Deep subsurface > Groundwater...
GCACCTTCACCGCCACGCGCTTGCGGATCTTCGTATCCTCGGCCTCGAACACCGCCCCGAAACCGCCGGTCCCGATGCGACGAATGACACGATATCGGTTGGCCAGCACCCGGCCGACGAACCGGTCGGCCTCGGGGTCGCGCGGCACCGGAGTGGTGATGATGCCGTCCGCGGTCACCTCCGCCACCTCGGTGGGTTTGTCGGCGAGCTCACGCTCCTGGTCACATCTTGCGCGCTCCGCTTCGCTCTCCAGGGAGGCTCCCCCGCTCCGCGCGCGTTGGCCGACCCGGTCACGCTCCTGGTCCTGTACCTCGAGGGAGGTGGGGGTCTCGTCGTCCATCGACCCGGGCATATCGGTCAGTGGGTCGAGAGGGTCAACGTGGGTTGGGGGCTTGCTCACCGTTCGCCTGATAGGCCATCCGTGGCTGTGGGGCCTGGTGGCCAATATATCAGGTGGGCGCTCGCCTTTCAACGCAATCCCCTGAAATCAAGGAGTTCATGCATCCCACCGGCAGGCTCCCTACACGGCGTGCTGGTGTAGTACGCCGCCATGGCCCACGCCCTTCCACCTTGACTGCGGTAGGGTGTTGTTAACAGACTGAACTGCCAATGCGCGCGCTCCGATCATCCATGCTGTGGGCCACCCTGCTGGCGCTTGCCGGGACCGCGGCCGTGGCGCAGAAGCCAGCCCGGCCCACCGCCGCCATCGTGTCGGAGGCCCAGCGTCGCTTCGCGCGAGGCAACAACCTCTACCGCCTGGGCAACTACTCGGAAGCGCTGCTGGCGTACCAGGCCGCCCTGGATCTGTACGAGGAGCCCTCCATCCTCTACAATCTGGCCCAGGCCTACGAGAAGCTCCGCGACCCGGGCCAGGCGGCGCTGATGTTCGAACGCTACCTGGTGGCCCGGCCCAAGGCTCGCGACCGCGACACCGTCCTGGCCCGCATCACCAGCCTCAAGCAGTCGGCCCGGATCGAGGTCTCCATCACCTCCTATCCGCCCGGAGCCGCGATCTTCGTCGGCAACCGCAAGGATGGGGTGAAGGGGCGGACCCCCTTCGACCTGAGGCTTCCGCTGGGACCCCAGCGCATCATCGTCGACCTCACGGGGTTCATCCCCGAGACCCGCACGGTGGACGTCCAGCTCGGCACTCGAAACCTGGTGGACGTCCAGCTCCAGCGCAAGTCCAGCATCCGCGTCGACGCCGACGTCCTCGGCGCCAGGACCTACATCGACAGCGACCGCCCGGATCAGGCCCGCCGCATCCCCCACCTGTTCGAGGTCGACCCCGGCCGTCATCTGGTGCACGTGGAGCTCGCGGGCTACCACGAGGTCGAGCGCGAGGTGGAGGTCAAGTCCGGGGACCAGCTCTCGCTGCTGCTCAACCTCAAGCCCTTGCCGCGCTACGGACGGCTGCAGGTGGAGGGCACCCGGGGCGCGACCGTGCTGCTCGAGGGGCGCACCGCGGTGTCGCTGCCCATGCGGCCGATGAAGCTGCCCGCCGGGAGCTACCGCGTGATCGTGGAGCGCGACGGCTTTCGCAGCTGGGAGAGCAAGATCAACGTCAACCCGGACCGGCTGACCGTGGCCCGCGTGGCGCTCTCTCCGTTGCGCGGTGTCGTCACCAAGTCGGTGCTGTATGGATCGGTCGGCCTGTCGGTGGGCGCGCTCATCGCCGGCACCGTCTTCGGTGTACTCGCGCTGCGTACGGAGCGCGAGTACAACGCCCTGCCGGAGCAAGGCAAGTTCGACACCGGGAAGTCACAGGCGCTCCTGGCCGATGTGTTCTTCGCCGCCGCTGGCGCGGCGACCCTGGCCGCCATCGCCACCTACCTCGCCACCACGCGTGGCCCGTCGAAGGGTGACATCAGCTTCTCGGCCCTGCCGGGGCCCGAGCGCGAGGCCTCGCGGTGAGGAACCTCCTGGCCGGGGTGCTGGGGCTGGCGCTGGCGGGCTGCACCCTGCTCACCAGCTTCGACGAGAACAAACAGACCGAGAGTTCCTTCGAGCGCTGTCGCGATCGCACCGACAACGACGCCGACGGCCTCGTCGACTGCGACGATCCCGACTGCGCCCAGTTCGGCATCTGCGGCGAGCTGACGTTGGACAGCTGCGCCGACCAGCAGGACAACGACGACGACGGGCTCGTCGACTGCGAGGATCCGGGGTGTGCGGCGTTGTCGGGGGTGTGCGAGGAGCGTACGATCCAGCGCTGCACCGACGGCAAGGACAACGACGGCGACAGCCGCGTCGACTGTCAGGACAGCGACTGCCTCGGGCTGGAGGTCTGCCGTGAGCTGTCGAGCGCCGAGTGTTCCGACGGCAAGGACAACGACACGGACGGGCTGGTGGACTGCAACGACTTCGATTGCTACCAGCAGCCAGCGTGCTGCACGATCACCGTTCCGCCGTTCACCGGGGACACCTTCTCCCACGACTCCGCGTGCAGCATTCACGGCTGCACCGCCGAGGATCCGATCTGCTGCGTGGCCGGGTACGAGCTGTGCAACCCGTTCGACCCCGACCGCTGGGTGGTGTGGGGCCTGCCCCGGCCGCGACAGGTCGGCGGCTTCGTGACCAACGAGCCCTGCGGATGCGAGGCGTCGGGCATCGTCTCCGTGGAGAGCGCCCCCCTGGCCTCCGGCAGCGCCCTGAGCTTCGTCCTGTCGCTGTCCGACAACGCCAGCTCGGTGTGCGCCGGCTACACGCGCGCGACCACCTTCCCCGATGATCAGACCCAGTGCTCCGGCGCGCCCCAGCCCCGGCTGTTGATCGGGGTCTGCCTTGAGGCGCTGGAGCCGGGCGTCTCCCGGCTGGTGGCGTTGACCGACGGCAAACCGCAGAAGACCAGCACGCTATCCCAGCCCGCGCCCGTCACCGTGACCATCGATCTGAGCAAGAAGGGCACCACCGTCACCGCCGGACCGCTGGTGTTCCAGGCGCCGTCACCTGGCGATCTGAGCAGCGCGCTGGTGCTGGCCCACGGTCGCGGGACCGGGGGCAAGATGAGCGCGCTGACCGTGAGCGGGCCCGGCCAGCAGACCAAACGCTGCGCGTCGCCCTCCACATGGTACCGGCACCTGGCCCGGGGCGAACCGGTGATCCGCCGCAGCAGCAGCCTGCTGCAGGCCAGCCACCCCACCGTGATCTACCGCCCCGACACGAAGGACTACTTCATGCTGCTGTCGGGGATCACCGCCGTGGAGGACGGCTTCAGCGGCGTGTACTCCGCCACCAGCACGGACGGCGTGCTGTGGAGCGTGTCCGACGCCCCCGTGTTCCCGCTGAGCGCGACGGACACCACCTTCGGGGTCGCGCAGTCCTCGCCCGCGCTGCTGCGCATCGGAAGCACGCTCCACGTGTGGTACGCGCGCCAGGACGTCAGCGGCAGCTACGTACAGCAGGGCATCGCCCACGCCACCAGCCTCGACGGCGTGGTGTGGAAACCGGATCTCGGCACCGTGGGCCAGCCCTACGTCCTGACTCCGGGCCAGGCGCTCACCTGGGACTCGCTCACCGTCAGCTCCCCATCGGTGGCGCAGGCGCCGGACGGTTCTCTGCTCATGTGGTACACCGGGACCCGGGCCGACAGCTCGTCCGCACCGGCCATCGGCCTCGCCACGTCCAAGGATGGGACGACCTGGCTCAGGCCCCAGCCCCAGCCGGTGCTCGCCGGAGACCCTGACGGGGACGATCTGGCGCTGGAGGATCCGTCCGTGATCTACGACCCCGCGAGCGGGCTGTACCGCATGTGGTACACGCATCGGTCGTTCGGCAAGACCCCCACCATCCGGTACGCCGTGAGCACCAACGGGCTGGCCTGGAGCCGCTGGCCCACTCCCGTGTTCACGGCGGGACCGCTGGGGGTCTTCGACGAGCGCGGCGTGACCCAGCCCACCCTGCTGCTGCAGGGGTACCGACTCAAGCTGTGGTACACCGGGTCCAACAGCAAGGGCGTGCCGCAGATCGGGTATTCGGAGAACAGGGGGGCCAGGTGACCGCGAACCGCCAGGCCCACCGGTTGATCCTGCTGCTGCTGCTCCCCGGTTGTTCGATCATCACGGACTTCAGCCCGGATCGATTCCTGGAGCAGAGCGAGGAGCGCTGCTCCGACGGCGTGGACAACGACGGCAACGGCGCCATCGACTGCGCCGACACCCCGTGCAAGTCCTTCGACTTCTGCAAGGAGACCCAGGCGCGCTGCGAGGATGGTCGGGACAACGACGCCGACGGCCTCGTGGATTGCCACGACCCGGACTGCTGCTCCCAACCCAAGTGCTCGATGGAGCCCAGCTGCGGCGAAACCACCGCCACGGCCTGCACGGACGGGACCGACAACGACAACAACGGGCTCACCGACTGCGCCGACTTCAGCTGCCAGGTCGCCGACTGCTGTGAGCGCCTGGTGCCCATCGTCGCCGAGACCTTCTCCACCACGGGCTCGGGCTGCACTCCGTCCGATTGCGCCACTGAGCCGACGGCCTGCTGCGAGCAGCTGCCCAAGGCGTGCAACCAGTTCGACAGCCAGCGCTGGATCGCGTGGGGCCTCCCCTCGCCGCTGGTGAAGGACGACGCGTTCGATCCGAACCAGCCCTGCAGCTGCCCGGCCAGCGGACTGCTGTCGGTGACGGAGACCGCGCTCTCCCCCTCCCTCGAGCTGGAGTTCGAGGTCGAGGTGCCCCAGTCAGACTCATCGATCTCGGTGGGATTCGTCGAGAACTTGACGATCCCCACCGACAACAGCCAGGCCTGCGCCGGGATCCAGTCCGCCTTCCCGATGCTCGCCGGCGTCACGCTCGTCGGGCCGATCCTCCAGACCGAGGTGGGCGGCGTGGTGCATCAGGTGCCCTCCAGCGATTCGAGCACCGGCGGCCCTCAGCGCTTCCGCATCGCGGTGGACCACGACGGCTCGATCCTGTTCTATCGCGACGGCCGACAAATCGAGGCCACCCGGGTGCGGGTCAAGCCGCCGTTCATCCAGGTCCGGATCATGGTGCAGGGCCGCTCCACCACGGCGCGCATGGACAACCTGCTCCTCGCGCGGCGCGTGGGGTGCTTCGATCCCCGCAGCTGGGTCGCCGGGGCCAGCGGGGCGGGCCCGGCGTTCTCCCCCGCGGCCAGCGGCTTCGACGCCGCGGGCGTCAGCAGCCCCTCGCTGATGCTCGTGGGCTCGACCTACCTCATGTACTACACGGGGCAGTCCACCGGCACGGTGGGGACCGGCATCGGGTTGACCACCTCCAAGGACGGTCAGACCTGGCAGCGCGGGAAGAAGATCTCGATCCACGGCGAGTCCTCCAGCTACCTGTCCGATCCGATGGTGGCCGCCGAGCAGGATGGATACGTGATGCTGTATCGCGCGGGGGGGCCGTCGGACCAGGCCCGCATCGCCGTGGCCCGCTCCAGCGACGGCGAGTCGTGGACCCACGTCCAGACCGCCCTCACCCCGGGCGCCAGCGGCACGTGGGATGCCGGCGACATCTGGGGGCCGATGATGCTGCCGTTCCGGCACCGCCTGTATCTGTGGTACCTGGGCAGCGGCGCCGACAACATCCCCGCCGTGGGGCTGGCCGTGGCCGACAAGGAGTTCAACTTCGTCAAGAGCGACAAGAACCCCGCGCTGCGTCCCACGCGCTCCGGAATTAACGACCGGGGCGTCACCGATCCATGGGTCATGCTCGCGGGCGAGGTGCTCCACATGTGGTACGTGGGCCACACCTGGGGCAGCACGAACTCGATCAACTACGCGGTCTCCGAGGACGGACGCAACTGGGTCCAGTTTCCCAACAACCCCGTGATCGCATCCGGCGACCCGACGGTGTTCGGCAGCACGGCCTTGGGCGCGCCGGCCCTCCTCGACCACTGGGGCACGTTGCAGATGTGGTATCAGGGCACCGACCCCGGCGGGCTGCCCTCCATCGGACAGGTGGTGAACCTGTCGGCCGCGGCCTGGTGATCACGGATGACCACGGTCACGCAGTTGATGGTGCCATTGTTGCTGTTCGGCGGGTGCATACGGGCCGGCTTCGAGGTGCCGGGAGATGTCCTGGGAGGCAGCTCAGACCGCTCGGACAGCACAGAGGACAGCGGAGCCATGGATACCGACGATGGCCAACGCGACGCAGGGCTGTGCACTGGGTTCACTGGCATCCTGTGCGACGACTTCGAATCGGATCTGAGCAAGTGGACGGTCGACCAGTTCAACGGAACGGTCACTCGCACCCCTGGCGCCGCGCACTCGGGTCAGGGCGGCGTGAGCGTCACACTCGACGGCGCCGGACGTTCGGGTCTGACCGCCGACTTTGCGCCGGTGACTGGTGGGTCGGTCTACGTCAGCGCGTGGGTCCGGCTGGCGGCGACCCCCGTGCTGAGCAGCTACCTCGTACTGCTGGAGCTCCGCGACGACCCCTGGTCAGGGCAGAAGATCTCGCTGGACGGCGAGGGGGAGGATCGGTTCCAGATCAACGCAACCACGGCTCACACCGCCATCGAGTCCTCACCGGGTGCGTTGCCGCGCGGCACATGGGCGTGCCTGGAGCTGTTCGTCAACGTGGCCGACAGCGGCAGCGCGTGGGTCCAGGTCGACGGCGTGCGCCTCGAGGTGAATGGCGACACCTTGCCCGTCTCGGGGATGTTCAACCGCATGATGATTGGGCTGTCGACCTCAGGCCAGGCCATGTCGGCCGACTTCGACGATGTGCGCATCGGCGACCAGGTCTACGGCTGCAGTGGCCAGACCGACTGACCCGACGAGCTGGCTCAACATGGCCGACCGACCGAGATGCGGTAGTGATCACTACCCGAACTCGGTTGACGTCCGGCGGCGCAGGTGGGCGCTACAGAAAGTAGATGATCGCCACGGTCGTCACGGCCCACAGCACGAGGTTGGCCATGAACGGAATGTCCCGCAGCATCTCGTCGGTGGGGCTGTCGGCCGCGCCTTCGCGGCTGACCAGGGTCATGAAGCGGACGACGCCGAAGGCGGCGAAGGGCGTGGTGTACATCAGGCGGTCGGTACCGAAGTGGAGCCGCGTCTGGGGCGACAGCGTGTACAGCAAGTAGGCCGCACAGGTCGCCGCCGCCAGGACCCACAGGATCATCTTGAGCTGGGACAGCTTGTAGCGCGAGAGCACCGCCCGTTGCTCCACGGCGCGCTCGCCGGCGCTGGCCAGCTCGTGGGCCCGCTTGCCAAAGCCCAGAAACGAGGCCAGCACGAAGGTGCAGGTCAGGAGCCAGGGTGAGGCCGGCACCTTGATCGCCAGCGCCCCGGCCTCCACCCGGAGCAGGAACCCGCAGGCGATACTGAGCACGTCGACGAACGGGAGGTGCTTGAGCGACAGCGAGTAGGACAGATTGAGCACGAGGTACCCGGCGGCGCAGGCGAAGAACGGCAGCCCGAGCCTGAGCGAGATCCCGAGCGAGGCCAGCGTCAGCACGGCGGCGGCGGTGCGCGCCATGGGCAGCGGCAGACGCCCGGAGGGGATCGGCCGATGGCACTTCTTCGGGTGTGCCCGGTCCTTCTCGATGTCGAAGATGTCGTTGACCAGGTACACCGAACCCGACAGCAGACTGAACATCAGGAACGCCAGCCCCGAGATCACCCCGTAGCTCGGATCCAGCAGATGCTTGGAGAATAGGAGCGGCGCCACCACGAACAGGTTTTTCACCCACTGGTGCGGCCTGAGCGACTTGATCAGGGCTCCGATCACGGACCGCATGAAACGTCAGGCCCGGCCGCCTGTCAACTTCACCTGGCAATTGCGCCGCCGCCGGGCCAAGCTTGTCCGCCAAACGACGGCGAGGCCCATTCGCCAGGAGCCAGTCATGTCGCTCTACGCCGCACTCAAGGGAACCGGACCCAGCGGGTTCGGTTACGGCAGCACCGCGGAGCAGGTGACCCACGACCTCGATCTGAAGGGCAACACGTACCTCGTGACCGGCTGCAACTCCGGGCTGGGTCTGGAGACGGTGCGGGTGCTCGGCCTGCGCGGCGGGCATGTCGTCGCCGCCGCCCGGAGCGAGGAGACCGCGGCCCGGGCGCTGGCCGGCGCCGAGGCCACCGGAACTCCCGTGGCCTGCGACCTGTCACAGCCCGCGTCGATCCGGGCTTGCATCGAGAGCGTCCGGCGGCTGTCGGTGCCGCTGCACGCCATCGTCTGCAACGCCGGGATCATGGCGCTGCCCAAACTGCAGCAGAAGCACGGCTGCGAGCTGCAGTTCTTCACCAACCACATCGGGCACTTCATGCTGGTCACCGGCCTGCTGGATCGGCTGGCTCCGGACGGGCGCGTGGTGGTCGTCAGCAGCCGGGCCCACGAGCGCGCCCCGGCCGAGGGGATCCGCTTCGACGACCTGAGCGGCGAGACGTCCTACGCGCCCTGGGCGCACTACGGTCAGTCCAAGCTGGCCAACCTGCTGTTCGCCCGGGAGCTGGCCCGACGGTTCGGTGAGGCGGGGACCCGTCGCACGGCCAACGCGTTGCATCCCGGGGTGATCCACACCAACCTGGCGCGCCACATGAACCCGGTGGCGCGCGCGGCCTTCGCGGCGATGAGGCCGCTGTTCCTCAAGACCATCGCCCAGGGCGCCGCGACCCAGTGCTACCTGGCGACCCACCCCGCGGTGACCGCGTCGGGCAAGTACTTCGCCGACTGCAACGAGGCCCGGCCTCACCCGCACGGAGAGGACGACGCCATGGCCCGTCGGCTGTGGGACGTGAGCCTGAAGATCGTGGCCGCGCTCCCCTGAGCCACTGCCCTAGCCGTCCTCCCCGGAGTGCGGAGCGGAGCGCACATGATTTGACCGCCCGCGCAGGCGCGCCGCGATCTCCGCCTCGTGGCCCGACTCCGACGGGGTGTAGAACTGTCGGCCCTGCAGCGCCTCCGGCAGGTAGGCCTCGGCCACGTAGTGCCCCTCGAAGTTGTGCGGGTAGCGGTAGTCCTTGCCGTAGCCCATCTGCTGCATCATCGAGGTCGGCGCGTTGCGCAGCTTCATCGGCACCGCCAGCGGCCCCGACTCCTGGACCTCCTTGCGCGCCCGGCTGTAGGCCGTCAGCGCGCTGTTGGACTTGCAGGCGCTGGCGAGGTAGGTCACGGCCTGGGTCATGGCCAGCGCGCCCTCGGGCAGCCCGACGAAGCGCACCGCATCCAGCGCCGCCACCGCCGTCTGCAGCGCCGTGGGGTCGGCGTTCCCCACGTCCTCCGAGGCGAAGATCACCATCCGCCGCAAAATGAACAGCGGGTCCTCCCCCGCCTCCAGCATCCGCACCATCCAGTACACCGCCGCGTCGGGGTCGGAGCCGCGCATGCTCTTGATGAAGGCGCTGATGACGTTGAAGTGCTCCTCGCCCTGCTTGTCGTACAGCAGCGTCTTGCGCTGCAGCGCCTGCTCCACCACCTCGCCCGTGACCGCGCCGCCCTCCCCCGCCAGCTGCACCGCGACCTCCAGCGAGGTCAGGGCCCGGCGCGCGTCGCCCTGGGCCGCCTGCACGATGAGGTCCAGCTGCTCCGGCCCGACCTGCGCCTGAAATCGTCGGAGCTCCACGTCGCCCTCCAGCGCCCGCTGCAGGATCTGCAGCAGGTCCTGCGGCTCCAGCGGCTCCAGCCGCAGCACCCGGGTGCGGGACAGCAGGGCCGAGATCACCTCGAACGACGGGTTCTCCGTCGTGGCCCCCACCAGCACCACCGTGCCGCGCTCCACGTGCGGCAGCAGCGCGTCCTGCTGCGCCTTGTTGAAGCGGTGGATCTCGTCGATGAACAGGATGCTCCGCTTGCCGTACAGGTCTCGCTGCTCCGCCGCCCGGGCCATCACCTCCCGCAGATCCTTGACCCCCGCGCCCACCGCGGAGAGGGTGAAGAACAGCGCCCCCGTGCTCCCGGCGATGACGCGCGCCAGGGTGGTCTTGCCGCTGCCCGGCGGACCCCACAGGATCATCGAGGGCAGACGGTCGCTGACCAGGGCCCGCTGCAAGATCTTCCCCTGCCCCACCAGGTGCCGCTGGCCGAAGAACTGCTCCAGCGTGGTGGGACGCATGCGGTCCGCCAGGGGCTTCCCCAGGCCGCTGCGCTCCGCCTGGTGGCGGAACAGGTTCATGCTGCTGTCGTCGCCGGCCATTCAACGCTCCAGGAAGGTCACCATCGCCTCGGCCATCTCGTCCACCACCGCCCGCGCCTGACGCACCTTGCCCTCGGGCAGGTCGTTGAGCAGGATCGCGAAGGTCAGCGGACCGCGGTCCGTCGCCGCCCCGGCGAAGCCCGCCAGCGTCACGACCCGCGCCAGGGTTCCGGTCTTGGCCCGGACGTAGCGCTCCGCGCCGCTGCCGATGTACCGCTGGTGCAACGTCCCATCCACACCGGCCTGCGCCAGGGTGGACACGAAGTCCGGGCCTACCCTGAACCTGAGCCACGAGCGGCGGAGCACGGTCACCAGCTGCGCCGGCGTGAAGGCCGAGGCGTCGTACAGCCCCGACCCGTTCTTCATCGTGTACTCCCCGGGCTTGATCGCCAGCGTCTTGAGGTAACGCCCCACCGCCGCCAGCCCCTTGGCCCAGGTTCCGGGCTGCCCCATCACCTCCGCCCCCACCACGCGCAGCACCTGCTCGGCGATGAAGTTGTTGCTGTGCTTGTTCATCAACCGCAGCACCACGGCCAGCGGCTCCGAGTGGTGCCAGGCCAGGGCCCGGGCGCCGGGCGGGACCTTGCCCCGTCGCACGCGCCGCTCACCGACCCGGATCCCCTGACGCGCGAGGATGTCGAGCAGCGTCTGTCCCGCCAGCAGGCCCGGATCCTCGATGCGATGGCGGAACGGTCGGCGGCGGTACCCCGGTCGCACCCGGCCCTTGACCACCACCTCCGTCTGATCGCCCCGCTGCGTGGTGTGCACCTGGACCCAGCTTCGTCGACGGGCGGAGACGGTGCTCACGTCGCTGTCCAGCTTGAAGTAGCTCGAGTGCGGCCGGAGCACGACCCGGGCCGGTTGCCCGGGCGCGCCGCCGCCCATCACCTGCACCGAGACCACGTTGAACCCGATGGAGATCGGACCGCTGGGGGGGCGGTACCAGGCGTCGGTGCTGTGAGTGTCGTACAGCGGCGCAAGTCGCTGTCCATCGAAGTACGACTCGTCAATGACCACGGCGCCACGCACCTCCCGGATGCCGCGATCCTTGAGGTCGTCCACCAGTTGCCACAGGTCCTGCTCGCCCAGCACCGGGCTACCGAAGCCCTTGAGGTACAGGTTGCCCGGCAACA
>Ga0210044_10010219_pt1 | contig 11246 bp, 6 predicted proteins | sample CryGey13umfilter_2_FD_183959 | JGI IMG/M metagenome (GOLD analysis project Ga0210044, IMG submission 183959) | Groundwater microbial communities from aquifer in Utah, USA - Crystal Geyser 4/9/14 3 um filter (SPAdes) (version 2) | ecosystem: Environmental > Aquatic > Deep subsurface > Groundwater...
CGCAAAAACGGACGAATCATGTCTCCGCCCGCCGTGATCGTCCGCCACCCCCAGAACACAACCGCCCCCACTACGATACCCCAGCCCGCAACAATCAAAATCGGCGATTTGAATCGGACCGAAACGCTGAGACCCAGCGCGACGAAACTCAACGCTAGCCCGATCGTCGGCAGGAGGAAATGCCAGAACTCTCGGCTTTTCACTGCACAGCGAAATGCCCGCCACCATGCCTTATGCCTTTCCCATCCTCTCGGAAGGTTCCGCAACTCCGGGTACGAATCGTTGGAAATGTAAATCCGTCGTTGATACTCCATGGGTGGGGAGATTGTAACCCGGATTTACCTCTGCGAACGCTTCCGCCCTTACGATGGTTCGCTCCGGTACTCATTACAACAATGCAGATACTTTGTGCTCCCGACAAATTCAAAGGCTCCCTCACCGCCACCGAAGCGGCCGAGTGTATGGCTGACGGAATCCACCTCGCTGACCCCGCCGTGATCGTCGATCAATGCCCGATCGCCGACGGCGGAGAGGGTTCCATCGACGCACTACTTAAGGGAATGGGAAAACAGGCCGTAACGATCTGCCGAACCAAAGTCGCCGGGCCGCGCGGCCGATCGACTCCGGTGACGGCACGGTGGATCATCATCAACAAAGAAAACGAAAGCGCCACTGCCGTCATCGAACTCGCCTCCGCCGCCGGCCTCTCGCTCCTCTCACCGGAACAACAAAACCCGATGAACACCACTACGTTCGGCATCGGTGAACTCATCGCAAACGCAATCGATCACCAACACGTTCACAACATCATAATCGCACTCGGAGGTTCCGCTACCTGTGACGGCGGATGCGGGATCGCCCAGGCACTCGGCGTCGCATTCAAATTAACGAACGGCGAAACACTCGGCCCGAACGATCGCGCCATCTGCGGGCGCGACCTCATACAGATTGTCGAAATCAATACCGCCGACCTTCAGCAACGAATCGCTCGCCTCAACATCACCGCCGCATGCGATGTTCGCAATCCACTCCTCGGCCCAACGGGGGCGGCACCATTTTACGCGCCCCAGAAAGGCGCTTCACCCGATGAGACACGACACCTTCAATCCGGACTTGAAAACCTCATAAGTCGATTGCGCACGCTCGAAAGCGTCGCGAACACCGAGGGAGCCGGCGCGGCGGGCGGGGCCGGCTTCGGACTTCACGCCTTTTGCAATGCAATCCTTAAACCCGGAATCGAAGTCATTCTGGATATGCTCAATTTCACCGACCGAATCACGTCGGCCGATCTCGTCATCACCGGCGAAGGAAAACTCGATCGCCAGTCGCTCTACGGGAAAGCCGTCCTCGGCGTGGCGAAAAGAGCGAATTCACTCCACCGACCTGTGATTGCGATCGTCGGCTCCGTTGATCCGACTTTGACCGACGCAGAGGTGGCCACCCTCAAAGGTTATCTGGCCCAACGGACCGCCCTTACCGATTGGAAAGGTGTCGCAGGCCAGGCACAGGCCATCGCCCGGGCCAAAGACCTTCTCGTGATGCAAACAGAACGGACGATTCGACGATTTTTGCGACCGGATTCCGCCTGACGATTCATCCAGTTATCCGTTCATGCGATATCATGACCACCGAGCAGAATGCCACGCCTCAAACCACGCGAAAGAAGGCGAACTGACGAATGATACATTCCAAAGATCAGAACACTCAGAGAGTTCACCGAATGACCACCACGTTGAGCCGCTTCGTTCTCGCACGGGAGCACGCCCGAAGTACCCCGCCAACCGGCACGCTCAACATCTTCATAATGATGACCGCGCTCGTTTTCACGAACACCGCGACGGCTCAATCGCAGTCGGACGATCCTTCGGTTCAGCCCGCAACGGCGGCGGCGCAATCAGCCACACCTCCACCCGCAGCCGGAGCAGGCGAGAACCAAACACCTTTCGACGCCACAACCGCAAACAATCAAAACCCCGCGATGACACTCGGACAACGTGACGAGAATGAACCGAAACCGTGGCAGGTTCGCATCGGCGATCGCGCCGCAATCGTGCACAGCCTCAATCAGATGGTTGACATCGTTGTCCTCGTTCCCGATGAAGCCGCCTTCATCGACGCAATCTCAATGTGGGGATTCAAAAACGGTCGATGGCCCGTTCTGATCGAAGATGATGTCTACACCCCGATGTTCATCAGGCGATACAAACCCCGGCGTGTTCTCAGGTGGCCCGCGTCTTCCGCAAAAGGCCGTGAACTTCCTTCCGGTGGAAAACTTCGATCAACCCTCCGCCAAACACTCGCATGGATATGGCGCAACCCCGATGAAGCGCGCACCAAGACCGATGCCCTCGCGACCGGCGAATATGACAACCCCGACACGATCTACCGCAAGGCCGGATGGTCACCCCCCGGCGTCGTCATCACCTCCGTCAACGATCCCGCCTGGCCGGCCGCCCTGACCCTCGCCGCCGGCTACGGCCAACCGATCACCTTCCTCGACGGCGACTTCGGATCACCCGACGACACCCTTCCGACCGACCAGTTCATTCGTCTCAACACAGAGGTTGAATTACTTGTAAAACAAACCGGCTTCGCGTACGACCAACTCGGCGACGAAATCGACACCATCACCATTGTGCGAAATCTCGCCTCCAAATTCCATCCGGTAAACATCAACCCCGACAGCGACGAGGACGTGAAAACGTTTGCCGTAACCGATGCGCTCGCCCGTCGTGTCGGGGGATACCGCTGGGGTGTCGCCGGGTGGATTTACGGTTCGTCCGTGCGCAGTGTTTATGCTGCCATGTCTTCACTCTTCATTCGACCGAACACCATCGCGCTCTTCGATACCTACCCCGATTCTGAAGGTTGGTCCGAGTATCGCCTGAACACCGTTCCTGCCACGCTCGGCCCGCTGTCGATCTATTCCATGCTGCGCGACGGCGAAGGGGCGGACATCGACGACTGGCACACCGTCTTCCAATCCGGAGCCGCACGCGATGTGTTGTTCATGACCTCAAACGGTAAACCCGAATGGTTCAAACTGACGGAGGACACTTGGGGGTACGCACAGGACATGCCGATCTTCAACGGACCGGGTTGGGTGTATTGCGTTCACAGTTGGTCCGCCAATCGACCGGGCGACATCAATACCGTTGCGGGCCGATGCCTCGACAACGGCGCCATCGCCTATATCGGAGCCGTCGAAGAACCGTTCCTCAAATCGTTCGTCCCTCCCGGGCAATTGGCCGAACGACTGAAAATCGGTGCCCCGTTCATCGTCTCCGCGCGGTTCGAAAAAGCCCTGCCGTGGAAGATACTGACAATCGGCGACCCCCTTCAGACATTTGCGCCCAAGGGAAGTGCGAAAATCATTCCCGAATCATTCAAACCGCCTTGGCCGAACGGCACCGTCGATCTTTCCATTCTCATCGGCGAACAAGGCGTCCAAGCCAAAGCAACAGGTAACTGGGCGCCCTTCTTCGATTCAGGAGAAAAACTCGGCCGAGACCAACTCGTCCTGCGCTATTACCGCAAGAATATCGAGCCCGAACTGAATCCCGACGGTAATTCGGATGAGCCCGACGATTCCACCCCTACGAATCGCGCGTTCATCACCGCAAAAACATTGCACACCGTTCTTCCGACGCTTTTCCGGGCCGAGGACACCACTGAGGAATTCATTGCCGCCCTCGCTTCCATCCCCGCAAACGAACGAACGCAACGCGAACTCGACATGCTCTGGGAAAAGGTGAACCCCGAACTCGATAAGATAAACGCCCCCGAATCAATCGAAGTGCTTATGACCGCCCTCCGACTCCCCGATCAGTCGATCGACGCCGCCCGTCTCGCACCCGCCGTCACTCGTGTGCTCGGCCCGGATCGCACCAACGCGTTTCTCGATCAATGTCTGAACAATATCGGCAAGGACAATCAACGAGCCGTCGCACTCATCAACGCCGCACGACCGACCGAAATCAAGAACAAAAATGATGGCGACAATGATGGCGACAATGACAAAGACGCAAAGGACTCCGGCGGATGATCGTTTGAATCATCATTGATACTTCGTGCCAGGAATCTGATCGCGTTCGTTACGACGAACGCGCGGTAGCCACCGCCCCCGCCTTCGGCCGTCGGAATTTCGCAAATATCCCCCCTCCCGATCCATTCGTCTTCGTGCCGGCTGACGATTCAACCGTCACGTCATTATTATTGTTATTCATAGAATCTGAACCCGATCCCGAAGAAAGTTGGTGCGCCCCGTCATCAATTTCCGAATCATCCGTAAACCGAACTTCGACCGCAACGTCAAACAACTCCAGCAACCCATGCACCTGCCGCGCAATCGCCCGCCTCGCCTCACCCTCATACCTCGCCGCATTCTCCTCATACAACCGGCTCGCCTCGACCTGCGCCTTCTGCATCATCTCCTTCTGCGCTTCTGCATCCATCTTGAAAACATCAAGTAACCCCAGCAGTTTCCCGGACTGAATGTCATATGGAATCACTTCCAGCAAATTCAGATGCCCTTCGATCGGGGGAAGCGTGATCACGAACCGATCGCCTGACGATCGTTGCACCGCATTCGCTTCCAGCCGCGCAAGGTTAATGTAATACTGCTTCTCGAAATGAAAAATCATCGCCAGCCGCGCCTGACTCAACAACAGCGGTGGCAACCAATTCAACCCCTTCGTTTGCGTCACAATCTCCTTGGACATCACCTCTAACCCCGTCAACTTTCCGACCGAACGGATCCGCTCCGTAATTGAGTGAGTCAGAGTCCGAACCTCCGCCTTCCGCCCGAACGTCCGCAACAACAAAAACATTGCGCCCGCACCGATCACGAGGCACGCCAACCCGAGCAAGAGCAACACAACGTAATCCATGAAAGAAGCCCGCTTTCCCTAACGACCGGATGATGTTGATCAACGAAACCAATTGTGTCGGGCTGAACGGCCAACCCATCTCCGTACCGTACCCTACCCACGTCGCCGCACCACTCATCATACTGTTGGGGAACCGTACGCCGCCAGTTTCAGCGAATCTGCGATCCAATTGAAACTCAGGGGCCAACAGAACCCAACCCACCCATTAACAACTAACAACCAGTATCCGTCCAATAACACCACCTATGGGCCGATCATTAAATATACATAACGAACACTTGGTAATCGTATTGGTTACCAAAACTCCACCAATATGGGACAGTCGAATACCAAATCACGCCTACTGACGCTCAATCCGTGCTTTCAACCCTGGCATGCCGGTTGCAATATGTCTGTTCCTTTGGAGGCGTGTCGGAACCCTTCGACCTTGATGTCGAACCTCGACGAGCCCGAGGGATCTTAAACTCGAATGAAAGAAAAGAGATGCGATAGCAACGAAAAAACAGATAGACAGACAGGCAGAAAGGAACCTCAATTAGAATCTCCACAGCGTGCGCGATGTAAAACTGGACGGGTCAAAAACAAACAAGCACGCCCGCGCGCACGGACAATCGTCGATCTTTCCGCCCGGCAACTTCTTGCGGCTGGAATCGACGAAATGTCAACGGGCTGAAGAAAAACCGAAAGGAGGCTTCCACACACAAGACTCGGACGTCCAACATGTCACATCACAACGACATACACCTGGCCGTCAAAATCATCACCGGACTTTGGCAAGAATCATTATTATCGCGGCAAGACGCCGGCCGTCGAATTCGAAAACACCGAGCAGTTTGCTCACCATCCCGTCCCCGAAACGACGAACGAAAAGCAAAGAGGAGAGATTTCGGCAGACGGAAACGAGATCGGGAAACGGAAACTACTGGAACGAACACCCGATCATCGAATAAACCGCCAATTGCGAATGACGATCATGCCCGCAGAAAACGCCCGACAATGACCGACGATAGAGAATCGTCCGCCTCGCCCGGTTTGTTGACGAAAGAAAAAAAAGTAGGCCGCCGCGAAAGGAAACATTGTGGCCTGCCGCCGAGTGACGATGAGTTGTGATGATTCCGCGCTTTCTCATTTGCTTCTGAGTAAGCCATCAACCGATCGTTCAGCGCGGATGAAGAGGTACCGTGAATGAACCTTGTTCCGAGACAGGATGGTTTCGGAACGCAACCCGGAAAGGAGTGACATCTGATCGAAGATCCACCGACTGTTTAAACCGCCTCGTTCGGCAAACACCCGGCGAGGCGGATTTTCTTTTTTGCGGAGGCCCTTCAATCAACAAAAAAGAATCCGACACACCCGAGATTCTCACACCCATTCACCCACAAACGCACCCACTCACCCGATAATCCGCGATTCCACCTTACCCAGTTTCACGATTTCAACCTCCATGGCGCTGTTTCTGCTTTTTTCGTTGCAATCACCGCATCTTGCGTAACAATCTTCCCATGAAGAACCGGAGAGTCCTCCCCATAAACCGGAGAGTCAACACATCAATACGACCTACCGGAACGAGACCTGGAACGCTCGTCGTGGCCCTGCTTGCATTCTTCGCGGTAACACCCAATACCCTTGCATTCCAACCCGCCTGCGATTCCGCCGTACTGTGGGACACCCTTCCTGAATATCCAATTTCAATCACCAACAATGCCGTCACCTCGACCCGAAATCCCGACGGCTCGACCACGATTTATTCCTTCATGGGAATCACCAACCCCGTCGGTCGACTCTTCATCACCGCCGCCTCCTATAAAATCACCATTCCCGGCGACAACGCGTGGACGCAAATCGCCGACGCGCCCACACTCAATAGCCTTCCCAAAATCGCCGCAAGCGCACTCTCTGCCGACAACAACCGAATTTTTCTCATCGGCGGGTACACCGTAGAACAACGGCGTGAAACCACCGAAAAGCGACTCTTCGAATACGATCCCGTCAACAACCAATACATCGAGCACGCTTTCGTCCCCGTCGAAGTTGATGACACCGTCGCCGCCGTTTTTCAAGATCGATATATCTATCTCATCAGCGGGTGGCACGGCCCGATCAATAACAATGTGCGCGATGTCCAGATATACGACGCCGTCACCGACCAGTGGAGCGCAGCAACCCCCATCATCGGCCCCATATCCGGACTGTTTGGCCACTCCGGAACCATCATCGACAACCGCATCATTTATTTCGACGGCGTAACCACGACCGGTGGGTTCAATATCTCCTCCCGAATGTTCGAGGGTGTGATCGACCCGAATCACGCCGGTCGAATCGACGTAATCAAATGGGCCGAACTTCCTCCGCATCCAGGGCTTCCGACTTATCGCGCGGCCGCTTCACAAGGGGGCGCATCAACCGCCGATTCCAACCTCATGCTCCTCACCGGCGGGACCGACAACCCCTACAACTTCAACGGCGTTGGATACAACGGCCAACCTTCCTCGCCCCTCACCCAGTTCCTCGCGTTCAATCCCGTAACCGGAACATGGCACGAGCCCGAACGGTTCGTCGGCGAATTCATCCCGACCATGGATCACCGCGGCTTCGTGCGCGTCGGAGATTCATGGGTAACAGTGGGGGGGATGACCGAACCGAAGATTGCAACCAATCGCGTGCAGCGCGCGACCCCCGTTACGAATCAACCCGTACTCGCGCCGCCCGCTCCCGGCATTGCCGGCGAGATGAACACGATCGAAATCGCCTGCGGAACTCCCGGTGAGCGCGTCCGACTTTTCTACGCATTCAAACTCGGGGCAACTCCCGTACCAAATTGCCCCGGCGTAAATCTGAACCTCAAAAACCCCCGCGCTGTCGCAAGCGCCGTCTACGACTCCAAAGGTACCGCAATCATCACCGGCCTCGTCCCCCAAACCGCCGCCAGCATCACCATCCACTTCCAGGCCCTTGAACCCCAAACCTGCCGCACCAGCAACCCCATCTCATTCCGATTCAAAGAATGAATTCATACGAAGTTCACCCCCATTCCCATATACGACCACCTGCAATCATTCCTGAACGATACAATGCCGGCCTTCAGAGTATTGGCGTTGCGCATTGTTAAATGATTAAGGATTCTCACTTATGGTCGTCGGCGAATTCAAACAGGAAGCGCAACTCGTCGTCATCGGCGCCGGACCCGCCGGTTATGCTGCCGCGTTCCGAGCCGCCGAACTTGGCATGCAGACCGTTATCATCGACAAGCGCGATCAACTCGGAGGCGCCTGCCTCCACACCGCCTGCATCCCCTCCAAAACACTCCTTCATATTTGCGAAATCATTCGCATACCACAACACGCCAAACACTTCGGCGTCAACTTCCAAACGCCCGAAATTGACCTCGAACAAATCCAAAAACACCTTACTCAAACAACCGCCAAACTCGCCGCCGGACTCACCTCCCGCGCCAAAGCGCTCAACATCGAGATAATCTCCGGCGAAGCCGTCTTTGAAGACGCAAAAACAATCGCCGTACACGGCCCCGACGGAAACGTTCGATTCAAATTCAAACGCGCCATTATCGCAACCGGCTCCACGCCGAATTCCCATCCAGCCTTTCCAAGCCCGTCATCCACACCGCAAATCCTCAACCCCTGGCAGGCGCTCCAACTGGAATCCATCCCCGACCGCCTCCTCATCGTTGGCTCACAATCATTCACCGCAGAACTCGCGCAAATCTACAGCACGCTCGGTAGCCGCGTAACCCTTTGTACCGAATCATCAAATCTCATCGCCGGCCCGGACCCCGATCTCCTTCGACCACTCGCCCGCACACTCAAATCAAAACTCGAATCAATCGTCCTCAACACACCCGTTGCGTCTGCCTCTTTCAATAACCACAAGAAAACGTTTCGCGCGGAATTTGCCGAACCAATAAGAAATCAAGACGAAAGCACGTTCGACGCAATCATCCTCGCAACCGGAATGCGGCCGAATCTTGATGCACTTAATCCTGAAGCCGCCGATATCCAGGTTGAATCAAATAACATGGTCGTCAACAACCAGTTGAAAACAACCAACCCCCGAGTCCTCGCAGCCGGTGATGTCGCTGGTCCGCCATTCCTCGCTGACCGCGCGCTCTTGCAGGGTAGAATAGCCGCCGAAGTCGCCACCGGCCGAAACAGCGTGTTCGACGCCCGGGTCATTCCCAACGTCGTCTTCACCGCCCCTCAGATTGCATGGGTCGGCCTCACGCAACAAGATGCAGAGTATCAAGAAATCCCCCACAAAATGGCCAAACTTCCCCACGGCGCATCCGGCCGCGCCATAAGTATGAACCAGGCACACGGCCTCACGAAGATCATCTTCGACCCCGATTCCCGATCAATCCTCGGCGTAGGAATCGTCGGTAATAACGCCTCCGAAATGATCGCCGAAGCCGCCCTCGCAATCGAACTCGGCGCTGAACTCGACGATCTCGCCCGCACCATTCACCCGCACCCCACCGTCAGCGAACTCATCTCAGACGCTGCCTGGCTGAATGAGTAAATCCCGCGCATGTATCACATCTCATGCTTATTCGGGTAGTCATAAAGCGGCAACACCGGCCGATTCGCTTCCGCTTCCCGCAGCACCTCCACCTCCCGACACGTCTCGCGATAATACGTTGTCATATCCTGATAAATCGTCGTCCCCCCCGTCTTCCAACGAATCTCATCGGACGAAAGTTCCCGCTTCACCTTACCCGGTATTCCCGCGATCAAGGTCCTCGGCGGAACCTCCATTTCCGCGATAACCAGCGTCATCGCCGCCACCATCGCTTCCTCACCCACCACCGCATCATCCATCACGATTGAAAGCATTCCGACCATCGCATTTCGCCTAATCGCGCAGCTGTGCAGCACCGCGCCGTGCCCGACATGTCCCCCCTCTTCAATGACGACACTCTTCCCCGGGAAACAATGAAGGATGCAGTTGTCCTGTACGTTCGCGCCGTTCTTCATAACTAGTTGACCGATATCCCCCCGCAGCGATGCGCCGGGTCCGATGAAACAATCTCGCCCAACCACCACATCACCAATCAACACCGCCGTCGGATGAACGTAGGCGCTTTCGTCAACAATCGGCCGCAACCCGCGATATTCATAACATGGCATGATAGATGGTTCCTCGTGTTCCTGCGAATGAAAACGCAATGCGGATGACCAACCGAGTAATGATGCGCTACCCCACCGAGGCGCAATCATACGGCCATCATCGGCGTTCCTTACGAATCGGAATACGAAACGTTGTTCACGCGATCACACACCCGCAACCGCGGCCGGCCCCTTGACCGGAATACGACTCTGCACCACTCGGAACCGATTCGTCACAAACGCACTGTCACACAACGTCGCATTCCCCGAAGGATTCCCGCCCGATACATGATAATCACTGAACGCAGCACTTTGATTCACCCAGATCGATCCCGTCAGATTGCACGAAAGCGGCACCCCCGCCGTCGCCGTCGTCTCCTCCGCCTGCGCAATCACATCCGAATCCGTCGAATAAATCGCGCAGGTAATCGCGCCGTGCTCGCGCGCCGCCTTTGCTGCCAACTCAATACTATGCTTCGTATTCTCCGTCGCCACCACAAACGATATCGGCCCGAACAATTCACGCATGTAAACATCCTCGCACGATCCGTCCACCTTCAGAATCATCGGCGAATAAACTCGCGCCTCCGGAAACGCCTCGTTGGCAATCGTCGTCGAATCACGCAACACTTCGCAACCCTCCAGATTTCGCGCTTCTTCAATCCGCGCGACCGTTGCGGAATTTTGAATCGCCCCCAATACCTCGCACGCTCGCTTCGGCTCACCCACAAACCAGTCCACCGCCTTCACAACCGCCCCCGCAACCTCATCAAAGGACATCCGCGTCCCGCCGACGTCGATTCCGTCCTTCGGCACGAAAATGTTCTGGCTCGTCGTACACATTTGCCCCGAATAAAGTGATAACGTAAACGCAAGATTCCCCGTTACCGCCCGCAAATCATCCACGCTGTCCAATATCACCGAGTTCACCCCCGCTTTCTCCGTAAATACCACCGCCTGCTTTGCATGGTCTTCCACCCATTCCCCGAACGCGCTCGACCCCGTATAGTCGACAATCTTCACTTCGGGGCGCGTAACCAATTCCTTTGCGATCGGTTTATCAATCGAATCAACCACCAACGTCACCAGATTCGGATCAAACCCCTGCTCCCTCAAAACCTCTCGCGCCGTTTCAACCGTGATCGCAAGCGGAAGCACCGCCCCCGGGTGCGGCTTGATCACCACCGCATTCCCCGTCGCAAGCGAAGCAAAAATACCCGGATAACCATTCCACGTC
>Ga0210044_10010220_pt1 | contig 11243 bp, 13 predicted proteins | sample CryGey13umfilter_2_FD_183959 | JGI IMG/M metagenome (GOLD analysis project Ga0210044, IMG submission 183959) | Groundwater microbial communities from aquifer in Utah, USA - Crystal Geyser 4/9/14 3 um filter (SPAdes) (version 2) | ecosystem: Environmental > Aquatic > Deep subsurface >...
AAACCAAAATCCACTGTACGGTGAGAAACGAACATATCAAATTCCTCAAAACTTCCTTCATCAAGCAGCAAATCAATTCTTTCACGGGCTGTAAATTTTCCCTTTTGATGCTGTGAATCAATCCGCCTTTCACCACCGCCAAGTCGGGCTTTGGCTCTCATTTCCATTAATTCTTTTATCTTATCCTGCAATGCCATTATAGCTGTTCCTTTTATTTATTAATTCTTTGACAAAGTTCAATTAAAACACCGCCGGTTGATTTTGGATGAAGAAATGCAATGTTCATATCGTCTGCACCTTTTCTCGGTTGCTTATCAATAAGCTGAATTTTGTTTTCATTCAATTCCGACAAAGCAGAACTCAGGTTTTCCACAGAATAAGCGATATGATGAACTCCCTCTCCTTTTTTCTCAATGAATTTTCCGATTGGTCCATCAGTTTCAGTAGATTCGAGGAGTTCAATTTTTGTCTGTCCAATTTGCAGAAAAGCTGTTTTAACTTTTTGATCAGGCACTTCTTCAATCTTGTAACATTTCAGACCAAGAATATTTTCATAAAAATTTATTGCGGCAGTTAGATTTTTCACTGCAATACCGATATGATCAATGTGTTTTAATTCCATTTCAACTCCAAATTAATTTATAATTCAAACAATATGTATGCCGATAGTTAATTCACTGAAAAATAATCATATCAGTCAAAAAATCTATTATTTAAAAACAGAAAGAGTGAAAACTTGATTAGGTTCTCAAAATTCAGAAAAAGATTATATGAACTGAAAAGCAATTTTTTTTTAATAACTTGACATTTATTTGCCAAGCCTATATTTTTAGCCCACAAATTTTGAATTTATTCCGCGGTAGCTCAATGGTAGAGCATGCGGCTGTTAACCGCAGGGTTGCAGGTTCGAGCCCTGCCCGCGGAGCTAAAAAGCCTCAAGCTAATTTGGGGCTTTTCTGTTTATGTTCACAGTGTATGTTATTTATTCTGTCAAGTTCAATAAAATTTACATTGGACAAACTTCTGACCTCGAGAGAAGATTGTCCCAGCATAATAATGCCTCGCTTTCTATTTACACTAAAAAGTTCATTCCATGGCAAGTTGTTTATTCCGAAAATTATTATTCCCGTTCAGAAGCTTTGATTCGCGAAAAGCAACTCAAATCCAGCAGAGGCAGAGCTTTTATCTGGAATCTCATTAAACAAAAATTTCAAAATTAATTTGCTTGCAGGTTCGATCCGTCAGCTGACGGACTGCCCGCGGAGCTAAAAAGCCTCAAGCTAATTTGGGGCTTTTGTGTTTATGTTCACAGTGTATGTTATTTTTTCAGTCAAGTTCAATAAAAAATCTTGTTAAAGCTTCATCAAATTTAATTCAAATCAATTTTCACAATGATCGCATCCACAGGAGAGGTTATCGCTGTGTGATTTTTCAAAAGCCTCTTTTCCCTCTTTATATGAATAATAAGCTATTCCCAAACTGCCAAGTATATCGAAGTAATTGATATGAAATATTTCATAAAGAAGGCTTGATGACAAAAGAATAACAGAAAGATAAAAACAGGTTTTCGTACAATTTGCATCAGATATAATTGCATCGGAATTTAGCTTTTTCCCAACGCTGAGTTTTGCTTTCATCAAAAAGTACATTGTAAGAATTGATATAGAAGAAATTACAATACCAGCCAAAGTGGTTTCCGGAGTTTTGCCGCTAATTATATTTAATATTGAGCCAAGCATTAATCCAACGAAAAGAACGTAGAAACCGACTCCTGTAATTTTAAGTGCAGTTCTTTCAAACTTATCGCGGTTATTTACTTCTGAATATTTCATTCGGAGAATCATGTGCAAAATTCCCAACCCGGAAATGACTTCCACAAAACTATCAACACCGAAACCTAAAAGTGCAAGTGAATCATCGCTTTCACCAAAATAAACAGAGACAATTCCCTCAATCACATTATAGATAACTGTAATTATACTTAATATTAAGGCATGTTTTAAGAGTTTTTCGCTTTGTTTTTTTTCCATTAAATACCATCAACTTTCTGTATGTTGTGAATTATTTTCCGCATTTCATTTTGTTCAAGACTTGCAAGATTTCCGAAAACATTTTTCACTTCTTCTGAAACAGCTAACTCTTCAAGTTTCTTATAAAGACTTATCAGGCAGTTATCAATTTTTGAAATGAGAAGCAGAACATCTTCGGCTGACATGTTTTTATCAAGTGAAACAGATTTCAGGCATATCAATAAACTGAAACCATGTTTCTTCAATTCCTTTTGATAATCCACCTTCATATTCCGAAAGAGTTTCAGTCATTTTCCGTTCGTGTTCTGACAAATATCCAACAATCATTTTCACTTTTTCTGATTCCAGAATGTCATACAGCTTATCACAGTATTCTTTAACATCATGATGAAGAACTCTTACAAACTCAATAAAATCAATCGCTCTTTTATATCTTTCGATCAGTTCCTCCGACTGGTTAATTATTTACTTAAAATAATATCTCGCACCAATAGCAGCATCCAGATTCAGAGAAGTACTGGGAAACAAATTAAAAACAGGCGCCAATTCAAAAAAAACATCAATCGGAATTTCATCAACAAGCAAAACTAATCCAGCTACTCCGCGTCCGCCAATACTGCTTGATTCATTGTTATGGAAACGTAATCTGACTCCGAATCCATAATAAAATGGTATTCTGTACTTTGCTTTTATCAAATCGTTAATGTGATATAAATAATCTGCATGAACAGAAATTTTATTCTGACTGTTTACAAAGGAATATCCCAAACCAAAATCCCAGGCATTTGTCGGACTGGTCCAATATTTTGCGCTGATTCCCGTTGGCTCGCCAAGCATTAAACCAAGTCCGATATTTTTATCCTGTGGGGAAATAAAATCAGCAGATAAAATCACAAAAACAACTACAAACGTTTTTCTTGATAACATTCTAAACCCCAATTTATTCTGTCCAAAGTTAAGCCAAAAACAATTAAACTTCATTGTTGAAATTATTATTTAATGACATTTATTCTTAAATTTTTAAAAAAGAATTTGGAGAATTAATGCAAGATCAAATCAACACGGAAAATATTCACAATTCAGTAAAGAATTCCGCCTGCAATTTTGATTCATCAATTAAAGAAACGACAATTATTCTTGCTGCGGGACACGGAAAGAGAATCAAGTCCAAAACATCAAAAATGCTTCACAAAATTTGGGAAAAACCAACTGTCGAAAGAGTAGTTGATGCATGTGTTGAAGGACTTGGTAAATCAAATATTATTGTTGTTGTTGGAATAAAAGCTGAAGATGTAATTGAGTCTCTTGGAAATCATAAAAATGTCTGCTTCGCTTATCAGGAAATACAGGAAGGGACAGGACACGCAGTTAAAATCGGCTTATCATCGATACCTGATAATAATTACGATGGATATGTTTATGTGCTTCCGGGCGATATGGGATTGATTGATAAAGAAACGATGCAGTCTTTCCGAAATGAATTTATCAGCTCAAAATCTGCCATGATGGTTTTAATAGGCTTGTATGAAGGCTCTGCTGAGCATAACAGTTACGGAAGAATTATTCGCGTAAAAGAAAAAGATATTGAAGGAAAATCTGCCGGTAGCGACTTTGGTAAAGTGATTGAAATTATTGAGCACAAAGATATTCTGGCGTTAAGCGATGAAAGGGATTATGTGCTTTCGTTTAATAATAAAAAGTACAGTTATTCCAAAAAAGAATTAATTGAAAACAACGAATTTAATTCAGGTGTTTATGCTTTCACTTTTCAGAACCTGCAGAAATTTATTTCTGAAATAACGAGCAATAATGCACAGAAAGAAATTTACATTACAGATTTAATCTCAATCTACAATCAGCATGGATTGACAGTAGGTGCTGTCAGTCCGAAAGACCAAAACACTTTGATGGGCTTCAACAATAAATCCGTACTTCATCAGATGGATAGCATTGCACGCCATAAAGTTTATAATTTATTGAAAGACATTATTGAAATCGAAGACCCCGAAGATTTTTTCATTCATGACAAAGTAATCAAAGAAATTATTGAGCATGACAAAAACGGAGATGTGCTTGATATCTCGATTGGCAAAGGAGTTTATCTCGGCAAAGGAGTTAAGATAAATTCAAATCTTAATCTCAAAAAAAATGTTTTTGTTGATGGCAATATCCATTTTGGAAAGAATGTAACAGTCTGGCAGAATGTTCATATTTCAACTTTTCCAAACCAGACTATGAAAATTGGAGATCATGTGGAAATATTTTGGAACAATATTATCAAGGGCAATTTACAGATTGGAGAAAATTCGAGAATTGAATCAAGCGTAAATATGACAGGCAGTGATGAATATCCCACAAGAATCGGAAGGAATGTAACAATAAAAGGAACGAGCTATATTTTCGGAAGCAAAATTGATGATGATATTTTTGTTGAGCACAGCGTACTTATAAAAAAACAGGTTGATAGACACATTAAGAAAAACGGTGAAATTCAGAAGGTGCGTTTTTATCTTCCAATGCCCGAAGGGATTGACAGCGTTTCAGAATTATAAACAAAAAAGGCTGCCAGTTTTGACAGCCTTGAATTTCCTTGATAAGAAGATATTACTTTAATCCATTAACAAATTTAACCAAAGCAGATTTTTTTCTTGCTGCAGTGTTTTTGTGCAAGCGTTTTTTATTTGTTGCTTTATCAATGAATGAAACAGCTTCTTTCAAAACAACTTCAGCGTCGGTTTTATTTTCCGAAGTACGGACTTTTTTAACTAAAGTTTTAATTTTTGATAATGACGCCTGATTTATTTCATGTCTTTTGGCGCTTACTCTAATTCTTTTTTTCGCAGACTTATGATGAGCCATTCTTCTTCTTTTCCTTAATTAATTAAAATTTTCTGCACAAATATACTTTTATTAGCAAAGTATGTCAAACTATCGGGCAAAGTTATCTCTTTACCTGAAATTAACACATAACATCATTATTTTTGCATTGGAAAATAAAAATTATGCTAAAAGTAAATGAAATATATTTATCTGTTCAGGGAGAAAGTTCAAAAGCCGGTTTGCCGTGTGTTTTTGTACGGCTTACTTATTGCAATCTTCGATGTACTTATTGCGACTCAGAATATTCATTTTATGAGGGCACAGAATTCTCAAACGAACAGATACTTGATGAGATAAAAAAGTTTGACTGTAATTTAGTTGAAATCACAGGTGGCGAGCCTCTTTTTCAAAAAGAATCACTTGAGCTGATGAAAAATTTATGTGATTCAGGTTTTTCTGTAATGCTTGAAACAAGCGGAAGTCTGCCGATAAAAGATGTCGATTCGCGTATAATGATAATAATGGATCTTAAATGTCCTTCAAGCAAAATGACTAAGAAAAATTTATATGAAAATATAGAATTCCTAAAACCCACAGATGAATTGAAATTTGTAATCGGCGATTATGAAGACTATCAGTGGGCAAAAAAAATCATTTCTAAATATAATATTGAAAACCGGTGTCAGATTTTGTTTTCGCCGGTATTTGGAAAAATTGAGCCAAAAGAAATTGTTAATTGGATTTTAAAAGATAAATTAAAAGTCAGGTTTCAGTTGCAGATGCATAAACACATCTGGGAGCCGACAGCAAAAGGAGTATAATGAAAATAGCAAAAGAATTCAGATGGGAAATGGGACACAGACTTCCCTTCCACGAAGGCAAATGTAAAAATCTTCACGGGCATTCATATAAATGCATGGTTGAATTAAACGGAAATATTGTTGACGGAAAAATGGTCCTGGATTATTATGACGTCAAAAAAGTCATTGAACCAATAATTGAAAATCTCGATCATTCTTTCATTGTCTGGGCTGGTGATAAGGAGCTTATTGAATTACTCGATAAAATGAATTCGAAAAAAGTTGTGGTTGATTTTCAAAGCACTGCAGAAAATTTATGTCTGTTCCTGATTGATGAAATTAAAAAATCAAATCTGCCTGAAAATATCAAAGGGATTAAAGTCAAAGTTTTCGAAACAGAAAATACTTATGCCGAAGAAGAGTGCGTGTTCTGAAAATTATAATATCACGACTGACTAAAAATTATTGTTTGTCATTCTTTAACAAATTCAGGATGACAAACTGCTTTCAGTAGACAAGTCTAAAAAAAATCTACACCCTCTTGTTATTTAATTTTTCATATTTTTGATTTATTATTTCCCATGCAAGCAGTACGTGTCTTTCTTCCACACGCAGTCCGGAAATAACAATGCGAATCACAAATCTTCCGTTAAGTTTTGTGTGTGATAAAAATATTTTTCCGGTTTGATTAATTTTGTCCAATAGCAATTCATTCAATTTGTCCTCTTCGTTTTCACTGCCATTAAACTTAGCCCGGAAGCAGATTGTGCTGAAATTCATCGGAGCGAGTATTTCAAAATTTTCAGAGTTTTCTATTTTCTGTAAAAATAATTTCCCCAGTCTTAAATGCTCTCTGTATCTTTCGCGAAAGCCCTCAACGCCAAAATGTTTTATCACAAACCATAATTTCAAAGAACGGAATCTTCTGCCAAGCTGAATTCCATAGTCCATAAAATTTGTAACATCTTTATCTTCCTGTGTGCGAAGATATTCAGGAACCAAACTGAAAGCCTGCTTCAGAATACTTTTCCGTTTTGTAAAGAGTATGCTTAAATCAATTGGAACAAAAAACCATTTGTGCGGATTAATCACAATAGAATCAGCATGTTCCCAGCCTTCAAAAAATTCGCTCAACTCGGGAAGAACAGCAGTGACACCGGCATAAGCAGCATCAACATGAAGCCATAAGTTTTTCTCTTTACAAATTTTTGCAATTTCTTTTACCGGATCAACAGAAGTTGTGGAAGTGGTTCCAATTGTTGCAACAACACAAAAAGGCTTGAATCCATTTTTAATATCTTCGTCAATAGCGGCTTCTAATTTTTTATAATCCATTCTGAAAATATTATCGGTTGGAATTTTCCTTACTCCGTCTAATCCGATTCCTAAAGTTATTGCAGCCTTTTCAATCGAAGAATGTGTGTGCTCAGAACAATAAAGTCGAAGTTTTTTAATATCAGTTCGTCCCGACATTCCTTTAGTTCTGATGTCATATCCTTCAATATTTTCGCGTGCAGCCGCAATTGCATGCATTGTACTAACAGATGCAGTATCATAAATTATTCCCCAAAATTCATCCGGAAGATTTACAATTTGTCTGAACCAGTTTAATGTAACTTCCTCAAGTTCTGTCAGTGCCGGAGAAGTTTTCCACAACATACCATTTGAATTTAATGCCGAAGAAAGAATGTCAGCCAAAATTCCCGGTCCGCTTGAACTTGCACTGAAATAAGCCATAAATCCGGGGTGATTCCAATGAGTTACACCGGGGATAATAATTCTGTCAACTTCAGATAAAATATTTTTTAAACTTTCAGCAACCGAAGGCGGAGTTTGAGAAAATTGCTCTTTGATTGACCCCGGAATTGACTTTGACAAAACCGGATATTTTTCAATTTCTATAAAATAATTTTTAACCCACTCTATAAATTCAAATCCATTTTTCTGAAATTCCTCAGCAGGCATGTCAAGATTTTCAATCATTTCTTCTCCCAATAAATTTTAATTCAACACTGACAGAAATATACTGATTTGCTTTCTCTTTTTGAATTGCTGCTGCCATTCAGTATTTTTGCAATCATTTATAAACAAAACAAGAACAAAATGAAATTAAGTAAAAGTTATATTCCAACACTCAAAGAAGTTCCAAACGACGCAATTATTCCAAGCCATATTTTAATGCTTCGGGCAGGACTGGTAAGAATGTTATCAGCCGGAATTTATTCCTTTCTTCCACTTGGTTATAAAGTTATAAAAAAAATCACACAGATCATCAGAGAGGAAATGGATGCAATTGGCGGACAGGAATTTCATCTGCCGGCATTAAATCCAAAAGAAATCTGGGAACAAACAAACAGAGTAGAAGCGTTTGGCGATACGATGTTTCATATTAAAAACCGCGATTATGTTTTAGCTCCGACTCACGAAGAAATTATGACTTATCATGCAAAAGGGACTTTAAAATCATACAAAGATTTGCCGCAGACGTGGTATCAAATTCAGACAAAATTCAGAAATGAAGCAAGACCACGAAGCGGTGTTATTCGCGGAAGGCAATTTTTAATGAAGGACTCTTATTCATTTGATTCAAGCTGGGAAAATCTTGATGCATCATATTCATTGCATGATAAGGCATACAGAAAAATTTTTGAAAGATGTGGGTTGAAATTCTTTGTTGTCGGTGCTTCAAGCGGTGCGATGGGCGGAAATAAGTCTGAAGAATTCATGGTGAAATCTGATGCCGGTGAAGATACTGTTGCTTATTGCGAAAAATGCGGCTACGCTGCAAATGTGGAAGTGGCACAGTCAAATATTGAATCCGTTGCAAGAAATTCTGAGTCGAAAGAGATATATGAAATCAGCACGCCAAATATTCATTCAATTGATGAACTGTGTGAGTTCCTGAAAATACACGAACAGGAAACAGCCAAATCACGGGTTTATATGCATAACGAAAAACCCGTTCTTGTTTTGATGAGCGGAAATGATGAGGTAAATGAAACGAAACTTGCAAATGCTCTTGGCGGACAGGTTCGTCCCTGTCATCCGGATGAATTGAAAGAAATTACCGGTGCAGATGCAGGTTCGATTGGTCCAATCGGTTTCAGCCACAGAATTATTGCTGATTTAAGACTGAAAGACGGAAATAATCTTTACAGCGGTGCAAACAAAAACGATTTTCATATCGGTGGAATCGACTTAAAACGCGATGTTCCGAAAATTGAATATTTCGATTTGAGATCTATTTGCAGCGGTGAAAAATGTACCCGTTGCGGGAATCATTTGGAAGTTTTCAAAGCAATTGAACTTGGACATATTTTTAAATTAGGAACTAAATACTCTGAAGCACTTGAAGCAAACTTTCTTGATGAAAAAGGTGAGGCAAAACCAATCATCATGGGAAGCTACGGAATTGGGGTTGAAAGAGTGATGGCTTGTTATATCGAGCAGAACTTCGACGAGAAAGGGATTATCTGGTCAAAATTGCTTTCGCCTTTTGATTTACATCTGATTGGTTTGAATATGAAAAACGAAATGATAGTTTCAGCAAGTAATGAAATTTATGAGAAACTGAAAGCTGCCGGTTATGATGTTTTGTTTGATGACAGAAAAGATTTTTCAGCCGGTGTGAAATTTAATGATGCCGATTTGCTTGGCATTCCGATTCAGATTATTGTCGGCGAAAAAAATCTAAAAGAAAACAAACTTGAAGTCAAACTCCGCCGAACCGGCGAAAAATTTATCATTGACAGAAATCAACTTGAGCAGAAGATTTCTGAATTTCAAAGTATGATATGATTTTCAGCCAATGAAATCAGCATTGTATTTGGTTTCAACTCCAATCGGGAATTACGATGATATCACTTTGCGTGCTATAAAAGTCCTTTCCGAAGTTGATGTTCTTGTCTGTGAAGAATACAAAGAAGCCCGAAGATTATTGTCTCATCTAAAAATTCAGAATCAGAATTTGCTTTCACTGAACGAGCATAATGAAAATGAAAAAGCTGCAGAAATTCTTGGATTGATAAAGCAAGGAAAATCTGCAGCTTTATTCAGTGATTGCGGTACACCGGTTTTTTCTGATCCGGGACTGCGGCTTTCAAAGTTATGTATTGACAATAAAATTGAAGTTATTCCTGTTCCGGGGGTAAGTTCATTATTAACCGCATTAACAGGAGCTGGAATCAACATTGATAATTTTTATTATGCCGGCTGGATTTCACCAAAAACTGAAATCCGTTTCAAAGAATTGACCAAGTTAAAGCAAAAACACGAGCTGCTCGTTTTCATGGAGACTCCATACCGGTTAAAAAAAATCATTTCGGATATAAGAAAAACTTTTGGCAACAGCGTTTATTCTGTTCTTGCTTATGAACTTACAACTGAAAATGAAAAATTTTACCGCGGAACAATTTCAGATATTGAAAATATTGTACTTGAGAAAAATCTCAAAGGTGAATTTGTTTTGCTTATTGACAACAGAAAATAATTACTTGATTTGATGATTATTTTTTGATTAGTTTGCACATAAAGTTGAACCGATTTCCGATTAAATTAGTTTAAGCAATAAAAAAGGAATTAAAATGTTAACCGTACAGGATGTTGATTTAACCCCGAATCCACAGGCATTGAAATTTATAGTAAATGAAAAACTGCTTGTTTCTGAGAAGAGAAATTTTGCAAACAAATCAGATGCAGAAACCGACCCGCTTGCAAAAGCGATTTTCGAAATTGAAGGCGTAGTTTCCGTATTTTATATGGATCGTTTTATAACCATTGAAAAAGACCCGAAAGCAAATTGGGGACAGATTCAAAAGCCATTTGTTGAATTAATAAAAAAATTTGATGTAAGTTTGATTCCACAGGAAAATATTTCTGAAATACAGGCAAAAGATTCTGAAATGCTGAAAAAAATAAACGAAATATTAGATCAGCGGGTTCGTCCCGCACTTGCAGGCGATGGTGGCGGATTGGAAGTTGTTGATCTGAAAGGTAACACGTTATTTATTCGTTATCAGGGTGCCTGTGGAAGTTGCCCAAGCTCTATAAGAGGAACTCTTGTTGCAATAGAAAATTTATTGAAAAGAGAATTAGATCCAACGATTGAAGTTGTATCTGCTTGATTATTCATAAATATCATTTTCTGCATCGGAAATATGCTCATTAAAAATATTTTCTAATTCCTCCTCAAAGAAAAATTTTTCTTGATCAAATGCTGGTTTAAGTTCATCAAGCCAGATGGCTCGGTCATCATATTTTGCAAAAAAAGGACGGGCGACCCAATCCGGATTTCTGCCTTGCAAAAATCGCATTGTTAACACTTTTTCATTTTTGATTTCACTTACACCGAGAACTTGAATTTTCCCCGGAGTTGAACTCATACTTGGACCACGAACCGTTCTACATACTCCGCTCACACTTTGATAAGCCATTCTAAAGATATTCCAAGCTTCAACGAGCGGGACAGAAAAAAAATCCTGAGCTCCCGTATCACGTGCAACAAACATGTAATACGGAATACAATTATGATTTACCTGCTTTCTCCATAACTCAGCCCAAACTTGTGGAGAATCATTAATATACTTCAGTATTG
>Ga0210044_10010221_pt1 | contig 11242 bp, 9 predicted proteins | sample CryGey13umfilter_2_FD_183959 | JGI IMG/M metagenome (GOLD analysis project Ga0210044, IMG submission 183959) | Groundwater microbial communities from aquifer in Utah, USA - Crystal Geyser 4/9/14 3 um filter (SPAdes) (version 2) | ecosystem: Environmental > Aquatic > Deep subsurface > Groundwater...
GCTTCCCGGCCTTGAACCTGGGTAGCATACACAACCAATTTGCCGTTGGGCGCAAAACTGGGGCTCTCGTCTGCAGCAGTCTCACTGATGACCCGAACCGCACCATTGTCCAGCGCCATCACATGTAGCCTGTAGGCGCCACCGACGCGGGAAATATACGCCATCCAGCGTCCGTCAGGACTCAACGTCGGCGAAATGTTGTAAGTACCGGTAAACGTGACCCGTTCGGCGTTTTGCCCTGCGACCGTTGCGCGGTAAATCTGCGGCGAGCCACCGCGATCACTGACGAAATAAATACGTTGGCCATCGGGCGAAAAAACCGGTTCGGTGTCAATGCTGCCAGACTGCATCAACCTGCGTGGCTCGCCGCCATTGGCGTTAAGCAAAAACAGCTGTGATCCACCGCCCAAGCTCAGCGTGAGTGCAATCGTCTTGCCATCAGGCGACCAGGCAGGCGCGCTGTTGGAACCCTTGAAGTTGGCAATCAGACGCCGCTTGCCCGAGCTGACGTTGTGCACGTACACCACCGGTTTGCGCGATTCAAACGACACGTAAGCCAACTGGTTGCCATCGGGCGACCAGGCCGGAGAAATAATGGGCTCGGCACTGGCCAGCGCTGGCAACGCGTTTTCGCCATCGGCATCGGCCACCCACAACTGGTAGCGCTGCGCGGTCTTGGTGACATAGGCAATGCGCGTTGAAAACGCGCCTTTGTCGCCAGTGAGTTTTTCATAAACGAAGTCGGCGATCCGGTGTGCTGCCAGGCGCAGGTCAGGCGTGGCCACCGCAAAACTCTGCCCGCCCATGTCTTGCCCCTTGACCACATCCCACAGCCTGAAACGCACGTCAAAACGTCCATCGGCCAGCTTGTTGACGCTGCCAGAGACCAACGCGTCGGCCCCAGCCTGACGAAACACCGACAGGTTTGGCAAGGTCACCTCATCCAGCCCACCCACGCCAGCGGCAACCGCGCGAAACTGGCCGCTGCGCTCCAAGTCGGCCTGCACGATGTCAGAAATTTTTTGAGGCGAGGCGTCCTGCCCCTTGAACGGCGCAAAGCTGATGGGCAACTGGGTCAAGCCGACGCCTGAGACTTCTACGCGAAATTGGGCGTGCACAAGCCCTGGCAAAAAAACCAACACCATCCACAGGTAACGCGTGACAAGAAAACGAATCATTGTTGACTATTCTTTACGAGAAATGAATTCAGAGAAGTTACCACGACACCGTCGTCTAAACGCAAATCAACGATGCCTTTCGCGGCTGAAACCAAACCCGAATTTAACCGCTCTAGCACACGAGCGTAATTCACGCTTTCAGCGTGTCGACTGAACTGCTTGTGCCATAAATGGTAGACCTCGGTCCCCAGAAAGCCATTGCGACGGCAAACGCCAGCGTTATGCAGCCGCAAAACCAAGTCTGCGTCTTCATGACCCCATCCTTCAAAGGTTTCATCGAAGCCGTTAACTTTAACAAAGTCATCTTTCCACAAAGCAAAGTTGCAACTTCTGATCTTCTTCCACTGAAATCCCTTCTGCATCCGCAAGGGCGCGTCAGGCCAATACAGGAGTTGCGTCAGCTTGTTGACATCTCCGCTCAACCGCCACCGTATCCAATCCAACCACGTCGCGTGAAATAAACGCACCGCGTCGTCCAGGACACGTTTCGTGAATTTCTCGCTCAGCAAAACCCGATTACCGTTCACAAAGCAGTTGCATTTGGCCAACGCTGCGTGGGCTTCGACAAACCGCTGACCTGGAATGCAGTCCCCATCCAAAAAGATCAAATACTTTCCCTGGCTGACCATCGCGCCCAGATTACGCGCTCTCGATGCGGTGAAGCCGTTATCCGGATGCCAAACATGCTGAACAGGACAACAAAAGGCAGGTAACCGATCTCTCCAAAAGTCAATGGATGACTTGGTTGACCCATCATCTGCAATCACCACTTCATAGCCATCGCCACACTGTGGCGCAAGGCCTTGAAGAACTTTGAGCAGAGCATCTGGCCGGTTGTAGGTCAGGACGATGATCGATGTCGAAATGGCTGGCATGGGCGTCAACGTTTCACGTCGCTGCGCAGCATCAGCCAACGCTTGGCATACCGGTAATAGGTGCCTTGCGCGTTCGAAATCGCCAAGGCTAAGCCGATCTGCCCATCCAGAAAGCCACGCCTGATCACATAGGTTCTGAAAAAGGCCCACAACCCATGACCAACGGCGCTGGCCAAACTGGCAGTCTTTCCAGACCGCGCCATGCTCTGCGCGCCAGCCGAAGAATACCGGTTGAGCTTGTCCAGCACTGACTCAAAATCAGGAAAACTCAAATGCAGCAAGGGCTGAACCAGCTTTTCCGGGCGTCCCGCGAACACAACCTTTTCATGCACCAAATCATCAGAAAACTTTGCGCTACCCCGGCGAAAAAGTCGCAGCACATAATCTGGACTCCATCCGGAATGTGCAATGAACTGACCGCAATAGCTTGAGCGCCGTGGTATTTCATACGCCTGCGCCGTCTTGCCCAACGCCAGCGCCTGCAAAATTTCTTCGCGCAACGTCGGCGTCACCCGCTCATCTGCATCGACTGACAACACCCAGTCGCCCTTGGCCAAGGCCAACGCGCGGTTTTTCTGAGGGCCAAAGCCGGGCCAGTCGGCACTGATGTGGACATTTGCCCCCAATGACCTGGCGACTTGCACTGTGTTGTCGGTGCTGGCGTTGTCCAACACGATCACCTCATCTGCAAACTGAACACTTTGAATGCATTCTGCGATGTTCGCTTCTTCGTTGCGGGTGATGATAATGACTGAAAGCTGCATGGCTGCACAAATGGATTGGACAGCTGTGATCATAGATGACCAGCCAACTTGCGCAGGCACTTGACCCGACGACGCCTGCGACCCGTAGGGTAAAGTCGCTGAGTTTGTAATCCAACCTGTTGGCCCGCCCGCCCCCTTTTGAATGCACCTGCTCGATCGCCTCCGGCTTTTCTTGGTTGGCCTTGTCGTCCTATCGGTCAGCCTGCCCATGGCGTGGGTCAGCTTGGGCAAATTGATACTTTTTGTCACTTGCCTGGTGTATTTGATCAGTCAACTGGTCCAACAAAGGCACGATGTGGCACTCGCCAAGCTTTGGACGGTGCGCTGGATTCTCTTGATCGTGGCCACCTTTGCGTTGAGCTTGAGCTGGAGTGACGCGCCGCAGGCCATCGCTGTATTGGCATTTGCCAAGCACAGCAAGCTCATTGAGGTGGTTTTGCTGGTCTGTTTGCTTCGCACCCCACGCGAAACGTTGCTTGCGCTAGCGACTTACTTGGGTGGCCAAGCCTTCTTGCTACTAAGCTCTTGGCTCATGGTGGTCGGTTGGCGCGTTCCCTGGGCAACCAGTGCTCTGGCTCCACAGTATCAAAACGTGGTTTTTTCGACCTACCTGGATCAAACCCTGATGTCTTGCGCCGCTGCCGCCGTGTTTTGGCATTTAAGGTCATTTTGGCCTCAAGCCCATTGGATTAAAGCACTTTTTGTTATTTTTTCGATAGCAAGCGTGGTCAATGTGCTGTTTTTTCAGGAAGGTAAAACCGGCTATGTTGCCGCGCTAACCGTCGTCACCCTTGCCGTGATGTGGCAAATTCCACGCCGCTGGCGTGTGCTGACTTTGGTCGTGCTCCCCTTGAGCTTGGGTCTGCTTGCCTGGTGGGGGTCCATGAAAATTCAGGAAAGAGTCGCGCAAATTACCAACGACAGCCAGAACTACAGCGTCCACGGAGACAGCCTCAGCTCCTCAGGTTTTCGGCTGCACGCATGGCGCCGATCGCTGCAAGCCATGGCCGAGCAACCGCTTGTGGGTTACGGTGTGGGGAGTTGGACCCAAACGGTCAAACGCATTGAAGGCCCCCAAGCCGAGCGCATCTTTGGTGATGGCATGACCAGCAACCCGCACCAGGAGTACCTTTTGTGGGGCGTCGAGCTTGGCGTTGGCGGTACGTTGTTGTTACTGGGGTTGATGGCCTGTCTGGTGCGCGACGCCTGGCAATTTGCACAACCCGTCAAACAAGCCACGTATGGCGTCACAGCCGTCCTGGCGGTGGCCTGTCTGTTCAACAGTTCGCTTTACGACGCGCTGATCGGTGACTTTTTTGTGGTGACTTTGGGGCTGCTGCTGGCTCTGGGGCTGCGAAATGGCCCCACACGCCTTCCAGTCGAGACCGGCGCATCCATCCAGGCTTGCGCTTGGCCACTTTCGAGCCGGCCATGACAGACGCAACCCAGCCCACGCCTAAAGAGGGCATCCTGCAGCGTTTGCGCCACTTTGTTCCCTACTTTGGAACCCTGCCTGGTACCTGGGCCATGGTTGCTGTCAGCGCCTTAGTGGGTGCCGCTACAGAGCCGATGATTCCGGCGCTGCTCAAACCCTTGCTGGACCGGGGCTTCCAGCGCGGCGAACTTGAAATTTGGGAAGTAACGGCTGCACTCCTGCTGCTGTTTGGCGTGCGCGGCTTGGCGGGTTATATCTCTCAACTTGGCCTGACGCGCATCACCCACCAGGGGCTGCTCGCCATGCGCCAAGCCATGTTCGCCAAAATTCTTGCGGCAGAGCTCAAGTTGTTTTCACAACAGAGCTCTAGCGCCCTGTCCAACACCGTGGTGTATGAAGTGCAAACTGGTGCCACCATGCTGGTCAACGCCATGCTGAGCCTGACCCGCAATGGCCTCACATTACTGGCTCTCACTGGCTATTTGTTCTACCTGAACTGGAAGCTCACGCTGATCGTTGCCGCCATCTTTCCGGCGGTGGCCTGGGTGATGAAGGTGCTGACGCGGCGGGTGCACAAGCTCACCCAATCCACCCAACAAGCCACCGACCAATTGGCCTATGTGGTGGAAGAAAACGTGCTGGCGCACCGCGACATTCGGCTGTACGCAGCGCAGGCCTCGCAGGCGCAGCGGTTCGCGCATTTGAGCCAATCGCTGCGACACCTGGCCATGAAATCCACCGTGGCCGGTGCAGCCATGACCCCCATGACCCAGATGCTGGCTGCGGTGGCTTTGTCGGCGGTGATCTCGGTGGCGTTGATTCAAAGTGCTGACAGTGGCACCTCGGTCGGTGGCTTTGTGGCGTTTGTCACCGCCATGCTGATGATCATCGCGCCCGTGCGCCAATTGTCTGAGGTGTCCAGCCCCATCACCCGCGGCCTGGTGGCGCTGGAACGCGCACTGGCACTGATTGAGCAGACACCCGACGAATCCAGCGGGCAGTTTGCCATGGATCGTGCTTCTGGCGCGCTCTCTTTTTCAGAGCTGATTGTGCAATATCCTTCTGCGACAGAGCCTGCCTTGCATATCGAATCCTTGACCGTCAAGCCAGGCCAGACTGTGGCCTTGGTGGGGACTTCGGGTTCCGGAAAAACCACGCTGGTCAACGTGCTGACTCGTTTTGTCGACATCACGTCGGGCCGCGTAACGGTAGACAACCACGAATTGAAAGACTGGAATTTGCCAGCCTTGCGGGCGCAGTTTTCGCTGGTCAGCCAGCAGGTGGTGATGATCAACGACAGTGTGGCGGCCAACGTGGCGCTGGGCTTGGCCATCGACCGCGATCGCGTATTGGATTGTCTGAATTCAGCCAACCTTGGCGACTTTGTGCAAGCACTCCCCAGCGGGATCGACACCGTGGTCGGCCACAACGCCACGCAACTCTCAGGCGGCCAGCGCCAGCGGCTGGCCATCGCCCGAGCGCTCTACAAAGACGCGCCCATCCTGATTCTGGACGAAGCCACCTCTGCACTGGACACCGAATCCGAGCGCAGCGTGCAAGATGCCCTGGTCCGGCTCATGGCCAACCGCACCACCTTGGTCATTGCGCACCGCCTGTCGACCGTGCATCACGCCGACCGCATTGTGGTGCTGGACCACGGCCGCATTGCCGAGTCCGGCACCCACGCCCAGCTGCTGGAAATGGATGGTTTTTACGCCCGCCTCTACCGGCTGGGGCTGCACGACAGTCCAACAAATTGATAGCATGCTCCGCCCATCCTTTAAGGGCTGGAGGCCGATTTTGCTTATAACTGTTGGATTGCCAATTGTTGGTAGAGGGCTGACTGCCGCTGCGCCAAAGCAGCCCACTGATGGTCTTGGGCAAAAGCCAGCCCGGCAGCGCGCAAACTTGTCTCCAATGCAGGCTCTTGCTTCACTCGTAACAGGGCGAAAGCCATTGCCGCTTGATCATGTGGATCTTCCAGCACCAGCGCATCTTGCCCAGCGCGCAACAGCGCCGCAATACCGCAATAGCGTGCGCTGCTAACCACCACCGGCAAGCCGTGCGCCATGGCTTCCAGCACCACCATGGCAAACGTGTCCTCACGCGTCGGATGGACCAGACAATCCGCAGCCTGGTAGGCCGGTTGCACGTCGCGCAGTGCTCCCAGAAAAAACACCCGCTCTAGCAGTCCCAGCGCCTTGGCCTGCGCCTTGAATGCGGGCAATTGCTCGGCGTTGCCCACCACCGCCAGACAGCAGTCAGGCGGCAACTGCACCAGGGCGGCAAGCAGTGTCTCAAGACCTTTTTTGCGGTAATCGTTGCCCACAAATAACAGGCAATAAGCCGATGGGGGCAGCCCCAACAACGCCCGGGCCGCCAATTTTTCCTGGACACTGGCCGCGCCGGGCACCCGTTCCACACCCGGTGTAATGACCTGAATGGCCGATTGGCAGTGCGGATAGGCCTGCACCACCTGCGCAACCAAAGTTTGCGAGGCCAGTACCACGACCCTAGGCCGCTTCAATGAGAACCGGGCGCCTTCCAAAGCCAAGTACACCAGCAGCCGGGGGCTGGTCATAATTTTCAGCCAGCGCAAGCCCAGGCGCCAACCAGACAAACCGTTGAGCAAATTGAACCGCACCGGCAGCACATGCATGGTTTGCACGTTGCCGTGCCAGGTGTTCTCGTGCGAATGCACCACATCAAACCCTTTGCGCGTGGCCCACCAGGTGACCGTGGCGTACCAGAGCTGATTGACCCAGCGTGGCTTGCGCGTGGGGCACGACACCCGGTGGTAGGTCACACCCGGCCAGTGGTGATCCAACTCCTGGGCAAACACATGCATCTCGTGTTGCGCGGCCAGATGCTCCACCAGTGCGATCGAGTAGCGTTCGGCACCGCCACCGGTGGCCATAAAGCGCCGGTTCAGCACCGCCACGCGCAAGCGCCGGGCCGGCGCGGGTTCACCTGCGGCGAGATGCACAGCTGCCATCGTCATGCAGCTTCACGCCGGTCTTCATAACCGGTGGCCACTTTCAGCCAGAACACCGGCAGTGTGGTCGACCGCACCACCGGCACGCGCGGCAGTTGCAGCAAGTCCAGACCAGCCCGCACGCGCCCACGCGCCGTGGTGGTGGCAGACGCATAACCCGCTGCACGGACCATCTCGGCGTGCTTTCCGGTGAACTTGCCATAGGGATAACAAAACGCCTCCAGCGCCTTTCCAGTCTGCGCGGATAGCTCTGTTTTTGAGAGTGAAATTTCTTCCAAAGCCAACGCCTCGTCACATTCGGTCAAGTTAACGTGATGCCGGGTGTGCGCGCCCACCTCCTGACCGCCCGCCACCCACTGGCGCAGCTGCGACGGGTTCATTAGCGCGGCGGGCGCAATACCCACTTCGGCATCCCAATCGTTGGTACGACCCAGGCGCTGGCTGACGCAATAGCAAGTCGATGAAAACCCAAACCGTTGCAACACCGGCAGCGCGTGCTGCAGGTTGTTGACGTAGCCGTCATCAAACGTGATGCCCACCACCTTGCCCCGCCGCTCACCCCGCAAATACGGCAGCAGCGCCGACATTGACAGCCCCTGGTAACCCAGCAAAAGGAGCGCACGCATCTGCCGCACAAAGGCATCCGGGGCCACATACAGGCTACGGAAAGGCGCACCTTTGGGTGGTGCGACATCAATCTGGTGATAAACCAGAATCGGGATCGGCGCGAGATTAGCGGTGCGGTCGGTCATTGCCAACGCCCATGTCTAGATCAGCACAATGTCGTACTGCTCTTGCCCCATCGCGCTCTCGCTGTGCAGCGACACCGGTTTGCCGATGAACTCGGAGAGACCCGCCAGATGCTGACTTTCTTCGTCCAGAAACAGCTCGATCACTTTGGGCGAGGCCACCACGCGAAACTCTTTGGGATTGAACTGGCGCGCCTCGCGCAAGATCTCGCGAAAAATGTCGTAGGTAACGGTGCGCGCGGTCTTGACCATGCCCTTGCCTTCGCACAGCGGACACGCCTCGCACAGCAGGTGCGCCAGCGATTCGCGTGTGCGCTTGCGCGTCATCTCCACCAGCCCCAGCTGAGAAAAGCCGCCACACATGGTTTTGACGCGGTCGCGTTTGAGCTGCTTGCGCATCTCGTCGAGCACCGCCTGGCGATGTTCTTCGCGCTCCATGTCAATAAAGTCCACCACCACGATGCCGCCCAGGTTGCGCAGGCGCAGCTGGCGCGCTATGGCTTGCGATGCTTCCAGGTTGGTCTTGAAAATGGTGTCGTCAAAATTGCGCGCGCCGACAAAGCCGCCGGTGTTGACGTCCACCGTCGTCAGCGCCTCGGTCTGGTCGATGATCAGGTAACCGCCCGACTTCAGGTCCACGCGCCGACCCAGCGCTTTGGCAATTTCTTCGTCAATCGAATGCAGGTCAAAGATCGGGCGCTCGCCCTTGTAATGCTGCAGTTTTTGCGCGGCTGCAGGCATGAACTCCTCGCCAAAGGTTTTCAACACCTCAAATTGCTCGTGCGAGTCGACCTTGATGGTCTGCGTGGCCTCGGATGCCAGGTCGCGCAGCACACGTTGCAACAGGCTCAAGTCCTGATGCAACAAAGATGTAGCCGGCAGGCGTGTGGCGCCGTCCTTGACGCGTGCCCAGGCTTTGCGCAGGTAGGCAATGTCATCGGCCAGTTCCTGGTCAGTCGCGTCTTCGGCGTTGGTACGCAAAATAAAGCCGCCACCCATGTCGCCCACCAACGTTTGCACGCGCGCGCGCAGGGCTTCGCGCTGCTCGGGCGTGATTTTTTGCGACACGCCAATGTGGTCGTCCTGCGGTAAAAACACCAGCATGCGCCCCGCAATGCTGACCTGCGTGGACAGACGCGCGCCCTTGGTGCCAATCGGGTCCTTGATGACCTGCACCATCAGGCTCTGGCCTTCAAATACCCGCTTTTCTATCGGTGTTTGCGTGGCCGCGCTGCGCGCCATCGAAATCGTTTCGCCCTCCGCAGGCGGGTGCCAGACATCGGCCACATGCAAAAACGCCGCACGCTCCAGGCCAATGTCGATAAAGGCCGACTGCATGCCCGGCAGCACACGCGCCACCTTGCCCAGATAGACGTTGCCGACCAGGCCGCGCTCGAGCGTGCGCTCCACGTGCAGCTCTTGCAACGCGCCACCTTCGACGATGGCCACCCGGGTTTCCTGCGGCGACCAGTTGATCAATATGTCTTCTTGCATGTGTCATTGCTTTTATATAAGAAATATGCCTCTAGCCCTTATATAACAAGCGCAAGCAGCTATACAAAACCTAGCAATTGAAGCCCGTGTCTCGCAGCAACTGCGCTGTTTCAAACAGGGGCAGCCCCATGATACCGGTGTAGCTGCCCGACAGTCTGGGGATGTGCGCCGCCACCCTGCCCTGCACCGCGTAAGCGCCAGCCTTGCCGAGGGGCTCGCCGGTGGCCACATAAGCGTCAATCTGCGCGGCAGACATCGGTGCAAACGTCACCCTTGAGATTGAGACCGCCTGCACGCGCCTGTCCGCCGTTCCCAGCGCCACCGCCGTCAGCACCCGGTGCGTTTTGCCGGCCAATTGATCCAGCATGCGCGCAGCATCAGCTGCATCGGCGGGTTTGCCCAGAATCTCGCGCCCGAGCGCCACCGTGGTGTCCGAGCACAGCACTGGCGCAACGGCCAAGCCCCGGCACTGCAGCCGCGCCAGCGCCGCATCCAGCTTGAGCTGGGTGACACGCTGCACGTACGTCAGCGGGGCCTCGTGCGGCAACACCACTTCCAGTGCCTCGGCATCCTCCTGCGGTTCAGGCAGCAGCAGTTCATAAGCCACGCCCAGTTGCTCCAGCAATTGCGCGCGCCTTGGGCTCTGCGAGGCCAAATAGACAAAATTATTCACGGTGGTACGGGTGATGCGAATTAACAGACCAGGCGCGGTAAAGCTGCTCCACCAGCAGCACGCGCACCATGGCATGCGGCAGCGTCAAATCCGACAGGCGTATGCGCTCGTGCGCCGCCTGCTTGAACGCCGGGTCCAGCCCGTCGGGGCCGCCAATCACCAGCGCCACGTCGCCGCCGCCAAGTTGCCAGTCTTTGAGCTTGCCCGCCAGCGCCATCGTCGTCAACGGGGTACCGTGCTCGTCCAGCGCCACAATGCGGCAGCCCTTGGGAATAGCGGCCTCGATGCGGGCGCGCTCCGCCGCGTACAGGGTTTCGAGGGACTTGGACGCGCGTGGCTCGGTTTTGACGGCCTTGAGCTCGACCTTGATCTCAAAGGGAAAGCGTTTGGCGTAGTCGTCCCAGGCGGTTTGCGCCCAGTCGGGCACGCGCTGCCCCACGGCAACAACGATCAGGCGCACGCTCAGGCTTTGCGGGGTGCCGGCTTGCCGGTCTTTTTGGCGGGTGCGCTGCGGGGAGCACGCGTTGCCGATGGGGTGGCCGCTTTCCTGGCAGCAGGTTTTGCCAGGGCATTCACCACCAGCGTCTTGACCCGAGGTTTGGCTGGGGCTTGCAGATCATTTTGGCCTTTAGCCCTTGTCTTACTTGCGCCAGTAGCACCTTTTTTCGCAGCAGCGGCTTTGGCTTCTTGCACCTTTTTCAACTGCGCCTTGGACGGAAAAGCGGCTTCAACGCCCTTCTTGGCAGCGCTGGAGCGGCGCAGGCTGGATTCAGGCTTGGCTGCACGCGCAGGCTGCGTAGGCGCAGCAGGCACCCGGGCGGCCTTGGCCACCACCGGCTTGGCCGCACCCAGTTTCAGGCGCACCGGCTTCTCGCCCCACAGCTCTTCCAGGTTGTAGTAGGTGCGGATGTTGGGCTGCATCACATGCACCACCGCGGCACCGCAATCGACGATGATCCACTCACCGTTGTCTTCACCTTCCACCCTGGGCTTATGGAAACCCGCGTCACGCACCGCGTCCACCACGCTGGCGGCCAGCGCCTTGGTTTGCCGGTTGGACGTGCCGCTGGCGACAATGA
>Ga0210044_10010222_pt1 | contig 11241 bp, 9 predicted proteins | sample CryGey13umfilter_2_FD_183959 | JGI IMG/M metagenome (GOLD analysis project Ga0210044, IMG submission 183959) | Groundwater microbial communities from aquifer in Utah, USA - Crystal Geyser 4/9/14 3 um filter (SPAdes) (version 2) | ecosystem: Environmental > Aquatic > Deep subsurface > Groundwater...
TCTCCTTCGGGAACGGTTAGCAAGCCCTTCCGATTATCGGAGGGTTTCAAGGCCCCGTATACCCACATCTCGCCGCAAGTTGTTGATATCAGGCGTCGCGTCCAGACGATTGCGGGATTTGCACCCAAATGATTTCGCGCGCTACTCGGCCGAGCTGGCTCGAAGCGAGCCAGCTGCGCCCTACGCGCTCAGGGACAATGGCCCACGAGTTTCGGGGGCCGCGCCCTTGGCGGTCACTGCCAAACCTGCGAACACTGTTCGAGCACACGACCGCGAGAGGGCTCCTATGAGTACACACATCGAGCGTCTGGCCAAGGGTATCGTGGACTGCACGTCCAGTATTCCAGCCGACGTCCTGCAACGTGCCCGGTTTCAGCTCCTCGGGCTCCTCGGCGCCACCTACGCTGGGAGGCTCAGTGATCACGCCGCTCTCATCGTCGCCGAGGGCAAGAGAATCGCCGGGAACCAAGGGGACGCCTGGTGCTTCGGAGGCGACCGCCGGACCACGGCGAGCGCCGCCTTGTTCGTGAACGCGGCGCTCGCCTGTTGCCACGACTTCGACGACTACCTGTTTCTAGCCCACCCAGGGCTGAGCAGCGTCCACACCGCGGTCGCCGTGGGCTTGGAGACTGGCGCCGACCTCGACCGCTGCCTGCGCGCCATTGTCATGGCCGACGAGGTCATGGGGCGCATGGGCGCCAGCACCCTCATCGGGCCCCAAAACGGCCAGCTGTGGACCCATGTGCACGGCGTCGGCGCGGCGGTCGCGGCTGGCGTGCTCCTCGAGTTGGACGAGGAGGCCATGGCCCACGCCATCGCGCTGACCTTCTCGCAGCCCAACTTCGCGCTCTGGCCTGGCTTCACACGCGGCGGCGGCAAGGCCCTCTCGGCGGCCATCCCAGCCGTTATGGGGTTGAGCTGTGCGCGGTTGGCGAAGGACGGGATGCGCTCGGCGGCCGACGCCCTCGAACACCCCGCAGGCTTCTGGGCCCGCTTCGCGTTCATGCCATTGCCGCAGATGTTGGGTGGCTGGGGTGAGACCTGGCTGACTCGGACGCTCTCGATCAAGTCGGTGCCGGGCTGCGCCTACGTGAGCGCGGTCTGGGAGGCGGTCTCTCAAGTCCTCGCCGCCCACGCAGAGAAGCACGGCGAGGGAGTCCTGAACTGGCAGGACGTCACCTCGATCGACGTCGACGTGCAGGCCTTGTCGCTGGGAATGGAGCAGCTCGTCGGCGCCTCGCTTTTCGGCGAGCAAGGCAGGATCGACTCGACGGCGCTCAACTTCTCCATCCCCGCGACGGTCGCCCTGACGCTGACTCATGGCCGTCTCGACGCCGCGGACATGACGCGCTCTCGCCTGGCTCAGCACCAGGGCGACTTGAAGGCGTTGGAGGCGCGCACGGCTGTTCGCCACAGCGCGCGCATGACGGCGGAGCTTGTCCAGCCCTTTGTCGGGGCCATGCATTTCGACCGTCTCCTGCGCGACCTGCCGAAAGGCGAGCTGATGGCTGCGTTGGCGCGGGTGGGCTGGATGCTGCGCAAGACCGGGCGCGGCGGTCCGGCTCGCCTCGGCCTCCTCGAGACGCTGGGGAACCTCTGGGGACCGGCGCTCAGCCTGCTGCACGCCGCGCGCCCCGAGCCTTTCGAGATGGGTGACGTGGACTTGTTGGGCTTCGAGTTCCGCTTCGCGGCCCGGGTGGCTGTCCACGGGCGAGACTTCAGCTACGAAGCCCAGGTGAACCGGCCGCGTGGCGCCGCGATGGCGAGCGTCGAGGAGTTGGAAGCGGTCGCGACGCAGAAGTTCCGCTCCGAGGCCAACCGCTTCTTGGCGCCCGCGACGGTCGAGTCGACGATCCGCAAGATTCTGACGGGCAATGGGTCGCTGGCTGAGGTGTTTGCCGAGGTTGCGCGGCCTCTGGAGAGTGGTCTTCCAATAATTGGTGAGGCGTAATACGCTTCGCGAGCGTCGACAACATTCGGGAAATCCAAATGGTCATTGACTGGGGGCACCCTTGAGCGACGAGAAGGCATACATCGACGAACAGTTGGACTCGTTGGACGACGGACTCGAAGGCTTCGTCAAGCTGTTCAAGGCCATCTCGAAGACGGTGCGCAAGGAGATCATCGGACTCTCCGCCGTGGCCGCACCAGTCGAGGCTAAGCGCCCCGACGTCGAGGCTCAGCGCCCCGACGTCGAGGCTCAGCGCCCCGACGTCGAGGCTCAGCGCCTCGAAGTCGAGGGCGACGCCTCGCAGATGGAGGCGATGCAGGCCGAGCTCGCGGCGAGTCGCTCGGCGCTCGAGGCGAGCCGCTTGGCTCTGGAGGCGAGCCAAGAAGAGCTCATGGCGTGCAGCGAAGAGTTGTCCTTGCTCAACGAGGAGCTCGAGGGCCTCAAGGCCGAGAGCGTCGGGAAGGCGAGCGCAGACCAAGCCGTCAATGAAAAGCAGGTGAGAGACGCGGTCAGCGAGGCCGAGTCCCGAGCCAACACGTTCGGCATCGCGCTGAAGGCGGCGAACACGGACGTTCAGGCGGCGTGGGATAAGGTGCGTGAACTCGACGGTCAGGTCGCGAAGCTCGCGCAACAGGCTCGAGAGGAACAGACGCGAGCGGAGGCCGCCGAGAAGAAGCTGGCCGAAGTCCCCGCGTCGGCTTGGAACGTCACCCACACCATGAAATCCTTGGTCCCCACGAGCACCACGTCGACGGTGCCAGGTGGGGCCTTGCTTCCAGCGTTTCTTTCGGCGCTGACCGTGCGCGCTGGTAAGACCGTCGGCGCCGCGATCAAGGGCATGGCGTTCAGCGCCGGCAAAGACCTGGGCGAGCAGCTGGCCAGCGACGCGCCCAAGACGACCGAGATCGGGGAGGCGCTGGTGACCGTGCGGGCACTTCTCGAGAAGAACGACTGCGTCTGGGACTTCAGCTACGAGACGGCGAACCCCCTGAGCCTCATGGGCAATGGTCGCGGCGAGGTGGTGCTGACCTTCGGCGACTGCATGTCGCGGACTTGGTGCAAGGACTGCGGCGTCGAGATGGGCGGACCGATGTGTTTCCTCCTCGACGGGTTGTTCAGTGGGATGTTCGAGGCGGTGACGGGGTTGCGGACCAAGCTCGAGGTGCGAGAGACGGGAGATGCGCAGTGCACCGAGGTTCTGCGGGTCTGGGGCGTGTAGTTCGCGCGGCGAGGCCGGAAATAGACCCCAAACGTACGGCAGCGCTCACTCGCTCAGCGAGCGAAGGGCTGGCTCCTGGCAGGCGTCGCCGCCGAGCTCCATGCAGTGAGCCCAGTCGCCGACGTCGGGGAGGCCTGCGCGCTTGGCCAGGCTGCTGAGCCGACCGAAGTCCAGCTCGGTGGCTTTGGGCATGGCCTGGACGTCCATCACCAGCGTCTTGGCCAACTGCGCGAGATGCGCGACCATAGCTCGGTCGGCCAAGTCCAGCAGCGGCCGAGCGTCGAGCTGTAGGGCGGCGGCGGTGCTGGCCTCCTGGCGCGCCTTGTCCCACAGGCCACGCTCGGCCCAAGCCTCGCTCATCTTCCGTAGCACCGTCGGTGACGAGCTCAGGTGGGGCTTCAGCGCCACTTGCGTGAGCCACCCCTGCAGCCCCAGCAACCCCCTCGCCCGCAGGCGCTCCATGAGGGTTTGCCTCCAGAAGACGTTGGGGCCCGCCCAACGCAGCGGCTCGGCGGCGACCTCAAGCAGTCGTCGTCGGTCGGAGAGCTGGCTGAGGAGGTCGAGCAACGCCGAGCGCTCATTGGGGCGCTCCGGGTCGAGGACGAGCAAGGTCTCATAGGTGTTGACCCGCTCGAAGGCAGAACCGGCTCGGCGCAGCTCGACCAGCCGCAGCCATGGCGCCACCCAGTCTGGCGCGAGCTTCGCTGCGGTCAAGCAGGCGTCCACCGCGTCGGCGCTCGCTTGCGCGCGGGACGCGAGGGCGGTCGCTTCGGAACCGCTCGGCGCCGAGTCGCGCGCGAGAGCGGCTCGGTGCTCGAGGACGCGGCAGCGCACGAAGTGGACCGCAGCCGAATCCGGCTCGACGGCGCGCGCGGTCGCGACTGCGTTCGCGGCACCTTCGAGGTCGTCGAGCCAGTCCAGGCGCAGGCTCGCCAAGCGCAGCCACAGCGGCGCGCGTCCGGGCTGCGCCTCGGCTCGCGCGAGGCGCAACCCTTCGGCGGCGGTGAAGTGTTCTTTGGCTCCGGCCTCGTCGCCGTCGAGGGAGAGCGTCTGGGCGAGGAGCTCGTGGGCCTCGGGCGAGTCGGGCGAGAGCACGACCACGTGGGCGGCCGCCGATTGGGCCGCCTCCAGGTCATTGTTCTCCATCTGCAGTCGGGCGAGCTGGCTCCACAGCACGGGGTCGTCGCTGACCTCCTTGGCTTGTGTGGTGAGGGCCAGCAGCATTCGAGCTCTGAGCTCGGACTCCTCCGCCTTGCGGCCCAGCGCCTGGGCTCGCGAGAGGAGCAGCCCCATGACGTCGACGTTGTCTGGGTAGTCCGCGGCCAGCTGCAACAGCAGCTCGCGGCTGCCATCGGCTTCACCCATACGCCAGGCGAGCCCGGTGGCAGCGACCCGCGCGTCGTAGTGGCCGGCGGTCACGCCGTCGGCCAAGAGCCGCCAGGCGTCGCCCCAACGTTCGGGTCGCCGAGCCAAGACCTGGGCCAGACGCACTCGAATTTGCGCGGTCGGGTCGGCGACCAGAGCGCCCACGAGGCCGGCCTGCGCCGCGAAGCGACGCAGCCCGGACGGCTTCGAGGTCGACGCCAACAGCACCCAGGCCTCGGGCTCGCCCAGCGACAGCGGGTCGAGCCGTTGAGCCCCGAGGTCGAGGTCCAGCGCCTCGAGGTCGACGTCGAGGTCGAGGCTTGCGAGGACGCGCGCGTCGAGGCCAGCTCGAGGGACGCCGAGGGCTTGTTGGAGGCGCACTTGCAGCATCGTGGCCCAAGGATCCTCAGGGGCCAGGGCGCTGGCGCGGTCGGCCATGGCGGCGGCCTGCTCGAGCTCGCCGCTGCGCTCGAGCGCGGCGGCGAGCTCGAGCGACAGGGCCCCATTCGTCGCGGCGCCGGGCCGGTCGAGCTCCTGCTGGAGGCGTTGCACCCAGCTCTGCAGCGAGCCGGCGTGCTGTTGCAGACGGTGGCGGACTCGCGCCATGGCGCTCTCGACGCCGGTGAGCGCCCTGCCGAGCGCTTCGCGGTCCATTCGGCTGCCGCCCAGTAAGCTCCCCCAGCAGCGATTGACCTCGTCCGAGAGCGCTCCATGCTCGATGCGAGCGCGGTGGAGCGCCTCCAGGAGCTCGAAGGTTTGCGACTCGCAGTCGCTGGTCGGGGTCGGCGATTTCGTGACCAGAGGTCCACAGCCGACGGCCACCAGCAGCGCCCACACCGCCAGGCCCCGCGCCAGTATTTGCAGCGGCGAGCGTGTCATGGGGTTGGTCCTTCGGGACGGCAACGATGTGAACGTGAGGGCGGACCGGCTCTGCATGAGCCCAGGTGACACGCAAGAGGGCGGACGTCAACGGTTCTGGGGCCAAGTCACGTGTTCGGAGACCCCACCATGCTGGACTGCTGGGCCTCGCCGACACCTACAGCGAGGAGGAGCTCGAGCCCGCCATCCTGCGTGAGATCGAGCGCTTCCTTCTTGAACTCGGTGGCGGAACGGGGCGTTCTTCATCGCCTCCATTTGCAGGCTCCACAAGTTGTACGGCGACGCGTTGGGCATCACGGACACGCGGGTCACCACGGACGTCGAGGCGAAGTTGCGTCCCTTTGCGGACGCCACACGCGACGAGATGCGCGTCTACATCGAAAAAGTGGGCGCCAGCGTCGAGCCGGACGAGCCCGCGACCGCAGAAGCCATGACCGCCCTGCTGCAGCCGCTCGCCGATTTCACAGCAAAATCAGGCACGAGCCCCGATACGCAGCCAACAACGGCGGATTTGGAGGCGACACCCTCCGCGGGCGGCGCGACGCCTCTGTCGACCGAGTGAGCTGCGAAACCGGGCTTCTTCACGCTGACAGGCCTCGCCTTCCGACCCCCTCTCGAGGGGTCGGAAGGTCAGTTGATTGACCTTTTGACCCCTCCGGAGGGGTCGAAAGGTGAGTTGATTGACCTTTTGACCCCTCTGGAGGGGTCGGGAGGTGAGTTGATTGACCTCTTGACCCCTCGGGAGGGGTCGCCTGCGGCCATCGAGTTAACCTCGGCTCAGTGAACGAACCAACCCGTCGATTGACAACTGGGTCATTCCTGAGCGCTTCGTGCTGCTTTGATCCCAAGCTGGTTTGCGATCGACATCATCGCGCAAGTTGGGCTGCGTGAGCCTCGTAGGTTCAGCGCACCCCGAGGCTGTCCCCTGAACTCGGCACTGCGAAGTCAACCCCTCAAGTCGTCAACTCGAGGGGTTCCCTCCTCAATCAACTCATTGACATGTCTGCGACATCGTCACCATCGCGAAGTTCGAGTACCACCAAGCGTTGTGCTCGTTCGCAGTGACCGTCGACGCGACCTTCGTTGCGCAGAGCTCCTTCACATCCCCGATGTTCCCGTTGAACGGCGTCGTGACGTCGAAGTGGGTTGTCGGTGCAGACAAAGTAACCGACGTTCGGATGGCGCCAAAGACCCGACAGCTCCCCACTCTCAAGTCGTAGTGGCCAGTTCCGAGCGCTGTACCGTCTGGCTTGCTGACTCGAAGCGTAAGGGCCCCACAGCTCGAAGTCGACGTGACCTCGAGCTTCAGTACCTGGCCGCCGGCCTCATGCTCAGTGGAGTTTGGTGTGCGGGTTCCAGCGGTTTGGCACCCTTCGCTGCAGCAAAGTGAGTTGCTGCATGTCCCAGAAGCATCACAAACCTGGCCATCAGTGCTTCTCGCACAGGTCTCCGCCCCATCTGCGACGGATGGAACGCAGCTCGACCCATCGCACGAGTAAGTCGTTTCGGAGCGGAGACGCCGCGCCGCCTGATCGCAGACGGTTTCATAGTCGCATTCACCCCAAGTGCCATACTGCGTCGAAGGGCAACTCGTGCAGCCGGTAGACACGCAGCTCCCCGCATCACAGATTTCGCCCGCAGCGCAGGAGTGTCTCCCGACGACATACGAGCAGCCCTCCGTGTTCATTGCGCACTCAACCACTTCGCCCTGGTCGCAATACCGGCCCGAGGCTCGAGATGAACAGGCGTTGCTGGCACACCCAGTGCTGTCATTGACGACCACAAACTCCCGTGGAGGCGCGACACACGTGCCATCGGGACAGGTCTCGTGCTCGTAGTAGACCGTCCAACGATAACGGCCCGCGAGAGTGGGATTGAAGGGCTGTGAGCCGATGAAGCCTTGGTTGGCCTCGTAGATGATTGCATCGGACTCCAGATGTCTGATGCGGAGGAAGTGGTTCGCCCCCTGTCTCCCAAGCTGCCATGTGAAGTTGATCGTCGCCCCTGAGCCGAACGCGGCCTCGTCCGCAGGGGTGATCAGGATCGGAAGATGCGCCTCGCACAGCCCTGGTTCGGGGGGACTCATCCAGCCTCGGGCGCCCGAGATCTCGTAGCCCACGCCATCGAAGCGAAGGACATGGTTGTGGGCGCCGTCTTGAGCGGTTGAGGTGACGTTCTGCTCAATGACCGTCACATAGTCGTCCCCGACGGCCGTCACCACCGTAACGTGCCCGTATTCATTGGTCTGGGTCGCTGCAAAGATGAGGAGGTCACCGACTCGAGGCGGTTGCACGCCACCATTGGGATGGGTCTCGAGCTCCGCAAGCACAGGATGGCTCAACTCGTTGTCGTACCATTGTGCGGCGTTCCCATAGCGACGGCCCTGCTTCCCGGTGCTTCGACACCCGAGAATGTCATAGACCTCACAGAGGTAGCGAAACGCCAGCTCAGTGCACTGATACTTGAGACCGTAGATCGAGGAACCATTGGACGAAGTCCAGCAGCAGGTTGCACCTTGATTGCCGTTGCTGAAGGCCGGCACTCCGCAGAACTCGCCGACCTTTCCACCCCAAGGAATCTCGGCGCCGCCAGCCCCCGACTCCCCTAGAGTATCCCATGCGGTTTGGGCCGCCTCATCAGGCCCGCCGCTGAAGTCTGGATTGGGAACACAAGCCCCAGCGACGCAGAAGTGCCCGATGCTCGCACAATCACCATCGGACGAGCAGACGGGGGTCGCCGCTGTTTCGTCGTCTGTCTTCGCATCGTCGCCCTCCCAATCGGTGATGACATCTAGAAACTCGGCCTCGCCTGCTGGGTCGCACCCGACCATCAGAACGAGAGCAGCCAGGAGCATCGCTTTCATCACATGCCGTTTCATCTGTTTCTCCAAAGGCAGAGAGTTATGGTGAGCCTCCACGAACACGTGGAGGCTCGTCAGCGCTCACTCGCCGGAATTGCAGCCGGCCGGAATTTGGGCCAGCGACTCCCAGGCCCGCTTCGCGAGTTCAAGGCGGCTCAGCTTGGAGCCGCCTTCATGCTCGAGGCTGAAGTCCAACACTTGCATGAACACCTTCGCTGCTTCACAAGGCTGGCTGGCATGGAGCATTGATCGGCCGAGGTTGTAAGCGGCCAAATCTGTCTTCTTCAATTCATAGGAGTCATTGAGATGAGCCACCGCTTGTTCCAGGATCTTCAGCCCTTTCACCAATTCCTTCACACCTCGCTCATTCAGGCTTCGCGGTTCATCCGCGACTCCGACGTTACCAATCAGAATGAGCGTGATGACCGTCGTGATGGTGGCGACGCGTCGTAGCTTTTCCAGCATGGTGTGCCTCTCTCGGTTAGGGGGTGTGGCCTGTTGTTCTTGACGAATCTTCGGGTAGGCTATGGCGGTAGCTCGCCGTTTCACTCACCGCGGCGTGGTCGCAAACCTGTGCCTTTGGCCGTCGCCTTCTCATTCCCACGTGCTGAGGTGGCCTTCAGAAGGAGAACGTTCCGGATTGGCTACCGTCCGGCTTTTTCTTGCGGACGCCGCGCAGCGTCATTCCCGCTGGTCGGGACAATTACCGATCGCCATTACGGGTGACGAGTTCGTTGCTCAGCATCACCCAGCTCGGGACCAGCTCACCGAGCCCAAGTCCCAAAACCGCGTTGGCGCCCGACCACAAGTGAGAGCTTTGGGCCTTGCTCGGGCTCAGGTCGAGCGTGAACGAACACTCCTGCGTGAGCTCCTGCTGGTTCTGGGGATTCCGCAATTTAAGGAGAACACCCAACTTCAAACGCTGCGCAGGGTGCTCCGTCAACACGCGCAGAGTCGCCAAGACATCACGATCGCTGGGACGCAGTTCGAGCCCGAGCCCGAGACTGCGGCCGGTCACCTGAACCTCACCCATCCGAATCAACCAGCTGGACCCTGGTGAGCTGAAGGGACCCAGCATCAAGGGAGTGGAATGGCTCACGACAGACTCTGGAGTTGTGTCCCTTGTCCGTCCAAGGGACACGGGACGTTTTGCACGACAGACTTAGACACTCTGGACCGCAGGCTCATGCCGAGGGCGAGAGCGTCGGTGACCTCAAGCACCTGGCCCTCTTCATCAATTTGATAGCTCTCTCCTGTCTTTTCACCCCTCTTGGTCACGAGTCCGTGGCCCCCCCGCAGCACGAAAGCGGCGAGCTCACCCTTGTCTTTGAGCACTAAGACAAGGCTCCCGTTCAGCGTCCAGTACAGCGCTCCGACCTCTGCTTTCGTCGCTGGACACGGTCCGAAAGCCACCAGAGAAGCCGCGCGATGCTCCAGCAGGGCGAAGTAACGAGCCAGGTCGTTTTCGCCTTCAAGCACGGCGCCATTGACGCGTCGCTCGAGCCTCTTCACCAATTCACCAAGGCTCGCCGAGGTGTCCTCGCCCAACTCCGCTTCCAGTTGCACGTTTTCCCGAAGCGCCATCAACGTCCAAGGCCCCAGGTGTTGGTGTGCAAAAGTGCCGTCGCTGCGGAGTTGATAGTTCTCGCCCACTAAGGCCCCCAAGAGCCCTTGGACTTGGTGTCCCCCTCCAATGACGATGGCTCGCCCCCCTTTGTCGGGCTCCGGTTGCAAATACACAAATACGAGACTCCCATCATACGTCCGATAGAACTCGCCCAACTCCGGTGGCACTGGAGAGGCCGTGGTCTTTTGGTCGAGGGTTCTGCGCTGCCACTCCAAAAACTCATCGGGCTTCATCTCACTCCTCCTATCCTGTCTAGGTGCGCTCGCGCTGAACGACGACGCGGAGAACCTGCGGTCCACCGTCTCCCCTGGGCTGCCCTTGATGAGGGTTACCCTCCAAGCAGCGCCACAGCTCCGCACGCTCAGCCTCGCCACTGTTTGGCAACAACTCGAGCGCCCGTCGTTTCTCACTCGGAGTCAGCGCCATCGAACGTCCGACCAGCTTCTTAAGAGCCTCGAGGTCCGTGGTGCCTTCACTCCGCGCTATGGCCTCACTGTCGACACACTTCACGTAGGCCTTGGGAAAGCTCAACATCTCTCCACGGAAATCGACCGTCACCATCTCTTCGAAGGTGTGTTCAATCCTCCCGAGCACTCCCTTCAAGGCGGCGAGTGGTCCAACGAGGACCCGATCTTCAACCGCGACACAATCACCGACGTTCATGCTCCTTCTCCTCTTGATAGGGTGTCGTATTCTAGAAGCCGACTCTGCGGCGAGTGGGTGAGCCACCGAACTGCTCTACAACACCACGAATGTCGCCCGCCGAGATCTGTTGCGGCTCGTCAAGGGACAGGTGACGATGGGCCGCACGTAACACAAGCGATTGGCAACACCGGGCGACCTCCCTCATCGACAAGCCTGAGTCTGTGATGGCGGCGAAGTCCGTTCCCGGTGCGAGAATCTCGGCTTTTACCAGCTGGCGGCAGAGCGCTTCCCGGGCTGCAGACGTGGGCTCATCGAAGTGGACGACCTGTGCACGAGTGCGCAGCGCGGGCTCGATTTGCTCGGGGCAGGCGTTGGTTGTAATGACGACAAACGCCCGAAAATTGAGGTCGAGGGCCTGCAGGAGGTTCGTGACCAGGCTGTCCTGGTGTTTCTGGTTTGACGCCTCATAGCGAGTGGAGATCAGATCATCGCCGTCATCGAGGTGCACCACGATGGCCTCGGCGCCTGCGTGATGAGCGAAGCGAAGGGCGTCGCTGTTCGCACGCTGTGAGACTGAGACAAAATGAGACCCCGTTTGAACGGTCCCGAGACTGAGCAGGCGAGCGCCGAGCGCATCGGCCACCGCATGTGCGGCGCTGGTCTTCCCCGTCCCACTGGGCCCGGTCAGCAGCAAA
>Ga0210044_10010223_pt1 | contig 11241 bp, 12 predicted proteins | sample CryGey13umfilter_2_FD_183959 | JGI IMG/M metagenome (GOLD analysis project Ga0210044, IMG submission 183959) | Groundwater microbial communities from aquifer in Utah, USA - Crystal Geyser 4/9/14 3 um filter (SPAdes) (version 2) | ecosystem: Environmental > Aquatic > Deep subsurface >...
ACGCATATTAATTTATTTTAACATGCATAGTTCTAGATACACAGATGTCCCAGCATATAGCCAAGTTTCTCTCCAGAAATTACTTTCTAGAGGTCGCAACAAGTAGATTACTTTGACGACTTCGCCCTTCTTACTGAGCCTGCCTTAGCCTCTCTTGCGAGGAGTTTTGGGCATTCCCAGCTCGCTTGGCGTGACGGGCGGATTTCGATAGTCAGGATTACTTCGAGTCCCCACGTAGCAAGCGGATTTCCCGCACTACGCGAGCCCGGTGCGACGGTTCATTTCTTTTTTAAGTCGTTGGATTTGTTCAATACCATCTTTAGTGTGATGCACCCCACTTCGAACTAACTCAACAATTTCACAAAAGACACGGAAAGTTTTTTGTTTTGAATTAGTCTGTAGCGGATATTTCTGGAAAAATGGAATAATTTTCCCAAAAATATCACGATGCGAATTGACAGTATACCGATAACACTGTGTATGATTTGCTCTCGTCTCGTGCTGAAAGTATACTGCTCCGCAATCAAGCGTATCACGCACTTTCTCAAGTATTTCTTTATCCCTCTGCTTGACTTTAATGAAGAAATTTAATTGAACCATCGCTCCTCCGTTACGATTATATGGTGGCCTCACCAGGACATAAAAACATCCTTCTCCGTCAGTAAGACCAACAATATAATCAGGAGAAATAACCGGTTTTGTCCTTCCCGAACGCATAAATTTTATATGCTCGGTACTATGACGCAGCTGACTCCCAGCACTTTTTAGTGTCATTATTAAATTTTAACACTAATAACTTCCCTGTAAAAGTGATGGGTCTCCTCGGGTCATATACACTCCCATTCCATGCATCCCTTCGAGGTTTTTAAAAGTGTCTTCCTCATGACTCACCGCTACCTACATGAGTCGACACGCCTCTTAAGCAAAGAGAACTTTGTTCTCTTCTTTACCTTCGTTTCCACTTATGGAAACTCGGTAATTGAAGGGCTGTATTTTGCCTCCTGGTCCTTCAGACTATTCCTCGCGGATCTAGTCCTACCAATTGGCTACGCTCCAATTGAGTCTAAAATTGGAGGAAAGGATTTTAACCTTTTGAGTGTGTATACTGCCGAGCGCCTTTAGAACTGAGTACAAGACTCAGGAACATATTCATCGCCACATAGCTGATTGGCGATTACTAGCGATTCCGGCTTCATGAGGTCGAGTTGCAGACCTCAATCCGGACTAAGACCGCTTTTGATGGGATTAGCTCCGGCTTACGCCTTGGCAACCCATTGTAACGGCCATTGTACCACGTGTGCGGCCCAGGGCATCAAAGGGCCATGCTGATTTGGCGTCATCCTCACCTTCCTCCTGGTCATCCCAGGCAGTTCCCTATGACAAATAAAACATAGGGTAAGGGTTGCGCATGTTACCGCATTTAAGCGTGCATTTCAAAACACATGCTGACGACAACCATGCAGCACCTGGGCTAGTGTCCTTGTGGGTAGATCCGTCTTTCGACGGACTTTCACTAGCATTTCAAGCCCTGGTAAGGTTCTTCGTTTGTTGTCGAATTGAGCCACATGGTCCACCGCTTGTGTGAGTCCCCGTCTATTCCTTTGAGTTTTAGCGTTGCCGCCGTACTTCCCAGACGGGACACTTAACGCGTTAGCTTCGCCACTTGAAGGGTCGACACTTCAAATAGCCGGTGTCCATCGTTTACAGCGTGGACTACAAGGGTATCTACAATTTTGTTACTCGTTAACAAAATTGAAATTTCTAAATCCTTATTTCTAATTTCCAAACAAATTCTAAATTCGAAATTCCAAAATTTGTTACTAGGCGCAACCATTTCTGTTGCGCTCTGCATATCGCTATGCAGTTCGGACTATATCATGTCGTTTATACGACTCCTGCGTATAGTCTCTGAGGCTCCAAAAATGTTTTTCAGGACTGTTCCGTAAAATTTACCAAGAATTTTACTAGATTTCCTGTAAATTAATAGATTGCCGATTGCATACCGCTATCACTTGGTTGAACCGCCGATTGATCGACATCTATAATTTTTCGATTAACATATTTTGTTGCCTGCTGATCGTCTGCACCAAAAGATTTTTACTTTTTAGTACTTTTGGATACCCAGACTTCCCAGCATATAGCAGGATTTTCTTGTCTAATCGACAAGGGACTATTACTCAACGTACCCTTTTGTTTCGCTTTTTTTCTCCCAAAGCGAGACAATTAATTTTTCGGGACCATCCACAGGTAAATTGCATGGTTTCGCCAAAGGCGAAAATTTGCCGAGGACATGAACGAATTTCTCGCTGGGAAATTCGTGTGTACCGAAAAATTTAATTGCCGAGCGATTAATCCTTTTTGCTCCCCACGCTTTCGTCTCTCAGCGTCAGGGTCGCCCTAGCTGAATGCCTTCGCTTTTGGTGTTCCGGTCGATATCAACGGATTTCACCCCTACACCGACCGTTCCATCAGCTTCTAACGCCCTCAATCCCGCCAGTTTTTTCCGCAGTTCTAAGGTTGAGCCCTAGAAATTTAACAGAAAACTTGGCGAGTCGCCTACAGACGCTTTACGCCCAATAAATCCGGATAACGCTTGGGGGTTCTGTATTACCGCGGCTGCTGGCACAGAATTTGCACCCCCTTATTCCTGGAGTACTGTCACCCGAAGCCTGCCTGTCGGCAGACAGGGTTCCTCCTCCAGAAAAGCTCTTTACACCCCGAAGGGCTTCTTCGAGCACGCGGCGTCGCTTCGTCAGGCTTTCGCCCATTGCGAAATATTCTCGACTGCTGCCTCCCGTAGGAGTTAGGCCCGTGTCGCAGTGCCTATGTTGGGGGACAAGCTCTCACTTCCCCTACCCGTCATCGCCTTGGTAGGCCATTACCCTACCAACTAGCTGATAAGCCGCAGGCCATTCCCTGCCCGGCCATCCTTGCGGATGACCTTTACCCCTCACCAAATTATGGTGGGGGGACCATCGGCTATTAGCTCTTCTTTCGAAGAGTTATGGCCGTGGCAGGGGTATGTTACCCACGTGTTATTAACCCGTTCGCCACTGAACGTACAATTTTGCTTGCGCAAAATGTTACGTTCCGTTCGACTTGCATGCCTTATCCACGCCGCCAGCGTTCATCCTGAGCCAGGATCGAACTCTCAAAGAAAAAAATATTCGGAGCAACTCTAAGAAACCGATTCAGTATTTAATTTTCAAAGTCCTTTCCATTTCTATCATTCTGACCAAAAAATCAGGAAGAGACTCCTGATTTTTAATCTCTTTACCTTTTATCTCCAAAATTTCATTCGCAACCGCAACCAGACTTTTTCTTTTTCTTCTTAGCCATACCCGGTAGTAGAAATTCGACTAAACTCCGTTTATTATCACTGCCGCGGCAGTGGTCGAATTTTCACTACCGGGCATATTTTTGTCTCTTCTAACTTTGATTTTACTCTCCCAAAAACCTTTGTCAAGAGTTTATTCGTCATTGAGTTCGCCTTTTATCCAATTAATATATTCTTTATCAACTCCTTTTATCTCTACGAATCCAATAAATGGAAGCTTATCGCTATGAAGTTTTTTAATTTCCTTTTTTATTAAATTATATTTTTCGCCAAAAGTTTCCAAGATTAAGGTCGCACCTTTTGTCGTTTCAATTTTTCCGCTTTTTGGTGGCCAATAATAAGAAGCCGAGTGCCGAGGAATAATATCAAAACAACTAACAAACCTTCTTTTTAGAATTGCTTTACCAATTTGTTGAGTCTCTTTAATAGTATTGCAATTTACCAAAACCCAAATTATTTTATTCATAGAGCCAGCGGTCGGATTTGCACCGACCTTTTGATTTTAGATTTTATTATTAGAAGTGGGAAACAAACTATTTTTATATTCCCAATTTTTGAAGAGATGCGAATATTTCTTCTCAAGTTCTAAATAATCTTTCTTTAAGAGTAAAATTAAATTTATATCTGGGTAAAGTTTTCTAAATTTCTTATCTCTTATTTCGGAATATTTCCAAAGAAAATTCTTAACTTCGATATAGACATCATAATCTGGTAAATAAAAATCTGGAGTATAATTTTGTGAGCCTAAATCGAATGTTCTTGGTTGATATATCCATTTGATACCCAAATGATTAAATAAACGAGCGAGATTCGTCTCCCAACGACTATAAAAATAAATTGTTTCACTAATATCTTTTCGGATACCTGCCTTTCCCCGAGCAGCTTTTGGTGATGTTGGTTTCCCTCCGATTACTTTCATTGCGCATTTGTTACTGCAGAATTTTTTCTTCATCCACCGCTCCTTTAAAAATACTTTTCTGCATTTAGGATTCGCGCATACAACTTCAACTCTTGGAATTTTTATAATTCCTGCATGCGGACTCTTTCTTCCCGTTAACGCACGGGCTATTTTAATTTTTTGCGCCCTAGACATCGGACCCCTTTTTGCGTTATTCACTAATGCGGCACAACTTTGGCTACAATAAATTTTGGAATTACTGGGAACAACTTCAAAAACTTTTCTACACTCTTTTCTTGCGCATATTCTTTTCTCTCTTTTATAGCGGAAGTTAAAAATACCTTTCCTCCAGTTTCTCTTAGTTATTTTGCTCTGTTTTTCTTTATATTCCTTAGTGTTATAAAAAGAATCAGTCATTAATCCATTATACCAATAAAAAGAGCTGAAAGCACGACTTGAACCCACTACCTTAAATAGCCTCCTGCAGGAATTGAACCCGCGTCTGAGGTTTACAAAACCTCTGCTTTGCCACTAAGCTAAGGAGGCAAATTATACGAGATTTCGCTCCGCTTTATAAAACAGTTGCTCTGCCATTGAGCTACCTCGGCAAACGCCAATTTATTTTTTAGTTGATTTTTTGATTTCTTCCCAGTAATTATCGTTCTCCAGATTTTTCTTTTTTTGAGATTTCTCTCTTAATTTTTGAAGCCAGTTAAAAGTTTTATTATCGGTTTTTAGGCTTAAAATTCTAATTTTTGAAAGTAATTTTTGTAAAAATATCTCGTAGGAAAAAGATTTAAAAGGATTTAAAATTTTAATTTTTTCCTTTAATTTTGATAGAGTGTCTTTCCAGCTATCCCTCGCCGGAATTTCAGGCAGTTCCATTAAAACTGGAATTTTTCGCGAAATAATCGCGCCCATCCCCAAAAAACTACCAAATAAAATTATTATGACTACTAATTCAAAGTTCATATCTGGTAAATTTTTTTATTGTAATATTCTCGCCAAGCTTAGTAATGTATTCATTAAGCAAATCTCGGATTTTTTTGGTTTCATCTCTTATCCAGGGTTGCTCCAAAAGCGGGATATCTTCCTCCATTGCCGCAATTTGTAAACACAACTCGTGAGCTAGAGTTTGAAAATCTGGAGATTTAGCAACAAAATCTGTCTCGCAGTTTAATTCCAGAAGAGCTCCGATTTTTCTATTAGGGTGAATGTAACCCGCAATGACCCCTTCTTTTGTTTCCCTTTTTTTGCTTTTCTCAGCAAATTGGGAACCCCATTTTTTTAGAATTTCTTTTGCCATTACTATATTGCCCTCAGCTGTTTCTAAGGCTTTTTTACATTCGGATATTGAAACTCCGGTCTCTCTTCTTAATTTTTTAATTAGGTTTATAGTTATCATTAGTTTTTTTGACTTTTGGTTTTGCCTTTAGTACAGCCGTTTTCACTTTCTCAAGGATATATTTTACAGAGGATAGGGCATCGTCATTCGCTGGAATAGGATAATCAGCTAAAGTTGGGTCAACGTTAGTATCGGCAATTCCAATTACTTTTATTCCTTTCATTTTTGCTTCTTTAACAGACAGGGCATCTTTTTTCATATCCAAAACAAAAATGGCGTCGGGGAGCCGCTCTAAATTTTTTATCCCGCTAAATTTTAGTTCGAGGTCTCCTATCTCCCGGTCAATTTTAGCCCTCTCGGTTTTTGTATATTTCTCTAATTCTCCCCCTGCTTTTTTCTTTTCTAAATCTTTAAAATATTCTAATCTTTTTTTAATAATTTCAAAATTAGTAAAAGTCCCCCCAAGCCATCTTTCTATAATATAAGGAAGTCCGCATTCTTCAGCTACCTCTTTCACTAAATTTTTCACCTGAATTTTTGTTCCAACCAAAAGCAAAATTTTTCCTTCAGAAATAAGTTCTTTGATAAATCCCAGGGCTTCTTTAAGTTTCTCGCAGGTCATCTCCAAATCAATGATATGAACCCCATTTCTCACTCCATACAAATAAGGTTTAATTTTAGGGTGGATTCGAGAGGTCCGGTGGCCAAAATGTAAACCCGCCCTCGCCATCTCTTCAACATCTAATTTAAAATCTATTTCTTTTTTTGTCATATCTGATAGTATACAATACTTCTCTTGAATTTTCAACATCATTAGATTATAATACAAATATCATGAAAAAGAATATTCATCCACAATACTTTCCAAATGCTCAGGTTAAATGCGCCTGCGGGGCTTCTTTTACCGTGGGTTCAACTAAAGAATTCCTTGAGGTTGAGATTTGCTCAAGGTGCCATCCTTTTTATACTGGTAAAGAAAAACTTGTAGATGCGATGGGTCAGGTCCAAAAGTTTAGAAAAAGATTGGCAAAGAAAGAGGAGCTATCAAAAAAAAGAAAAGGGCGATGAGGACTCCGTCCTCATCTTCCCCCCTTCGTTATCGCTCGGGTAAATAAGATGGTTGACTTCGAGAATGTCAAAAAGGAATACGATAAACTCCTTCAACAACTCAGCGACCCTGAGTTAATTTCTGATTGGGAAAGATTTAAGAGGCTTTCGGAAAGAAAAAATCTCCTTGAGAAAATCATTGAAAAGGGAAAAGAGATTGTAGAGATAAAAAATAAAATCGGGGAGAACAAAGCAATCATATCAGCTAAAGAAGATTCGGAATTAGTTTCTTTAGCCGAGGAGGAATTAATTTCTCTCAAGGAAAAAGAAAAGATTTTAGAAAATGAGTCAGAAGAATTAATCTTGGAAGGAAAACCTCAAGCCCACCAAAATTTTGGTTCGCAAAACTTAGGCGGGCAAGCAGTAATAGTTGAAATTCGGGCCGGCACCGGAGGAGAAGAAGCGTCTTTATTTGCCGGGGATTTATTTAGGATGTATTCGAAATACGGAGAATCTTGCGGTTGGCAGCAAAAAACTCTGGATTCTCATCCTAGCGAATTAAGAGGGTTCAAAGAAATCATCTTTGAATTAAAATCCGCCGGAGCTGGCGGAGGAGACGTTTTTTCAAAAATGAAATACGAAGGTGGAGTTCACCGAGTTCAGCGTATTCCTGAAACCGAAAAAGGTGGAAGAATTCACACTTCTACTGCCTCAGTTGCAGTACTTCTTAAACCAAAAAAAACCGAAATTAAAATAAATCCTCAAGATTTAAAAATCGATTTTTATGGTTCTTCCGGTCCGGGAGGACAATATGTCCAAAAAAGACATACGGCTGTAAGAATTACCCATCTCCCAACCGGAATTATCGTTACTTCCCAAACTGAGAGAAATCAATTGGAAAATAAAGAAAACGCTATGGCAATTTTGGAAGCTAAACTTTTAGAGAGAAAAGAGACGGCAGAGTTGGAAAAACTCGGTGAAGAAAGACGCTCACAGATAAAATGGGCTAAAAGAGCAGAAAAAATCAGAACCTATAATTTTCCTCAAGATAGAGTGACTGACCACCGAATTAAAAAAAGCTGGCACAATATTGAAGACATTATGGCAGGAAGGTTAGGACCCGTCATTAAAGCCCTTCAATCTGCTTGAAAAGCAGCCGAGGGCTGCTTTTCAAAAGCTCTCGGGGTGCTTTCTAAGAGCCACCCTCGAGCTCTTTAATGTCTTCTTCGTATCCGGCTTTAATAGATAAAACTGATCTACCATAAAATTCTTCCCATTTAGACCAACTGTACCCGGAAAAATATCTCATTACTGCTTTAAACTCATCTTGAGCTACGCCCAAATCTCTCAAATATAAACCTGCAGATAAAAAGGCATCTTTTATATTCCAAGGATCGGCTGCTTTGCCTGTAATTTCTTTAACTTTTTGACCGTAGCCAGATTTTGGATTAGCCCAGGTATCGGGGATAAACTGGGCTGGACCCATTGCTCCTCCCCAACCAACACTCATTGGACAAGAAACCGGAGTATTGTAAGGATCTCTACCCAATTCTTCTGTGATTTTCAAAAAATAAGGCACATCTCTCGTTGGACTCATCACTTTTGCCACTTCTTTTCCTGTCAAAAGTCTTATTCCTTCTCCAGTCGAGGGATTTTTTAAAAAACACTGACCAACATTTTTCCCAATATTCGATTCTTGGGTTAAAACAGCAAGCAAAAGGGCAGGTTTAACTCCGGTTAGAGTTTCCACATACTTGGCAATTTCATAAGCTTCGCCGAAAGTCGGAGCTTCAGGCACTCCAATTAACTCAAAAATTCTTGCTCTAATTTCAGCTGCTCTCTTTTCTGTTTCTTCTTTTGCTTTGAGATATTTCTGATACTCCGCCTCGGTTAATTTCAAAAAATAGTCTTTTTCTTCTTTTGCCTCCTGCTGTTCTTTTTTTTGAAGCGTTTGTATTTTTAATGCCTTTTCTGTGTCATCTTTATCTTCGGATAATGACTGTTTTTCAGATTCAAGAGAGGATTTCAGATTTTTAATAGTTTCTAAAAGTTCTTGATTTTTAGAATTCAAAACTTCCAAATCCATTAAATTATCAAAAAAATCAGAGAGTTCCTTCTCTGAAAGTAAAATCTCGAGCAGAGACCTCTGATCTTCCTCATAGATATCTTGTAAAATATTAGCCAACTGAATTCGAGAATCTTTGATTTTTGAAGAAGTTTTTTCAATTGAAGTTTCGGTATCTTTAATTTGAAACCCGATGTCTTTAATTATTACATTTGACTCCTGAATCTGGAGGTCTAATTTCTCAACTTTTTTCTTTAAAACAGAGATTTGATTTTGAAGAGTCTTTTTTTCCGTTCCAGTTTTGGCAATATCTCCTTCGTATTGTGCGATTTGCTCTTCTAACTTTTTTAATTCCTCTTCCAGGGCTTTCCTTTCCTCGAGTGGGTCCAAAGATTTGTTTTCATCTGAATTTGCCGCTGATTCAATAGAAACCTCATTTTCAACAGATAAAGTAGAGGCAGAATCCTCAGCTAAAATCTTAAAACTTGGCAGAATTAAAGCCGAAATCAAGCTAAGAAACAGAAGCGTTTTAAGTACTCGCATGGTTTATTTTTTCTTCTTTTCCTATTTTTTCTTCTTTTTTCTCCTCTACTTTCTCTACCTCCTCCACTTTTTCCTCAATAGGTTTTACCAACTCTTCCTCCACTTTTACCGGAGCCAAAACATGAGCCACAATTTCTCCAGCTGCTCTTTGAACTTTTACCCCCTCGGGTAGTTTTAAATCTAAAATTTTAATGTTATCGGCAAAAGTTTTTAGATTTTCGATATTAACCTTAATTTCGTGAGGAAGATTCTGGAGGAAAGCTTTTACTTCTATCTCAGAAATATTTTTGACTAAAGTCCCTCCTGAATCTTTCACTGCCAATGCCTCTCCTTCAAAAACTAAAGGTAAAGTCACTGTAACTTCCTTCTCTAAACTTGGTTGATAAAAATCGATATGAAATAGCTTATCAGTCAATGGATCTCTAGCTACCTCATGAATTAAAACTAAAAACTTTTTAGCTTGCCCTGAGCCTGTCGAAGGGTCAACTTCCAGCGAAATCAAAGAACTTTCCCCGGCAGCTTTATAAATTTTCTCAAATTCTTTCAAATTGATTTCGAGAGGTAGAGATTTTACCCTGTTAAACAATTCCGCCTTTGGCGGAATTCCTGCTTTGCGGGGTTTAACAGGGTGAATTTTCGGCCCATACAAAATCCCGGGTAAAATGCCCTTTTTTCTTAAAGATTTAACTTTCTTTCCAAAATCCTGACGAATTTTTGCCGCAAGAGTTAACATTATTTACGCAAGCGAAGCGCAGCGTGAAGATGAACGAAAGTTCATCGACCTTTCCGAATTTTGAATCTTTTCTCTAACTCCTTTAACGTTTCCATTACTCCAGTATATTCCAATTCTGACATTGACAGCATGGCTGCTCCAGAAAAACCCTGTTTCCTAATTTCTTCTGCTTTTTGAGAGACTTTATTTCTAACATAATCCCAATAAGGTTGGTCAAAACAATCGACTGGCTCAGTTAATTTACCACTTTTTACCGAAAAAGCCAAACAACTAACAATCGGCGGGCCATCGAAAAAGGAAATTGGAGAATTTTTCTTAACCGGCATCAAGGGGCCGTTATGACTACCTCGCATAAAACCTGAAACAAAATGGCCGATGGTATAAGGAGAAAGAATTTCTCCGGTGGCTGGAAAATTGTGCTGAGTTCTAATTAGCATTACCGGATCATCTTTGCCAACATATTTTCCAGCAATGTTGTGTAATCTGGTCGTAGAGGCCGAAACCACCTGCTCTCCCGAAGCTCGAGAAAAAATTGATTCGACTACAAAGCGACCTGTATCTCTTAAAAGAGCAGCGATATCATAAGTTTCTTCGGGGCTAACCAATTCAATAATTCTATCTGTTTTAGTATAATTCACGTCCATAATCACGAATTTAAATCCTTGTTTTATTCTCGGCGATAAAATTAAACCGGCACAATGCATCGGGTCAGTAAAAGCCAGGTAAAGAGGAAGGTTGAAAGCGCCGGGTTCGGTTTTGTCTGCCATAAACATCAAAAAGGGTTCTGCCGGCCCTTCTTCAATTTCCATCTCGGCTACCTGGGGCCCCATTCCTTTTACATTTCCAGAAAATGCACTAACTAATAAATCCTGACCCGCCCCATAAAGACCTTGAGCTTTGGCAATTTTGGTGCCAGTTAAAAAAGCATCCAAGCAAAGTTTGTGAATTTTCGGATTCAAGACACCCTTTTTGTGAGTCGTCAAAATGGCAATATCATCTCCGGTATGACCAATATAATAATCAATAATTAATCCCCTACCCTTTTCTTTAATATAATTAGAGACCGTCTCTAAAAGTTTTTGACTTGGTTTAATGTGCCCGCCAATACTCCCAACGTCCGCCTTAATAATTGATAAAGTAATTTTTGCCATAATAATTAGTAATAGTCGATGAATCTAAAGATTCATCTCCACCTTCGCTGGCATAAATGCCAGCTCGGTTATTAATTATTTTTTATTCCGACCTTTTAATAATTGTTTTTCCGTTTTGGCTA
>Ga0210044_10010224_pt1 | contig 11240 bp, 15 predicted proteins | sample CryGey13umfilter_2_FD_183959 | JGI IMG/M metagenome (GOLD analysis project Ga0210044, IMG submission 183959) | Groundwater microbial communities from aquifer in Utah, USA - Crystal Geyser 4/9/14 3 um filter (SPAdes) (version 2) | ecosystem: Environmental > Aquatic > Deep subsurface >...
TGTGGTCATCATTCCAACCGTCACAGCCACGCGAGTCTTACTTGAGTCATATCCCTCGGGTTTTTTAGTTTTTCCACCCAGCATGTTGTTAGAAAAATTGATTGTCATTTGCTGAGCGTTGGAAACTTGCGAAGTGACTTGCATGGCAAAATCAGATTCGCCATATTGTTCCGGCCATTTTTCAAAAGCAAATTTGTTGAGAATATTCGTAATCCGTGCGGCGTGCTTTTGAGAAACGCAAAAAACAATAGATTTTCCAAATAGTTCAACACCATTTTGTTTTGCAACTGGATCAAAAAAACTATTGTCCATGAACGCTTTACACATGGCGATGTTTGTTTCTTCATTGAAAAATTTGCGCTCATAATGGCGCTCATTGAAAACCTCATCAACAGCTTCGCCCTCATCGGTGGTGGTATGCACCGCATAGCCTTTTTCAGAAAGAAGTTCAGTCGTTATGTTTGTTCTGGCATCGACAATAATCGGATTGATCAAAAATCCATCATTCACACCTGAAACCAAGTCATAGCGGAAAGTCGGCTCGCCTGAATCGCAACCAAAGGTTGTGTAGGTATTCAAAAGCAATCGACGCTCAAATTCTCTTTGCGTATCTGCGCCTTCAGCATCAAAACCTTTCAGATAATCTTTTGGCGTAGCAGTCAGACCAAGTTTGTAACCAACAAAATATTCAAAAACCGCGCGACTATTGCCACCAATTGAGCGGTGGGCTTCATCGGAAATAACAAGCTCAAAATCCGTCGGCGAAAATTCTTTTTTATAACGATCACCAGCGAGAAAAGTTTGGATCGTGGAAACCACCACGCTCGCATTTTGCCAGGAATCCCGACTGTCTTTATAAATCACACTGCGAAAATCTTTTCCTAGATATTGCACAAAGGCTTTTTGCGCTTGATCTTCAAGCTCCAATCGATCAACTAAAAACAAAATTCGGCGAGCATTGCCAGATTTCAAAAATAATTTTATAACGGCCGCTGAAATAAGGGTTTTGCCGGTGCCGGTTGCCATTTCAAACAAAAATCGTTGGTTGTTTTTCTTTGCTGATTCTTGTAGTGCTTTTATCGCTTGCACCTGATATGGGCGCAATTGTTTAAGATTATTATTTTTCAAAAATTCTGCTCTTGTAGTTTCGTTTTGAAAAGCTGGATCTTTTGCGAACCCCGGCATTTGCGTTTCGACAATGTAATTTTCATCAACTATCGTTTTGGCAAGCTCTTTAGGGTTGGGCGTATATTTTTCGTATTGCGTAATTGAGTCCTGCGTGGGAAAGCGAGAAATGGTGTCAGGATTTCCATGCTTAGTATCCCAAAAATAATGAATGTTTCCATTTGAAAGAATGACGAATCGAGCACCAGCATTGCGAGCGTAATTTCGAGCCTGTTCTTTGGCAGAAAGCGGATCAACTGATTCGCATTTTGCTTCAACAACCACGAGCGCGCGACCATCTTTGTCGAGCAAGAGAAAATCAATAAAGCCATGGGCTTCATGCTCAAAATCATCGCCAAGCTCTGCATATTTGACGCCGGGCTCAAGTTGAATATTCGTCTTGCCGTTTTTATCATCCTCAAAGCGCCAGCCAGATTCTTCCAAAAGCTTATTTATTTTAATTCGTGCGCTCGCTTCTTTTTGCATATTTCAAAGTTATTTTTACCCTTTTATCCTACCGCTTTTGAAGCTTTTTTGCAACAAAAAAGGCTTTTTCCGAAAGCCTCTTTTTTCGAAATTATTTTGATCGATAATCCTTAATTTCTATCCCTCCTTTAATCCTTTTGACTTTAACCTTTTGCTTATCCCGCCAACCTAAGTCTTTGTGCATTTCGATGGGGATAGTGACTGCTAAACTAGTTTTTCCCACCTTGGTAATTTTTCGAATATTTTTTTCTTCACTTTTTCTTGTCGTCATATTTTTATTTAATACTTATCCCTGAAGTACAGCAGAGCTGACTACAGGGTAAATCTAATACGTATTATAATACATATCTTAAATAAATGGGAGTTCCTTGTTGCCGTCCGCGCAAGGGTGGGTTTGGGTTTATCGAGGACGGTCCTCGACTAACGTGATTCCAAGCCAAAAATTCATTGGGCGGCCATTGCGGCCGCCCACGAAATCGTGTCGAAAAAATCGGAAAGTTTTATCTCGGCACGGGTGGAAGGAGTCGAACCCTCGCCAGCGGATTTGGAGGCCGCTGTTCTACCGTTAAACTACACCCGCATTAAATTTATATTTTTACTAATTCCTTAATAATGAACATCAATTCTTCATATATTCTAATATCACAATACCTAATGCTTATACATCCTGGGTAATTTTCTTTTTTATTCTTGCCAGTATTTTTTTTCAGATATGATTTATTAAACTGAGCAACTGGAATTTTTGTAATATTTGACCAAAATTTAAGTTGCTTTTCCACATCATGATATTCATGAAGATGAACAAGTGCTCTAAATTTTTTTTCATTCAGGTTAAATGATTTTCTGAATACATACAAAAAATATTTAATCATTTTAGGATCCGCATTCATAAAAGAAACTGACGAATTCCCTTCATATTTCGTTCCCTCTCCCCAATAAAGCAATGCACATGCAATTTTAGGATCAATTTTTGAATGTCCAATATCAGAAAAATATTTCTTAACTTTTTTCTTTATTGCATCACTCTCAATCTCCCATTTCTTTCTTTTCACTTCATTCCCTTTCTTTCTGCCAGCAACACTTAACTCATGGATTCTATTCTTTGCTTTTTTGGATAATATTACATCTCTTACCCACAAGCTTGCAGTACTTTTTGATATTCCTAATTTTTCACTTATTTCCTTAAATGAAAATCCTTTTTCTCTCAATAATAGTGCTTTATTTTCTATATTACTTTTCACAAAATTAAACTAAGATTAGGGTTTATATAACCATAAGTCTTAGTTTAACAATAATTCAACACCTTTGTCAAGCTATTTAGACTCCTTGTGAATGGTGTGTTTTTTGCACTTACCACAGTGCTTCTTTACTTCCAACTTTTCTTTTATTTTTTTTTTATTCCGAGTTGTGTGATAGTTTATATTCTTGCAATCAACACACTTGAGCTTGACTAGATTGTCTTGTGACATAGTTTTATGAATTACTAATTATGAATTTGTTAATTAAAAAATTTTCTAATGAGCCTAGGGGAAGAATCGGACCCCCAACCTCTTCCTTACCATGCCTACCCGCTAATGCCTGAGCCGATGAGCAGAATTGAACTGCTGACCTACTCCTTACCATGGAGTTGCTCTACCAGCTGAGCTACATCGGCATTTTCGCGAAGGCAGGCGGGGAAGCGTTCTGCCACTGAACTACCTGGGCGGGCAAATAATCTGTTCAGACAGACACATCAATAAAAACATTGTGGGTGGAGAGGGATTTGAACCCCCGTAGTCCGAAGACGCGCGATTTACAGTCGCGAGCAATTGACCGCTCTGCCATCCACCCACTTTAAAAACTTCTATACTCTTCTATCCAACTTTTTATTATTCTTAATAACTTTTTGTCAGCATATCTTATATGGATTAATCCGTGAGGCATTTTATCTTTTTTATTTTCATCAAAATCATTTCTTATATATGGCTTCGTAAACTGTGATTTTTTTATTCTCGTGATCTTACTCCAAAAATTAATATTTTTATTAATATTTTGGTTGGAATAAAGGTATGCATATATTCTTAGCTTATTTTCATCTACACCGCAAATTTTTCTTAGAAATTTCAGAAATAGAATTATCATATTCTCATCGCTATTGGCAAAATCAATAATGTTTGCCTTTTCTGATTTTCCTCCTTCCCCCCAATATAGCATTGTTCCTATCGCCTTTAATGTCCTCAAATTTTCAGTGTTTATCTTTCTCAATCTAAACGACGGCTTGCATTTTTCAAAATTTATCAAATTACTTTCATTGGATTTTCTTCTTTTCAAACCGTTTTTTCGCATACAATAAAAAACGGCATCGATTGATACGCCAAGCTTATTTGCAACATCTTGAACACTTAGCTTCTCTTGATAATATAATTTTTTTACCCTATTTACAGATTTTTTGTTAATTGTCACCATAAATTTATTATACAAGATTATTACACAAAAAGCAAGTGTTCTAGAACCTATTGCTATTGACTAAATTTTAAAAAAACTTTCTTGAGCCACCTATCAGAGTTGTCACCCTACGGGTGATCACCCGCGAGGGTGAAACTAAACCTATTTACCCCGCACCAAAATTAAAAATGCACTCGTAAATATTTCTATGACTCGTGAGCCGAGAGAGGGAGTTGAACCCACAGCCTACTGTTTACAAAACAGTTGCTCTGCCAATTGAGCTATCTCGGCATTATTTATTTTTTAATTTGGTGCGGGGCTGGCGCAAAATCCCGAGTGCTCGGGACACTACCATTACCTATAATGTGACCCCACTTTGCCAGATTAGCTAACCAATTTTTCCAGTCTTCTTATTTTATATCTAACATTTTTATTCATCGGATCCAACTTCATAATTTGCTTGAAACATTCTTTAGCAAAATTAAAGTTTTCAATTTCCATATAATATTCTCCCAGTCTTTCATAGGCTTCTATATCTCTGGGATTAATGGCAATTCTTTCGATCAGGATTTCTTCCAATTTACTTTTTTCATTTTGCATACTTGCAGAAACCACCTTTTCTCCTATCATCGGTTTAACTTCCTTTTCTTCTTCCTTCGGCAAAGTTAAATTAATACTGACCTTTTTACGCTCCGGCTTATACTTTTTCAATTTTTCCATTATGTTTCCCCCGCTCGTAATTATTTCTTTTGACTTTTCTTCGGTTTCGGAAAATGTTTTTTCAGAATTTAAGTTCTCTCCCTTTTGTCTTCTATCTCTCAGCTTAGTTACCCAATCATGACATTTGGTTTCAACTTTAAGAAAAAACATTCTGACTTTTCTGATAAATTTTTCCAACATTCCTAACCAGAAATTTTTTAGCTTTTTTTTATCTTTAATCTTAATTTTTTCACTTAAGTTCCTAAAAAAACTATTTCTTCGACTAAAAATTTCGGCTACCTTAATTGAAAGATCCTCTTCTTTTATTTGAGAAGATTTTTTCATCAAAAATAAAATAATTCCGATGAGACTTAAAACTATTAAAATTGGAGGCATGATGGAATACAACATATTTTTATTCTTTGATTTCGCTTTTTTTAATCATTATATATTCTCCCTTTTCTAATTTTATCTTTAATTCTTGTTTTTCTGGAATAATTTCCATAACAGTGCCTTTGCCTTTTGAGGTTTTTACCGTGCTATAAAGTTCCGGCATTCCTTTGAGCATTTCCCGATATTGTTCCGCTTCATAAGCTAAGCAACACATCAATCTTCCACACAGACCGGAAATTCTTTCCGCTCCCCTGTGGGCTACCTGCTGAGCTCTGGCCATATCAGTAGTGATGCTTTGAATACTACCCTTAAAGCACACGCAACAAAGTTCTCGTCCACATATCCCATAACCTCCCAAATTTTTCGCTTCGTCTCGCGAACCAATTTGCTGCATACGAACTGATTTTTTTATTTGGCGAGAAACATTTTTGACCAATTCCCGAAAATCAATTCTCCCATCTGAAGTGAAAACAAAAACTATTTGCTTACCATCTAGACTTAAGGCCCCATCCACCAATTTCATTTCTAAGCCAGCTTTTTTAATTTCTTCCCGACAAATTTTTAGATATTCTTTTTTCTTTTTTTGATTTTCTTGATAATTTTTCAAATCTCTTTCGCTGGCCACTCTTTCCACTTTTTCTTCCGGATTTTCATTCAGCATAGCATCCGCATTAAGCACTTCTCCAATTTCAAGGGACTGCTTCAATCTAACGATTACGGTGTCTCCTTTCTCCAGCTTAATATCACTGCGACAAACTTTAGGCCTTTCCCAGGAATATATATTTACCAATACTTTAAACATAGGTTTATAGCTCGAATCTTTCAAACTTTCCAATTTGAATATTTTCTCCGATTTTAGCTATTTTTTCTTTAATTAAATCTTCTACTTTCAAATCGTTATCCTTAATAAAAGGCTGGGAAAGCAAGGATATTTCTTCACGAAATTTTTTTACTTTTCCTTCCAACGCTTTTTCTATCACAGCTGGATTTTTGCCAACATTCAATAATTGTTCTTTCCAAATTTCTTTTTCTTTTTCGATTTCTTTTTCAGAAACATCTTCTGGTTTTAGATATTGAGGATCAGTCGCCGCTATTTGCATAGCTAAATCTTGACCCAAAGCTTGAAATTCAGAGTTCTTGGCTACAAAATCAGTTTCGCAGAAAAGCTCTACTATAGCTCCGATTTTTTTATTGGAATGAACATAGGTAGCTATTATGCCCTCTTTGACACTTCTGGCACTTTTTTTCATAGCTCTTTCTTGCCCTTTCTTGCGAATAATTTCAATGGCTTTTTTTTCATCTCCCTTGGATTCTTCCAAGGCTTTTTTGACCATCACTATGCCAGCTCCGGTTTTTTCTCTAATTTTTTTAATTAATTCTAAGTTAGTACTCATAAAATTATTTCTGATTTTTTATTTTGGAATTTCGCTTTTAGCTTTGGCCTGTAAAGACTTTCCTTCCTCCACCGCTTTACCAATATAGGCCAGCATAGTTTTCAAAGAAGAGACGGCATCGTCGTTAGCTGGGATTGGATAATCAATTTCACTAGGATCAACATTAGTATCTGCCAAAGCAATAATAGGAATATTTTTTCTAATGGCTTCTTGCACGGCCAGATTATCTTCTACCAAACTAGCTACAAAAATAGCCATTGGTAATTTAGTCATAGTTTTTATACCTCCCATCTTTTCTTCCAGTTTTTTCAACTCTTCAGAAATTTTCATTTGTTCAAATTTGGTATACTGAGAAAATTCTCCTTTTTTCATTTTTTCCTCTCCATCTCTCAAAAATTTTGTTCGGGTGGAAATATTTTTGAAATTAGTAAACGTACCTCCCAACCATCTTTCCGTTACAAAAGGTAGCACTAATCGACGAGCCAAAGATTTCACTAGTTTTTTGGACTGTTTTTTGGTTCCGACTAAAAGCAATTCCTGCCCTTCAGAGATAATTTTGGAAATAAATTGACTGGCTTCTTCCATTTTTTGAGCCGATTTTTCCAAATCAATAATATTAATTCCTGACTTAGTGGTAAAAATATATTCTCCCATCTTAGGATTTTTGCGAGCTTTTTGATGTCCAAAATGCACTCCGCTTTTCAACATCTCTCGCATATCAACCTTAACCTTCCCGAAATCAAAATCGGCGAAATAATCTCCGCCAACATTTTTCGGATTTTGGCTCTGGCCATTTTCCGATTCACTTTTTTCTGCCTGTTTCACAGCAGACTCTTTTTGCTTATTCATTTTTTTATCCTTAATTTATTATTCGCTTCTCAAGGAAGCGTCCGCTACTTCTCCTTTTTGACTGACTTATAATCAAAGTCCGAAAAACCTCTTAAATCCCTTTTGGGGACAGGATGAGGTCGAAAAAGTATGAGTTTTTATACTGGAAAGTATACATTTTATCATTCCCCTTGTCAATTCCTCTAGTATGTGATAGATTGGCTAAAGTTATAAAAATGCTAAATTAAGTTCTAAAAGAAGCCTCTATGAAAAAAGATATTCACCCAAAGTATTATTCTGACGCTAAAATAATTTGCGCTTGTGGAAACACTATTGAAACCGGATCCACTACTCAAGAAATGAAAGTAGAAGTCTGTTCTGCTTGCCATCCGTTTTATACTGGTAAGAAAAAGGTTTTGGATACCACTGGACGTGTTGATCGCTTCAAAAAATTGTCAGAAAAAGCCGCTAAAAAACAAAGTGCTAAGAAAGTTAAAAAGGTAAAATCAGTTAAGAAAGAGAAAGAAGCGAAGAAAAAGAATACAAAGTAACTTTTAGTATAATATTTATATTCTTTTATTTTAATAACTCTTTCAGCCTTTCGAAAGACTTAGCTACAAATTTAGCTAAACGAACGTAAAATCCCGAGGACTCGGGATAGTGAGTGAAGCTTGAATTTGTCTAAGTCTGAAGTTTGGCTGAGAGTTATTTTTGTTTACTTTTTCTTACGGAAAGAAAAAGTAAGAAATCAAATTTATTAAAAGTTGGTATCGCATTGAGGTTTTTGACCTCGTTTTTTAATTATGCTAAACTTCTCTTTTATTATAGAATGATAATAAATATGCAACCGCAAATAACCAATCTCAAAAAAGAATATTCAGACATTCAAAAACAACTCGGTGAACCTGGGGTTGTTTCTGATGGGAAAAAAATGGCGAAACTCGGCCGAAGACAAGCCGAACTGACAGAATTAATTCAAGTGGCTGATGAATTGGAAAAAACAGAAAAAGATATGCAAGATAACGCCGAAATTATTAATAACGAAGCTAATGGAGAAATGAGAGAAATGGCGATGGAAGAAAACATTAAACTAGCTTCTCAAAAAGAATCCCTTGAAAAAAAACTGCGAGAACTTTTAATTCCCAGAGATCCTAATGATTCCAAAAATATCATTATTGAAATCCGTGCCGGAGCCGGTGGCGACGAATCAGCTCTTTTTGCCGCCGAACTTTTCCGTATGTATTCTCATTTTGCTGAAAAAAACAAATGGCGCGTTTCCATTTTAAATTCCAACCAAACTGGTATTGGCGGTTTCAAGGAAGTTATTTTTGAAATCAATGGATCCGGAGCTTACGGAAAAATGAAATACGAATCCGGAGTGCATCGAGTTCAAAGAGTACCGGAAACTGAAAAAGTAGGCCGAGTGCACACTTCCACCATCACAGTAGCCGTTTTGCCAGAAGCTGAAGAAGTTGATCTAAAAATTAATCAGGAAGATCTGCGCATTGATACCTTTTGTTCTTCTGGTCCTGGTGGACAATCAGTTAATACCACCAAAAGTGCCGTACGTATCACCTATTTGCCAACTGGCTTAATTGTTTCCTGCCAAGATGAAAAATCGCAGATTAAAAACAAAGACAAAGCTATGAAAGTTTTGCGTTCTCGTCTACTTCAGTTGGAAGAAGAAAAACGTGCCAAAAAAATGGGCGACGCCAGAAATTCTCAAATCGGTACTGGAGACCGCAGTGAAAAAATTCGAACTTATAACTTCCCTCAAGATAGAATAACTGATCATCGCATCAAACAGAGTTGGAGCAACCTTCCTAATATTCTAAGTGGTAATATTGGAGAAATTATGACTGCTTTGCAAGAAGAAGATATTAAAATGAAAATGGCGAAATAATCTTACTTTTCAACTAGTTCTTTAATTTAAGGAGGGTATAACATGGAAATATTGGATAGAATATTTAATTCTTTCAAAAATCCAGAGAGTCCAGACGAGCGCATCAAGAGAATACTTAAAAAGTTCAAAGGTGGAGCTACTATCGACTCAGAAGAAGAACTTAAGGTGCTTGAACGATAATTTTCCACTGGCATGGTCAACTTTGGGTTTGATTACAAGCTCACGACAGGCACTGCTTCACTAACCAAGCAGGGGCAGTGGTTTCTGAGACAGCTATGAAGATATTAAAACGAGGGGAAGAAATTTTTCTTCCCCTCTTTATTTTTCCTCTCACCTATTTTCTTTTTGAAGGTGGCGGGCCGAGCCACAAAAATTTTCCTGAACCATGCCTTTCGAATCCCCTTCCAAGAAGTATCAAGGAATAATTGGCTCTCACTTTAATATATTCCTGCATTTCACGATCTTCCTTACTATCCTTCTTAACGCGCTTCTTCATGACTGCCTCCTTTTTTAAAAATCAATCCCTAAAGAATTTAACAACAAATCATACAGAATAATAGTGGCCACTATCAAAAAAATCATGACCAAAAATCTATACTTATGCTTGTGCTTGTGATATAACACCCGCTCATGATGATTTATTTTATCTAAAAGTTCGTCTCCAAATTTAATAGAAACAAAGGTGCCTATTAGAGAAAGAAGGATAATAATCCAAAACGGAAAAGGTTTTTCCAGAATGTGTTTGAAAAACACTAAAATCTTCGTCTTAGCATAAATTTCTGGAGCAAAGAAAAAAGCATAGCCATTTAGCACAATAGCCAAAATCCATACAAAAATTTCTGAAACAATCATTTTCCCTTTCAAAACTAAGCGCAATGGGAAATCAAGCAAAAATCCTGCGTCTGCAATTGGTGTACACAAAACAAAAAATGACCAGCTAAGCATAGCCACAAAAAATCCCTCTTGGACACCATATTTTTGGCTGACAAAAATGAAATATCCCACAAATATAAAAATTACCAACAAAAACTTCACAAAAACACGCCGTTTTGTTTCGTGTTTCAATAAATTTTTATGAATTGGTTGATTGCCAAATAATTTATCCGTCATATTCTCAAAAGAAATAACAATTTAAATACTGATTCAAATATATATTTCTACAAAATTTGCCTATTATCTGCGTTTATTATATTCCCTACCTTATTTCTATTATATCATTATTCCTTACCAAAATGAAAACTTTAGCTGAGATTAGGCAGAAATATAAAAAAAGATCTATCAGATTTGGATCTGATTATTTTGTATAATGCTTAAGAATAAAATTGGTTCAATTTATTTTTTCCTAAAATCAGCTTCGTTTAGATTAGCTTGGCGCAAAATTGATTTAAAAGTTCCTAGTGGTATTTCTTTTCTGCCTGCCAGAACAATCACAGTCAAGGTTGGATTGCCGGTTTTTCGAAGTTTAATATGACTGCCTTTTTGGGAAATATAAACAAAGCCCCGTTTCTGCAGGACTTTGATAATTTCCGAAGATGAATAAAATTTAGGCATGGCAGATTGACATTTTGACAAGTTCCGGATTTTCAATTTTCGTCACTTTCGGAACTTTTATATCTTCAAAATATAATTCTAACGCTTCGTCCAATGATGCCAACGCCTCTTTTTTGGTCTTGCCAAAGCTGGAAACTTCCACATTCAAACACTGGGCAACATAATATTTTCCCTCTTTCCAAATTACATTTTTTAGATTAATTTTACGCATAAATTTATTGTTTTCTACAACATAATACTGCCATAGAGGCAAAAATATGTCAAATTTCAGCTAACGTTAGGCATATCCGAAGTTTTTCTGAAGCGGAGCGTAAGAAAAATTTGGGGGAAAAAATTTTGCTTTCCTTATTTTATTACAAAGTGCAAAATTTTTGAACCGGATATGCCTTGTTGTGTGA
>Ga0210044_10010225_pt1 | contig 11240 bp, 15 predicted proteins | sample CryGey13umfilter_2_FD_183959 | JGI IMG/M metagenome (GOLD analysis project Ga0210044, IMG submission 183959) | Groundwater microbial communities from aquifer in Utah, USA - Crystal Geyser 4/9/14 3 um filter (SPAdes) (version 2) | ecosystem: Environmental > Aquatic > Deep subsurface >...
TATTTCTGATTTTGAAGCCAAAGCAATTTGGGCTTCACAAACACCGTCGGCTAACGCTACTTATTCAATCCAAAACGGAATGTTAGTAGGGACATATTTTGATCCAGTAACTCAAAAGCCAGTAGTGAGTGTTACTTCACTACCAGAGGAGTTGCAGGCATCAACAAGTACAAACTTAGAATCTACAATGATAAATGGAGCAATGTATTTCTATGACCCAGAAAATCCGACTTATGACGCAAATGGAAATGTAGTTTTGTCTCGTGGCGTTACAACAACAGGTGAAACTTTGCAAGAAACGGAAGAAATAGGAGCTCCAACTATTCAAAAGTTTGGTGAAGATGATTACAGACAATGGAATCCTACTACTGGGGGATGGGAACAGGTTGCATCTACTAGCACTACTAGCACTAAAGTAACAGAGGAATATTTGCAATCGTTAGACGCACAGAGAAATAATATTAAAGACTTAATGGAACATCCAGGATTGTCTGTTGCGACAGGAACTAGCTGGCTTGGACGATTCCGTTCGTTAGCAACAGCAGGAGCAATAGATGAGTTTACAGCTAAGGTCAAGCAGTTGGTTAGTCAAGAAACATTAAATGAGCTTGCAACAGCAAAGGAAAGAGGTATTACATTTGGAGCGTTGAGCGAGCAAGAAATGCAAACAGTACGAGAGGCCGCTACGACACTTGCAGATTGGCTTGTTGAAAAAGAAGACGGTACATCATATTTCAATACATCAGAAGAAAATGTTTTGCGAGAACTTAATAAGTTAGGACAAGAAGTAGAAAATGCTTATCAAAGAGGATTAGTAGAATGGCAACAATCAACCGGCTATGACGACATAGACCAATTCCTAGATTCTTTTAGCGACGACCTTAGCAAGTCGGTAAACGGCTCAACGGACATCTCAAGCATAGTCAGTAGTTTCAGGGGAAATGTAGTAGGTGATGTTCAGCCGAGTGCGACTTTAGCAAGCGTTAATTTGGGTGATAATACAGTGCAAGTCAATAGTTCCATTGCTAATAGATTATTAAAAGCTGATGCTGAATACTATGCAGATACAGGTCAGCATTTACCAATTAGCCAGTCATACAGAACTCAAGAAACCCAAAGAGAATTGTATGACAGACTTAGCAAAAGAGGTTCACGAGTAGCAGAACCTGGATATTCATTTCACGAGTTAGGAATGGCAATAGATGTTCATTCAGATTGGGAAAGAGCTGAACCTTATTTAGAAAAGTACGGATTCGCCAATAATTTAGCAGATGATAGAGGTCATTTCAGTATTGGAGAGTTTGGAACATCATTAGCTTATAATCAATAATATGGCAGATAGACAAAAAGAAAGAGAAATAGTCGAGCGTGCGAGAGCACGAGGTTGGACTGATGAACAAATCAAGCAGGCTATTTTGGCTTATCGAGCACAAACAGGTGAAGAAACGACCACGGAGACACCGACAACAACAACGGAAACAAAACAAAGCCGATTAGGTGAAGCTATATCGGATATTAAGGCGGGTGCAATTAGTTTAGGTCAGAGTCTGAAAAAGCGTGGGACAAATATAGCTAAATCTTTTAATCGTTCCATTAAAGGAGAACAAAGCCCATTGGAAACAAGTTTACAAACGGTTGGTCAGTTGGCAGGTGGCGCTGGTGATGTTTTATTTGAGGGCGCATTGACAGCAGGAAAAGCGGCGCTACCAAAAGAACTGGAAGAAAAAGTACCTGATATTTTAAGGGCGGCAGCTAAAATAACATCGGCAGGAATGATAAACGATGAGGGTATAGATGCACTAATTTCGGCAGTAGGACAGGGAGCCGAAGCCTATGGAGAATGGAAAAAAACTCATCAGAGGGCGGCAGCTAATATTGAATCAATAATCAATATCGGGTCATTATTCCCCGTTGAGAAAGCTCTTGCTTCTGGCGTTAGAGCCACAGGCAGAGGATTGTCAGGAATAGTAAGGACGGGCACTAAAAAAACAGGTGAATTAGCAGGGATTGCTGGTAGGACTATTACCGAATCGCCAACTGCACAAGGATTGGGTAGAGGTCTTGGATCATTAACAGAGCGTGTCCCACGAGCCGTTAAGCGAGGTAGTGAGCGTATAGGAGAATTGGCAGAAGAAGCTACGATATTAAAAACAGCAACTCCTGCGACACAACAAACTATTAAATCAGGCATTGAACAACCGACAATAAAACTTGTTCAGTCTTTCGATACGCCGACCTTAAAAGATGCGAGGACAATGCACGAATTGGCAGAAAGTAATATCGGTAAAACTCCTAGTAGGCAGGTACAGCCTGCGCGAGTGGCGGCGGATAAGGCAGTTGAGCAATTTGACATTATACAACAACAAAAAAGAAGTATTGGTGAGTTGATAGGTGAAGCATCTCAAAGATTGTCCAAAACACAATCCGTTTCAGTTGATAATGCAGTTAAACAGATTGATGATATTTTTAAGACGATTGGGGTTGAGAGTGTAGAAAAAGGGAAACTTCAATGGGGAGCTGATACGAACCTAATCCCGTCAGAACAAAGAAAGATACAGGAATTATACAATGAAGCAATGAAAGGATTGGAAAACCCTACTCCTTCGATTATCCATAAAAGAGACCAGTTATTTTCAAAACTTAAAAGAGAATCACGAATGGAAGATATTGGTGAGATTTTAATCACACTACCAGACGGCAGTAAAAAAAGTATCTTTGATGCTTTTAGGGATATTTTTTCATCTGCATTAGATGATGTATCGCCAGAAATGAGAGCATTGAATAAACAATATGCTCAACTAAAACAATTAACGGACGATGTGGAAGATAGTATATTCCGTGCGCCTAATTTTAATGTTGCTCGTGATACAGACCCAGCAAGATTTGCAGAAAAGAATTTGCGTCGTCTTATATCAGACGCTCAAAGTGCGCCTGTATATCAAGAAATTGCTGAAAGAATGGATACTCTGGCTCGCCAGCTCGGTTATGAGGGTGCAAATCCTTATGACTTAATTGATTATGCAGAAATACTACGCAGATTATATCCCGATAGTATTCCAAAAGCAGGCTTTGCGGGAGGTATCAAGACAGGATTAAGCGGATTAACAGATACCGCACTCGGTGTTGTATCGAAACTTGGTAAAACAAACATACAAGACCAAAGACAAGCAATAAAAAATCTTATCGAGGAGTCTCTAGGATTATCAACAAAAAAAACAGGTCTTACTGGACTGAAAAAAATACAATCTAACACTGGGAAGTCGATTAAAAACATTGATAATGCTACTCCCAAAAAAGCAGAGTGGGACGCAGTAGAAAAATGACTAACGAATAAATAACAGTAACAAAACAACAAAAATTAACGCAACAAAGAACCCTATATGGAATATAGAAGCCACTAAAAATGCGAATGCAAGAATGAGTAGAAATTCAAACATATAACCCATAATATACATAATTCAATAATAATGTCAATATGCAGAACCTAATAAAAGCCAAAACATCAACAAATACAGCGATTTTGACTTCGGCCGGCACAGCTTTGGCGGCCAACGAAGCAAGAATGAGTTACAAGATACAAAATCTCGGTACTAACCCACTTTTTGTGAAAGAGGGAGCTAGTGCTTCGACATCTGACTTCTCTTATATCCTAGCGGCAGGAACAGGAGCAGATAATGGAACAGGAGCAGTTGAGGACGAATCCTCCAATGTTGTTTATGTCGGTATAATTACCGTGGCAGGTACATCACCTCGCTTTGTCGCAGTAGAAAGAACACAAGATTAATATGCAAACAACACCTTATATCCCACAGTTGCCAGAGAACATTCAAGAGCAGGTAAATCTTGCAATGCAAAAAGTCTCGGCACTTCGTGAGGACGAAATCAAACTAAACAAACAAAAAGTAGAAACAGAAAAAGATGTCGCTCGTTTAGAAATTACACGAGATACACTTAACGCTGAACTGCCTAAATTAGAATTGGCGGTCAATAACGCACAAGATCAATTAGACAGCGTAGAAGAAGCCGTTAAAAAAGCCAAAGCGGAATTAAACGAAATTGAGCAATCTCAACGCTTGGCACAAAAAGAGTTAGAGGAGGCACAAGCTAACACTTCGCTGGAAGCCACCAGATTGACCACAATCGTCGAAAAAGCCAAAGAGGTAGAAACTATCATTGAGGCAGAAAAACAAGCTCTTGAGGCTGAGAAAGAAGCCTTTAATCAGAGGAAAAAAACAATCCAAGAATTATTAACCAGTCTCTAGTATGGGCAGTCAAATGCAACGAGCGTCCGACGACGCAGGAATAATTGATGCAATAGAAGCGTTAGGCGGAATTAGTATCGGTGAATACGATTATATTGCTTTGACTTATGTTGCTAGTGGAAACGGAGTAGGTGAAATTGAAACTATTACCTATAAGACAGGTGGTGCGGGGGGTACGACTATTGCTACTCTTACAGCCACCTATAACGCCAGTAATGAGCTTGAGACAGTAACAAAGTCCTAGTATGAAACACCCAACCCTAAACATTGACGGCAAGATTTATCTTACAGGTGTTTTCGGTTCGGCAAGTTCAACAGATAACGCTATTGTCCGTTGGGACGGCACAAACGCAAAGCTGATACAAAACAGCAATGCTACCCTAACTGATGCAGGGTCTTTAACTTTATCTGAAAATCTATACCTCCCTACAAGTGGAATTATAGACTTCAATTCAGATGTAACCATTACTCATTCTACTAACAGTCTTGCTTTTGCTGGTGGGACTTCATATACATTTGACTCGCCAATACAGCCTGCGACAAATGACGGGGCTAGTATTGGTATATCAGGAACAGCGTGGTCTGATGTATTCCTTGCCAACGGTGGTGTTGTAAACTTTAATGCTGGTGAGGTTACGATCACTCATTCCACCAACACTCTAACAATAAATGGAGCTTCGCTGATTATTAACGATACAAGTGGAGCTTATGGTTATCGTTTTGAAACCACAGGTGATGAGTACGCAATGTATAACGCCGGGACGAGTGATGTCTGGTCTTTTGGTACGCCAGTTCAATCTTTAACGATAAATGGGTTTACAGTTAAACCAAAAATGCTAGTGGATAGAGCTGGCGGAGATTCCAACATTAACACAATTCTAATCTCCAATCTTGATATCGCTTTCGCTTCACCGTTTTTCGTCTGGGCGAGAGCCAGAGGCTCGACAATTAGCCAGAGTACTTTTCAAGCCTTGCAGAGTGGAGATAGAGGAGGTGTGGCTCGTTTTGACGGACACGACGGCACACAGTTTATTACAGCGGGTACATTTGAGTTCGGCGTGGACGCAGCGGTATCAACAGGAGTAGTACCAACTTCATTTTCAATCTCTTTAATGGGAGCGGCTGGTATTCTTTATAAAGATTTTTATATTGATTCTGATGCTGAAGTGCATTTTGCCTCGCTGGGAGTTGACAATGTTTCTGTCCAACCTGCCGGCGGAATGATTGTCAACCTCGCACGTAAAAGTTTAAACTTGTCTGACTTCATTGTTAGAGGAGCGTCGGGGGATAACCTATTCAGAGTTGATACATCAGCTAATCAGGTCAACATTGGTACAGCTATACAAGGAGTGATTACTTCGTTTAGGTCAACAATCGTCTGGTTAAATAATGCCAAAGGTGATATTGATTTTCGTTTTGACGGGGTAACAACTAACGGTGTTTTCTTTGCTGATGCGGCACTGGAACGGGTGGGTATTTTTACTCTCGTACCTTTATCTGGATTAGATATCAACAACACTCTTGGACTTAAAGTAACGGAAACGGCTACCGACACAACCTCAACAAGCAATTTAATTATCGGAGTCACTAACACAGCGACGGCCAGAACAATAACTTTACAAACAGCCGATTGTGTCGCTCGTAGGATTATTATAGTAAAAGACCAATCGGGTGGAGCCGGCATAAATAATATTACAATAGCTACACAAGGAGCCGAAACTATTGACGGAGCCGCTACAGCGGTTATTGCCGCAAACTATGGGCAAGTAACTTTATACTCTAATGGGACAAATTGGTTTATAATATAAATATGAAAGAAATAAAAATAAAAGAATACAAAAACGGTAAAATCGAAGAAATCACTTTGACCGAAACCACTCGTGAAAAAGAAACCAGCGACACAAAGATCGGTAATATCATTGAGGACGGTCTTATTGCGGCCGGCTGTTTCGAGAGCCAAGAGGCGATCGAAGAAACTGTTACCTGGATTTTTAATCAACTAAAAACCGGAGAGTTTTTAATATGAACGACTTAAAACAAACCATTCTTTCGAGAAATACTTTAATCCCAATTGGGGTAGCTTTCGGACTGGTGTGTGTTGTTTTTTCGGGGGTAGTCGCAGGGTCTATTTGGGTAACCAATATGAACCGCAATGACCAAGAGTATTCAATCCAATTAGAGCTTTTGTCCGCACAGATGACTTTAATACAAGCGGATATGAACGATGTCAAAACTCAACTCACGCTTATAAGAGCCGACCTTAATTCACAAGATTTATCTTATGAAAATTAAAATCAAAGCAAAAGGTAAAAGGAGAGCGTCTAAAAAACCAGCCTCTAAAAAGAATACAAGATATGTTTGATTTTATACAAAATTGGTTCCACCCAAAGGGGTTGCTCCCTGATGATGTAGATTCAAGAGACATCTATGTTCATGAGCTTCTTGGTGGTGAAGTAGAATTGCCAAAGAGTTACAGTATCCGTAATTTAGGTTATCGCAATCAAGGGAAATACCCCTTGTGTGTTGCAATGGCAACTGAAAAAATTATCCATAGAAAATTGGAATCAGATGAATTATCTCAATCACATCTATTTTCAATGGGAGGTGGAGGTAGTGGTGGCTCGTCTTTTAAGGGGATAATTGAAACAGCTTTGAATATTGGTTTAGTACTCTACCAAAAGATGCCTCTACCAAAAGATGTAACAAAGTTGGAAACTGGTTGGGTCTCAAAACATTGGGCTGAAGCAGTTAAAATATCATTAGATGACGCTAGAAAAATACCTAACTATGCTCGTGTTCTGGGTAAAAAAGAAGAATTAAAAAAAGCGGTTGTTCAATATGGTGGCGTCTTAATCGGGGTTTACGCAGGCGGTACTTATTACAACGATAGACCGATCAGATACAAAGCAGGAAATAATCACGCTGTCGTCCTTACTGGTTGGGACGAAAACGACGATTGGGAAATAAATGATAGTCTTAGTTATGCTAAACTAACGAACGGGTATAGATTCCTTTCAAAGGATTACGATATTGCTGGAGGGATAGTCGTGCTTGATTTGCCCGAAGATTGGCGTGAGCAAAGAGATGAAGCCAGAAAAGAGGACAATGAAAAGTTTGAGTTCTGCCTGAATCATTATGGTATGCCTCGTAAACTTTTTAGCAAGACAGGCGAACAAGGAATAGCCGAGCAGATGAATAAAGAGTTTAAGAAGTTTAACAACCAAAGTGTTTTAGAAGCGGCAGGATTATTCTGGACAATCTACATAAATGCTGTCGTCTATGGGGGGTATAGTTTCACCGATGTAATAAATGATTGTTATAACTGGCGAAGAACAGGTAAACATATTTTCAACTTTAATCTTTTTAGAATCGATTATAAAAAATAATTAACCAAATCTAATATGACAACAAAATCAGGAAGTGGTGAGATGAACAAACTAGACTGGAACAAAGTGTTAAAGGTCTTCATCTGGACACTCTCATCAGCAATTCTAGCAGGTCTTATCGCAGTCGTTGAAAGCGGTGAGTTACCAGAACAAGTTTTAATCTATGTCCCAATCATCAATACTTTCCTTTATGGAATGTATCGGTGGATTCAAGACAACAAATAATTCACTAAACACAATTTTATGCCAACATTTAATTATGTCCAACCGACCGATGAACAAAAAGAATTGATGGAGAAGTTTCGTAATGAATATACTGAACTTTACAATAAGTTAGGAGAGCTTGAGCTAGGTAGGGGACTATCATTAGCTAAAACTAAACTTGAGGAAAGTGCTTTTTGGCTGAACAAATCAATAACAAAAAATGATTAAATAATTCACTAATCAATATCTATGGAAGACGAAACAATTCCTGAAGAAGTTACCGAAGAGGTAACAGAGGAAGTTGCAGAAGAGACCGAGGAAGAGACAGAGGAAGTTGTTTAATGCTTCAGACGCAAAAAAACAGGGTTTCTAGCCCTGTTTTATGCTTTCTGGTATCAATCTACCTCTTTTGTTTATAAAAGGCTTAAAAGGGCGTTTTTCAAAACATTCATAGCAACTAAACATATCATCGCTCTCGCCCTCGTACTTATACTCCGCTTGGGGTTTTCTTATTGTCTTTTTACAAACTCTACATTTCATAAAAGAAATTAACTATTAAAAATACATAGTAACTTATGAACAGGACAAGCAGTAGAAATATGTATGGCGCTGGGTTCATTTTGTAGGCTCATCTAGCCAGAAATTAACAAAGCTATCTAACTTACAGGCAAGGTCAAAGACTTCGCAGGACGAACAATTAAAGGCGTATTCCTTACAGACACCGTATTCTTTTGAGTACTCCAACAGTATCTCGGAGGCTTCTTGTAGGGTTTTGAATTGTGCTTTGGTTAGCATAACCTTATTTTTCAGTATTTAGTTGTCAAGTAGATTGTCAAGGATTATCTCTACTTCGTCTTCGTCGTAGGTATCTACATATGGTGAGGGTTTATTTTCGACGATATACTGATAGGCTCGTTTCCTTGGATAATCCATTCTCGCCTGTTTTCTTGATTTTAATTTTGCATTTGAAGTTGCTCATAAAATGGACTGGCTTTTTAGGGGGAAGCCAGTAAAACCCTTATCGTCCCTGCACGAACATCGCCAGTTGGCGATCGTTGTGCGAGTGAATGTCAGTCTTGTGTCCGACGACATAGCAAACGAAGATGTATTCGTGTTCCTGCTTAGCAAGATAAACCTCGCTATTACAGACAGTACAGAGAACATTTTTGAAGCCACAGCTCTCGCACAGCCACAGGTTTACTTTACCCGTGGCGATGAGCGTAAGCCGTTCTCCGTGGCAGTTTTTACATCTCGGCATGGCAATCTCCATAGACGATGATGATAGTTACCACCACCACAAACAGGATCACGAAAGCCTGTACGGGCAGAGGGAAGTTTGAGAATTGACTACAACCATTGCACATCACATGACCTTCGGAGGATTGAGACGACGGAGGATTGCATCCAGCGTCTGCACGACGAGGCGTGCGGAGCAATGGACGCAGAAGATGCTCTGGAACACGCCATTCTGACCTGCGGTAACGCAGATGAAGCGTGAGAAGTCGGTCATCTGACCGCATTTGGTGCATTTTACCTTTGTCATTTGACCTCCACAACGACGATGTTTCTTTTGACGACACCCTCGACGATGTAGCGAGCGTTGACCAGCTTGTGGTCGTTACAGACCACGCACGCTCCCCCTACGATGAGAAATCCATCAGTAGTGAACGCTGAAAAGGTGATGACGACGATACTGTGGCAATCACAGCATACAAGGTTACGAATTTTATCCATTGTTGCCTCCCCACCCCCGAACACTAGGTTCAGGGGAAATTGTTCCTGTCCCAGCTACTGCTGGGGGGCGGAGAGGCTGGTTATATTATAGCAAATTATTCAGTTAATTTTTAGTTCCAATAATCCATTATCAGTAAACAAATCCAGTAGCTCCATAGTGTCTGATTTCTCCCACAATGTGTTTTTGTGAAACTCATCTCGTTCAGTACGACCTTTTTTGTACGGTTCTAAATACCACTCGTCATAAGATATACACCCAACAAAATACTTCTTTCCACTCAAAATAATATAGCCGTTATTATTATGCTCATCGTGTCCAGTTTCTTTTACTTGTAGAAATCTGAACACTCTCCTGATTTTCTGTTGGGTGGATTCTTCCATATTAAGGGGGTTAATAATTTTTTTGTTTACAAATTATTTCCTAAAAATCGCTAGTAAAAGTTCACTCATATAATTCGACCTATACTCTTCATCGTTCCAGTTTTCTAGCGCAATGTCGTGTGTTTTATATGCAATATCACTGATTTTTTTCTTGAGAAACATTATCTTGTGTATTTGTCATAAGTCTTGGGATTTGATTTCTCTTTTTGCCTCCTCAATATGAGGGATTGCGTATTTAATCACGGCGGTCTTTAGTTGTTCTTTCATCTCGTCATCGATGAATGGGGCATAGCCGTCGAGTATTTCCCAGACTTCTCGTGAGGTGAAAACTTTATCTTCGTTCATCTCCCCGAATAGTTGGCGGTATAGTCCAGCGTTTTTGAGAGTCATTTCTCGGCGGACTTCTTCTTCACATTGGGACAAAAGCTGGATTACTTTTTCGGCAATGTATCTATCAATCAATTTTGAACCTTCTGGCAAATCTTCATAAGGAACAACTGCTTCGTGGTTGTATTTACTACCGTCTAGGTCGGTAGCTTCCAGATACCATTCGTGTAGTTGTCTTGCAATCTCCTCAATCTTTTGTGGGGTCATATTTCATTCTTAACCGAAATCATGTTGCCTCTTTATTGAAGGGCGGGTTTTTCCCATGAGTGATTTTCATAGTGTGCACTACCGTCTTGGCTGTTGACTGAAGAACTGCTGGTGAATCTAGCGGTCAACATTTTTACAATTTCCAGCATATTCATACGGTCTTGCATGATATATTTTTTTTCAATATTAAATTCAAATTTTGCTTTTTCAAACTCATTTTTTTGTTTGGTCAATTCATCTACTGGTGTTACAAATTTTTGTGTATATTCCGAAAGAACCAATTCAGCTTTTTGTTTTTCAGAATCTAAAATCTTTATTCTTTCTAAATTTATTCTCTCAGTGCTCTCCATTTCTTCAACGATAGAGTAAAGATTTTCTAATTCTTTAACTAAATCTTTTGTCGCTATTGCGTCAACATTAACCTGTTGTGATAATTTTTTGATTAGTAATGATGTTTCTTTATTCATAAGGTAAATTAGTTAGTTAATTAGTTATTTAGTGAGGACAAAAGACCGATTGTGATTGATGTGTTTTTCATATTTATTCTATCGTTTCTCCATTTTTTAACTCTATGTCTTCGCTTGTTGATTTTTTCAAATATCCCGAGCCGTAGACCTGAGCCGAATCGTAGACCCAAGCCGAGCCGTAGACCCGAGCCGAATCGTAGACCCAAGCCGAA
>Ga0210044_10010228_pt1 | contig 11237 bp, 11 predicted proteins | sample CryGey13umfilter_2_FD_183959 | JGI IMG/M metagenome (GOLD analysis project Ga0210044, IMG submission 183959) | Groundwater microbial communities from aquifer in Utah, USA - Crystal Geyser 4/9/14 3 um filter (SPAdes) (version 2) | ecosystem: Environmental > Aquatic > Deep subsurface >...
TGAAGATTTAGTGACAAATAACTCAAATACCATAGACCAAAACCAAGCCACACCTGAGCCAAATTTGGATGAATCAGAGGGATTAGACGGGGCGGAGCCAGAGGATGCGGGGGTGCCTGCGGCCACCACCCCCACCTACTGGCCATACCTGGCCTTTATCCTGCTTATCACCATCGCCACCAGCGCCCTCTTTCTCACCAAAAAAGCTGAATAAGTCACCCGTTTACCACCCAGTCAATTTATCTCGTCATAGTGAGTCACCTTTAGTAGCTACTAGCTAAGCGTGGCAGGTGGCAATCTACGTCATCGTCCACTCTTTCACCTGTAGACCACAGTTGTTATTTTTATTTTCTTTATACTCTATTTAATTAAAAGTTGATACCAGATTCGCAGATAGCTTTTTATTAGAGCAAGATAATAAAAAGGGTAGTTATTTTTATGCAACTGTATAATCCCTAATACTGCTTTAGCCATGGCTAATTTTTGTGGGTTAAAACTTTCTGTATGCACACGGTAGGCAGTCATGTACTCTGGAATATTAGCGAAGGTTCCCACTGTTCCAAGCTGGAGAAATAAATCAAGGTCTTCAGCCAAGCCGGTATCGTGGTACCCTGATACCTTTGTCAGCATATCTGTTCGTATCAGCACACTGGAATGAGTGAATTGATTCCGCCTTAAAATATGGTTACGTATATCACGGTCACTAACACAGTACGTATCGTCGCCAATTTTTGCCCCCCGGGCGTCTATTAGTGTCAAAAATGTACCTACCACACCGCAGTCCGGATTTTGCTCCATATAGGATACTTGAGTGGCGAGTTTGTGGGGAGAAGTCCATACATCATCACTGTCAAGAACTGCTGTGTATGTTCCTTGAACATACTTCAGTGACTCTGTTCTACGGACATGTAGCCCCTTGTTTTCAGGATAATCAATGATACAAATTCGTGGGTCTGTATATTTTGAAAGTACGGTTTTTGTGTTATCGGTCGATCCGTCGTCAATGATTATCAACTCAAAATTTATATAAGTTTGCGACAAGACGCTATCAATGGCCGTACCGATATATTTAGCACGATTATAGGTAAGCATGAGGATACTAATTAGTGGTGATTGTGTTTCTGGTTGCATTTTAGATTAATAGTGATATTCTAATCAAGACTTCATACGAAAAGGGATCCGACAGGTGCTTGTGCCTTAGGAGCCCTTTTCTTTTTTATGATATTCAATATAAGAACGAATATTGATCAAGAAATCATAATACTCGCTACCTAGTTTTTTATAAAGTGAAGAGGCAAATTTCTTGTTTGGGAACAATACTTTTATTAGACGACCTTTTTCTACCAAATGGCGTACTGCCTTAAAATAATCGCCATCACCAGAAACAATGATGAATTTTCTTTCGTGACATTCTTCTGCATACCGCCTCATTAATTCGAACATCAAGTCCGTATCAACATCTCCTTTCTTTTCTGAAACTGAGCTGTTGGCGTGTTCTCTAAAAATTAATATGTAACCAGCTTTTTGTAGTTCAATATACATCTTTGAATGCTCGTCACGTATGTTCCCAATGAACAGATATATTTCATCACAGGAATAATTTTCCTCAAGAAAGACACAAAATCGTTTATGGTTAACCATCCATCCATCCGCTTTAGTTCCTAAGTAAAGATTTTGAGCGTCAACAAACGCACTGTTGCCGTTTAATTTTTTATTTAAAAGTCCCATAATTAATAGCCATAATAACATTAATTAGAAAAATATTGTCACACCACCACTATATTTCTGTAAAAGAAGAGTGGTATAAGATACCGAAATATTACGTACAAATGAAAATTATCCATATATACTTTTCTCATATAACGACGAAAAAGGGAATGGTTACCTATACAAATCACCCCCTTTCATTTTATGATTTCTGAATTTGTATCCATGTTTTTGGAATTAAGTCTTTATCATATGAACCATTGTTAAACCATGGGGTAGGGGCAATAACAATTTTATCAGAGTTTTGATTAAGCCAGGCGCTCCACCAACTAAAGCTACTGTTGGCGATAATATTGTGCTGACACATACTCATGAGCAGAAGGTCTTCAACATCGGTCATGCCAGCTCCTTTTACAAACACGGCCTGATCACCAACTGGCAAGTTCTCTTTTACCCATGGCAAGTCATCAGAAAAAACGAAGTAGGTGGGAGAGGGTACTGTTTTTTCTATTTCAGCCATAGCAGATTTGTAGTAGGCAAGGGTGCACGGGCCAAATTCTTTTTGTACTTGGGGATTTTTAATATAGTCACCCCGTCTGACGTGTAGGGCGACGGCGGTGGTATTTTTTATTTGTGCAACAAAACCCGCCCCAGCTTTCGAAAAGGGTTTGGCTAAAGTAAATTCCTTAAGCAAAATGTCTCTGATATCTTCAAAATAGCGTGGTGATTGCCAATAGCCATCAAGAAAAATATTGCCTTTCCAGTCGAGAACCTTGGGTTCAAAAAGTGTATGTTTTTTACGGAGAATTTTGAAATTGAAATAACGCCAACCTTTGGAAAATATACCATACGGATATTTTAGTTTTTGTACCTCTTCCGCGCTTGCAATATTTTTATCTATGTTGAAGGCCTCAAGCGAAAAAGGGCGATAGATATCACCAACTTCATTGGCCCTTGCCAGACCAGCCGTCTCTAGTTTGAGCTCGTCATTATTTTTAAGGGACAACTTTCTACCAAGGGCGTATTGAAACATCTGATTTCCGATACCTCCTTTTAAGTTTACTATTATCATAAATGTAATTGGTTAAGGATATGAGCGCGTTCTTCTGGTACACAAATCAGATTATCATATTGGTACTTTGTTCCTTCGGCTATATCAAGTAAATAACCAGCGGGGGATATTTGATAACAAATGTATTCATAATCTCTGAGGAGGACAAAGGCATTGTTACGATTCTCGGCCCACTCTGCGTCGTTGGCAACTTCAATCGAAATAATTGGCCTGGCTCCGATATTAGCAAGTATGTTTTGTGTTCCTTGCAATACCTCAAATTCAAACCCTTCGGAATCAATCTTGATTACATCAGGCACGATGCCGTGCTCTGTGCAATAGGTATCAAGCGACACACTTTCTACCTTGGTCATTTGTGGCTGGGTTGAAAGAGCTGGCGCGCCACTGTTGTGTGCACTATTGTAGGCACCATAGCCAGGTCCATAATCGGCAAAGGTTAGGGTACGATTGCCTTCGGCGATTGCTAAATTATTGATGTTTACATTAGTAAGCTTGGTACAATTTTCTTTTAGTATTTTGAATGTCCAGGGTGTTGGTTCAAAACTATGTACACTTCCAGAGTTGCCAACAAGTTCTGAAAACAACATGGTATAGATACCTACATGTGCACCCACATCGATACAGGTCATACCTTCTTCAACATAGCGCAGAAAAAAGTTGGTCAGATTTGCCTCGCAGTAACCATAATAATAAAATGTGTTTCCTTCTGGTAAGTAGCAGGTCATACGTGTATCCCAGAGCGTATTGAAGCTTTTTGAAAATGGTTTGATATGTGACAGGGTGGCCAGCAAATAATAGGGCAGAGCATGCAGAGGGTCGTGGAAAAATCGTTCTAGTCGACCAAGAGGACGAAGTAACTCGCGCCTACTTATTGTTTCTATAAGTTTATCTCGTTTTTCTTTTGTCATATATGCAGTATTGATTGATAGTGTGTGAGGTAATTTTGTACCATGTGAGCAGTGTCGTAACCCCCCTTAATTTTTTGTATTGAGTGTTGTGAAAGGGCTACTTTTTCTGCTTCTGATAGATTGAATAACCAGTCCAACCCAAAAGAGAGCGAAGACGTATCCCCATAATCAACTATAAACCCATTTTCCTTGTGAGTAACCACTTCTTTGACACCACCCACGTCAAAAGAAACTATCGGCAGTCCGCAACTCATAGCCTCAAGTATGACTAACGGGAAATTTTCAGCAATAGAAGTAAACAGTAATACATCTGCCGCGCTGTAGTAAAGTGCTAGTTCACACTCGCTTGTAACATGTGCGCGGTATTCTATATTCTTTTCGTTTGCCTCGGGAGAAAGATTTCCCACATTAAGAAAAAGAACATCGTTTTGGTTTTTGTACCCATTCATTACCTGCTCCACATGCTTCCATCCTTTCCAAGTGTTGGCTTTGCCTGCTGTAGCAAGGAACAAAACGATTTTTTTATTCAATGGTAGATTGAGTTGTCGACGGGCCTCTGCTTTGTCTGTTTGAACAAATATGTTTGTATCAATACCATTGGGAATTAGAACGTGTGGTTGTGTTTGCAAAATGGTTTTTGCAACGCGGTGAGCAAGCCATTGTGATGGAGTCACGATATATAATTTTGCCTGCTGGTAGATTTTTGCACGACGAGCGGCTAGACGTTTTGTATTGTCCCATAGTAAGCGTGGTTGAGTATCCAAACTCGGGCAGACGTAGAGTCCAGCTTTCATCTCTATCCCTTCCAGGGTGTATGCGCAATGTGGCGTCAGCGCCCACTCATCATGCAAAGTCCAAATGACGGGCTTCAGTTGTGACATTTTGACCAGAGTAGATAAGTTGAAATAACGTCCGTGGAGGTTATGACAGTGGATAATATCGGCCGCCTTAAATTCTGGGGTGTCTAATATCCAGTTGGTTGATTCGCAGTTCTCACTGGCCAAAAGTAAACTCAAATATTTACGCCATTTTTGACGAGGAATAACGTGAACGGCTGAATCGTCACTACGTTTATCTGCTACGAACATCGAAACAGTGTCGCCATGTGCCTCAAGTGCAGTTTTTATTTCCCAAGATACTTTGGCAGCACCGCCGAGAATATCGGTGGTACCGATAAATAATACATTCATTTTTTTAAAGTAATTACATAGTCCATGGTAGGGCCTGACTTACTGGTCAGCCAGTCAATACCTAGAGCGACAATTTGAATCGGAGCAAAGATAAAAACACTGAGTAGAGTTTTTAATAATGGCGCACGAAAGGGAATACTTTCAAATAACCAAATAACGAACAGTTGGCCAAAAGTTCCAGCAAAACCAGTAGTTTGGGTAATTTGGATATTTTTAAAGCCATTTTTCTCGAACAGGCGCTGGTGCTCAAAACGAGTAAAGCGTCTAAAGTCGTAAGGTATTTCGTGCTCGGGATAGGTAAAAGGCATGGAGAAGAAGGCAGTACTGCCTTCTTTGAGTACTCTGGCACATTCAGCTACTAATATCTCTGGGTCATCAGCGTGCTCCAGTACTTGAGTACAAATAAGAGTATTAAAGGATTTATCCGAAAAGGGAATACTGTATCCATCATAAAAAGCGTCAACTACTTTGGCAGTGTCATCATGTCCGCCACCAGCGATATCAATACCAGTATATTCTTTAGTATTAAATAGAGAGCGATAAGGTTTTAAACCACAGCCGACATCAAGAATACTTGCTTCAGCCGGAGTTTCTAAGGCAAACTTTTTGATAGCTCGGTATAAACTCCAGCGATTGATAAAGTATGGATTAATAAATACTGAATACCATCGCGGGCGAAAAAAGTTTTCCGTTATTATTTGTTCCTTTAATTTTCTTAATTTGGACATAATTTTTATTAAGCTGTTTTCGTACGATATCCACAGTTATTTATTTGTAGTACTAATTAGTAATTGAGTTTTCTATCTCCATATTTTGTTGATTATAGCACTTATTTTAGTAAAAATTCTTCTCAATATAGACCTATAAAACAACGTTTTAAATGTATATTCATCAGCTTCATAGTCTGAATATTTTTCCTTAGGGTAAATTAAGTTGTCCAGCGCTTCGGTATTTAGGTTGGATGAGTGCGTAATATTTTTTGTGTGAGTGGCATCTTCACCAAAGCCAATATTTGAAACTAAATTTTTATTTGGAATAATTGATAGTCCTCCATTAAGCCATACTGTATAGAGCCATAGACTGTCCCAACTATCGTCGCCTTTTATCGTTTGTCTAAAATTTTTAATCCAAAATTTTTTTGCTGCCTTTGATAAGGGAAGAGTATTAATTTGGTTATTTTTATCGAATTCATTAAATCTTTCTAGCGCGGGTTTATATTTATTCCATGCTCTTTTCCATGTTGCCCAACCCCAGCTATGGGTATATTTAGAAAAGTAATAGCTTCCTTCGCCCCTTGCTGTTCCATCCTGAAAATTGTTTCCACTAATATGCATTACCTGAGCATCATTTTTATATTTTTCTAACAATGTAGAGCAAAAATTAAAAAATGATATGTTCGGGATACAATCATCTTCAAGTATAATGCCAGACTCTACTTGTTCAAAAAACCAATCAATGGCGTCAGTTACGCCGTAACGACAGCCACGGTTTATGTCAGAAAATTTAGTTTGTACCTCACATTTCCAAGGAATTTCTAGTGCCACGGCTCTTGCCTCAGCACAACGAGATATATCAGTTGGCACATGTAGGCGCGGCCCATCAGCAGTAATATATATATTTCGCGGTTGTATTTTAGCTAATGCTTTTACAAGTTCCCGCACCTTATCAGGACGATTAAATATGACTAATAAAATGGGGGTGTTGTAGTTGGTCATATTGTTTATACTGTATTGAACTAGGTGGTTTCTATATAGGTTGCAGAACAAATAAGAGTCAGTTGTTAACCTTTAGTATGTCGGGACTTACAGCAACCCAGTTTTGGTACATGAAGTTCTCTAAGCGCGGGTGGTAAGGACGGACTTCTAATGATGAGTGCATTATTTTACAAAGCATAAATCCTTTTCTTGTTAAAAGATTATGAATTTCCAATAGACTTGAATGCGAATCTAGATTGGCTCCACCGTATTCAAATTGAATAAAGTCAATATTACTAGGATTAAGAAAATCACTGAATCCTTCAAATACTTTCATCTCATGACCCTCAAAATCAACTTTCAGTAAGTTTATTTTCGAGATGTTTTTTTCTCTGATGTAACCATCACCTGTTTTTAGCTGGATTGTTTCAGTTATGTTCATATCAATTTGATAGTAATCCAAGTCACGCTTATATACCGAAGCCAGGCCTGACTGTTCAGTATTTTTATATAGAGTGATGGATTCATCTTTGTCCGATAAACCAAAATTATTGATTAGAATACTTTCATTACCAGAAAACTTTTTAGTGAGTAGTGCGACACAACTTTTCTGTGGTTCAAACAAGTGAGCGGAGATTTTTTTAGGAGAATTCTCTAAAATCATTTCGGTGTATTCCCCTTGGTTTGCTCCAATATCAAAGAAAACAAAATCTTTGTCAGAATAGAATTGACTTATGTTTTTTATAAAAGTAGCTTCACCACTGCGCTTAAAATCACTATCGCCAGTATTTTCTAATTTATATAGCAATCCATATAATTTTTGGATAAACCATTCTTTTTGTTTGTTTGGGTGTGTGATTTTCATGGTATTAATTATAACTGTGTAGTGATAAAGAACGAACTTTTTTTTGAAACAAAATAACATTGATCTTTTTCTCTAAAAAGAGTGAGCGGCTGACGGATTTGTTATAAAAAGGTTTCAAATAAACTTTATCTGGATAATTATAAATCATCCATTGAGCGTAAGTATCATAATCTGAAATACCAGACGCTACAGTTTTGTCACATACATTAATATATGCCTTATCCCAGGATACGTGGTGTTTTTCTTCAATCTCTTTTTTCATTTCTTTTAACATACTAGTGTCAAAAATCATCATATGCGATGTTAATGAAAGATGATGCGGAGCTTCATAACCAAAAAGATTTTTAAAAGATCTAAAATATGGCTCGTTCCACTCCGTACTTTGGAAAAAAACACTTCTTTCATTATCTAAAAATTGATGTTTGTGTATAAGTAAGGTGTCAGAGTCAACAATTATATATTTATTGTTTTTAACAATTTTTTCTCCAGATAATTTTAGTAGTTGTTGGAATAGCCAACCGCTTCGGTCAAACTCTTTATGGGTATATTTAATAACATTTTTACCATAGCCAAGTACCTTAGTTTCATCAATAAATATAAGATTATTTTGGGTACAATATTCAATCAGTTTTTCCTCATTAGCAGGAGCGACAACATATATATTTTCTATATTATCACAAATATTGGTTTTCAAATATTGTAAATAGATATTAAATAAGACAAAATCTTTTCCAATTGTCGGAATAACAACATCAATCATTTCTTGTTTATTGTTTTTACTACATTCTAAATTGAAGTCATACTTTAGGATTTTTTTACAACGGAGTATTAGATAACTAAAAATTAAATTTAAAGAATTGACAGCTTTCATTCGCGCCGTTATATCTTGGTAAAAAAATAAAAATTTTAATAGAATATTTTTTATCAGTAGATTTTTTTTTAACCATAAACGTATCCGGTGACAGAATCTAAAATATAGCCCCTTTAAACTATTACGTGGGGTGGGTTTTTGATTAGTTGCATCGGACGATAACGTTACTTTAAGTCCTGGAGTGGATGCAAAAATATTGCCTTTAGCAACTAATTCAGAAAAAATATCTCGTGTGAAATCTTGACAGTTAAAAGCCATAATGAAAAGCTGAGCTTCATAAGTAAATAATTGTAATTGATCTATAAAAACACCCCGCCAATTAAAATTTACTTTTCCATGATTAAATTCTCTCAAATAGTAGGACTCATGGAATTGGACGCGATGTAAATAAGATGCATCAGGGCAAGTTTCCGCATGTAACTCTGTTGCCAAGAAACGCCAGGCGAAACCTTGTGTATCGAAACCGTGTTCTATTGGATAACCCTTTATTTTTCTAAAAGCTTCTTTGGTAAACATGAATGTTGAGTAGAGGGAGCATAGGCCATCTGTCTGTAACAAATCAGTAAGTTGAATTCTCTCGTTGACTCTATTGAAAATATGAACAGTAGAAATATTTTTTACATCATTACCAATGAATTTAATAGATTTGTTTATACCAACACCATCACAGTTTTTTTCTGATAGATGAGTATACATTTTCTTCAACGTGTTTGGAGGTAAAATGTCGTCGCTGTCAAGGCAAAAGATAACTTCACTTTTGGAATGTTCTACTGCAGTATTTCTAGTAGCTCCGCCACCTTTATTTTTTCCGTGAAAAAATAAACGGATGTTTTTGTATTCAGAGGCAATGACTTCGATTAGATTACGTGTGTTGTCGATAGAACCATCGTCAACCAACACAATCTCGAATTCATTTTCGGAAAATCCTTGGGTGTAACAAGAATCCACTGCTTCCTTAAGAGTTTTCTCGCAGTTGTAGCAGGGGATTATGATTGATAATTTAGGCATGCTTTTTTAGTTCATTTAAATCAGATTGTACCATTAAAGAAATCAACTCCTCAAAATCTATTGAAGGAGCCCAACCAAGCGTATTTCTTGCCTTAGTACTGTCACCAACTAAATTAGTTGCGTCAATTGGCCGGTAGAACTCAGGGTTAATTTTTACGATAACCTTTCCTGCATTATTAAGTGCTTGAGTATTTACTCCTTTTCCCACCCAGTTAAGATTTATATCAAGATTCCTGGCTGTTGTATCAATGATATCTTTGACCGAGTGCAATAAGCCTGTAGCAATAACAAAATCGTCTGGATCGGTTTGTTGCATCATTTGCCACATAGCTTCTACATAGTCTTTAGCGTAACCCCAATCTCGCTTTGAATTTATGTTTCCGACTTCTAAAGTATCTTGTAAACCTAATTTTATCTTGACCAAAGAATGAGTGATTTTCCTAGTGATAAAATTTTTGCCACGTCGAGGAGATTCGTGATTGTAGAGAATTCCAGAACATACAAAAGCATTTCTTTTTATACGGTTTTCTAGGACACATTTTTGATAAGCTAATAGTTTAGATATACCGTAAGGATTAATTGGATGGAAGGCGGTGGATTCATTTTGGGGGTGGGCAGCATTGCCAAACATCTCACTTGAAGATGCCTGGTATATCTTCACCTTGCTGTTTACAGACAAGGCTTCATTAAAAAGTGATTCTGCCGCATGATAATTAACTGCCATGGTTTCTTCTGTGCAGTCAAAAGAAATTCCGACATGTGATTGTGAAGCTAGATTATATAATTCATCTGGTTTCGCGATGCCTAATGAATGTTTGATGCTCTCAGTGTCTCTGATGTCTCCGTGGATGACAGTTACTTTCTTCTGGAGCCTTAATTTTTCAATCGGTTCAGAAATATCTCTACTCGACCTACGTGCTAATCCATATACTTCGTATCCTTTATCAACGAGTAATTCTGATAGGTATGATCCATCTTGACCAGTTATTCCAGTGATTAAGGCTCTTTTCCTCGACATAATTATTTACGTTTGAAAAAAGCCATACCAACACTGTATGGAGGAGTGAGTTCAATTATTTTTTCCCATGAAGAATCTTCCAAAACAGGTTGTCTAACCAGGTTAGTTTTTTCTGTATTCCAGTCATGAAAGGCGATAACTGTACCAGTCTTGTAATAAGGTTTAAAATAATTGTATTGATTAAGGGTTTGTTGTCCGTTTTCGGCACCATCAAAAAATACACAATCAACTTTTTTATCTTCGGGTATATATTTATCAAAATCGTTCGGTTTTTCACCAAAAATAAATTCAATATGTTTATTTTGGTTAGGTAAGTGTGCTAAAAAAAAGTTTCTGGCTTTGTTGTAGTAATGAGTACCGTTTTCCATCGTATATAATTTTCCCTGACCAAGTTTGGTAAATGCTGCTGATATAAAATAAGTGCTACCTCCTCCAGTATAAGTACCAATTTCAAAACAATGTCTAGGTTTGTATTTCATTATTACTTCATACAGGGCCTGGCGCTCATTTATATACATTTGTCCCAGGAGTTTTAATTCACCTTCAAAAAAGAACCTTTTTTCTTTTGGCCAAAAAGGTCTTATGAAGATAAAGTAAATAAGTATCTCCCCTAGTGTCAAAGTGTGGAAGTTATGTTTCAGCTTATGGCTAAACTGAAACGTTATGGGGGGTTGTAGTAAAAAATTTAGATATTTATTCATACATTTTAAATTTTAAAATAATCTTAGTCTTAAGTATAGGCTTATTTAAAGAGATTATCCAATATTTTATATGCTACGTAGTAGACAATAAATAAGTGTTACCGAAACTATCTCTTCTTTCCGTGTCGATTCACTTCATCAAACACCTTTTTCCGTCGTTGGTCAATCTCAGTACGGAGCGTCAATGGACTCAAAGACTCGTG
>Ga0210044_10010231_pt1 | contig 11235 bp, 10 predicted proteins | sample CryGey13umfilter_2_FD_183959 | JGI IMG/M metagenome (GOLD analysis project Ga0210044, IMG submission 183959) | Groundwater microbial communities from aquifer in Utah, USA - Crystal Geyser 4/9/14 3 um filter (SPAdes) (version 2) | ecosystem: Environmental > Aquatic > Deep subsurface >...
AGGGCCGGAATCGCCGAGATCATCAAGCATGGCGTCATCGAAGACGCGGACCTGTTTGCCTATCTCGAAACCCATACCGCAAAGATACTGGCCCAGGACAGCGAGGCGCTGGAGTACATCATCGCCACCTCCTGCGCCATCAAGGCCCGCGTGGTGGAAAAGGACGAACGGGAAAGCCATTACCGCATGGTGCTCAACTTCGGCCACACCCTCGGCCACGCCGTCGAATCGCTGACCGGCTATTCTGCCTTCGTGCACGGGGAGGCGGTCGCCATCGGCATGGTTTATGCCGCAAAGCTGTCTGAGATTTGCGGTCGCTGCACGGCGGAGGTGCCGCGCCGGATCACCGCCCTGATCGAAAAGTTCGGCCTGCCCACCCGGCTTCCCGGCCTGTCCCCGGAGGCCCTGATTCAATCCATGTATCTGGACAAAAAGACCACGCACAAAAAAATCCGCTTCATATTGGTCAAGGACATCGGTTCCATAGAGATTGTGGACGAGGTTGCGGAATCCCTCATCAAGCAAGCCCTCGAGAGTTAACCCCCCCCTTTTTTCCGCGTCACCGGGATGTGTTTCGTCACCCATATGTATAAATTTTTATACACTTTTGCCGGGTTCGGACAAAAAAAATCCGTACTATTTTGATTTTTTCACAGGCAGTGGCCCGCATCCCCAATAAAGACAAAGAACTAAAAAGTCTTTGGCCGTATAGGAAGTAATCGTCTCCGTTTTGGCTCGGTTTTTGCTGTAAATGTATTCAAGCCGAATTCCGCACGAGACCGCTCCCCTGGAAGCAAAAAACAATACCCGGTGAATTTCAGGGCAACACATTGATTTTTAAAGGAAAGTAGATGAGACAGGCGTTTGGGAACGAAAAGGGAATCACGCTGATCGAGATCGTCACGGTCCTTGTGATCATTGCGGCGCTTTCCGCCGTGGCGGTTCCCAATTATTCCAGATGGGTGGAAAAGTACGAAGTCAATGCGGAATCGCAGAAATTGTATCTGGATCTGATGCTGGGGAGGATCTCGGCGATCAAGAATAACAATAATGTTCTCGTCACTCTGGATATCGCGAACAATCGCTACCGGGTGCATGACGATACCAACAACGACGGCGTGGAAGATGCGGGAGAAACCGTCAAGGTGGTCGATTTGTTAAATTCGGTTCAGTTCGGATTTTTTGGACCTTCGATCATGGACATGGACGGGAATACGGTTTCCTCTTCAGTTTCTCTGGCTTCGGGGGGCAGTGTGCTTGCCTTCGATTCCAAGGGAGAGGCCAGCGCCAGCGGATCGGTGTATTTGATCCACGGCAGTGATGTCGGCGCCTCCAATGAACGGTTACGGGGAATCAGTGTTGTGCAGGCGACAGGAGGCGTGGATTTGTGGAATTACAGCGCCAGCTCGACGCCGCCCTGGAGTTGATAGCAAAAATAAAAAAGTAATATGATGAAAAGAAAATCAAAATCCTTACATGCAATTGGCAATGAGGCGGGATTCACCATGCTGGAGGTTCTGACCAGTCTGGTCATCCTGACCGTTGGTATTCTCGGAATTTTATCTTCCGTCAATTCCGTTTCGCATTACCAAAGGCACTCAAAGAACATGACCCTGGCCACCATGCACGCCACCAATAAACTGGAGGAAATCAAAAGGGTGGCAACGAATGAACCCACCGGCGGCGCATTTGGATTCGACTACCTGGTTGATGACGGCGCCGGCGGCTATTTGAACGGATACACCGCCTCAGACGACTGGACACGAAGTTCCAACGATGTTGTCGACGGTTTTAACCGCAGTTGGTTCATCAGCGTATATCCATCCTCCGCGCAGACGGCGAGTCAGAGCTTTTTGATTCCCGGAGCCATCCGCATGGTGGAAGCTGTGGTTACCACAACCTGGACCGATGAAAAAGGCGAGTCGAAGAACGTAGAGCTTGCGGTGGTTCTGCACAGAAGGCAATTTTTGGGAACAAACTAGGAAAACCATGAATACTCGGGATCATTCAATGTTTAATACTTCTCCATTAAAACTGGAAAATGGCAACACGGTCATCATAAGCATGTTTATCATGGCGACCCTGGCGGCCCTGGCGGTAGGCGCTCTGCAGTTGACGACACTGAATCTTGAGTCCACCCATGCTCACAGGAAGGGGAAGAGAGCATTTTATGCGGCGGAAACAGGGCTCGACCTTGCTATCAACGATGTTCTAGCCAGTTTTGAAAACCTGAGTGTGTATACCGATTCCGCAAATAATGGAGGCGATGCCAACGGTTATTTGACGGTCAACAATTACCGCGGGCATGACGTGAAATACAAAATCACCAATCCCCAGTCGCGGTATTTGTATGAAACCGTTCAGGGAAACAACATCCTCACCAATTACGCGTATACCTACGATATTGAAGGCGAGTCTGTCTCTCTGGCGGACAGCTCGAAGGAGACGCTCAGAGAGCGCATCCGCATTCTGGAGACGCCTCTGGTGCAATGGTTTATTTTTTACGGAGGCAGTGGCGGTAACAATTCTGATCTGGAAATCACTCCTGGGCCGGCCATGACCACCTGGGGCCGCATTCATTCCAATGGGGATATTTATGTGCGCGCCGGTTGCGGAAACCAGCTTCGTTTCCAGAATTTTGATCCCAATGGAGGAACTCCCCTCTCAGCTCCGCATTCGATCACCGCGGCAGGGGCCATCAAAAACTGGCACAAGGGATCAAATGCTGCTTCCTGCGGCCAGCCCAGGATTAAGACAACGAACAACACCCTCACCTGGGTGGACGATATTCATATCAATTTTTTCGTGGATACCGAGGCGGAAGAGGCCACGTTCAATGATTTCGTGTTTGTCAACGAGCCGGTGATCCAGGCCCCCAGCAATTCGCAGTTTGTCCGCAACGGATTTTATGAGCAACGCTCAGGGAATCCGCAGCGCCCGGATGTGGACGGCATCCGCATTATAGGCCAGGGAGGTCTTGGAGCCGGAATGACGGTGGAAGTGTCCCGGCCCGCTTCGAATACCGATGTGACGGCCCTTGTGCTGGCGGGTGAAACGTCATTGGGGAACCCTTATACGGGCCCCATGCCCATTATCCGCGAAACCCTCGGCGTGCTCAAAGACTGCCGCGAGAATGACGACGTGGATACGACGGACATCGATCTTTATGCGCTGGAGCGGTGGTATCAGGAATATCTGGCCGATCCGGCCAACGGCGGCGGCGCTTTGGCCGGTTCCGGGTTTTTGATCTATGCTTCCCGGTCTCCCAATGCCGCGTTCACCAATTCGGCGGACCCCATGCAGGCCATTCGGTTGATGCAGATTGGCGCGGGGTCGTCGCCTCAGTTGCTGGATGAAACCACGTTCGCCACCGACAATCCGGTTTATATCGACGGAGATTTTAACACTGTCTCCACCAAGGGCGTGGCGATCATAGGCGATGCCATCAATATACTGGGTAACAACTGGAATGATGGTAAAACCTGCGACAACAATCTGATCGGCGCCGATGCCGGCTCAAGTGGCACCACGCAAAGCCGGGTGCGGGCCGCGTTATTCGGGGGCCATACCCCAACGACCTCGCTGGGCGGCACTTATGGCGGCGGAGCGCACAATTACACGCGCTATCACGAAGACTGGACCAACGTAACCGCGGATTTCCTGGGAAGCTATATCGCCCTTTGGGTCAGCCAGCAGGCGACAGGAAACTGGTGCCAGCATGGAGATTGTTATGAGCCTCCTAACCGGGTGGGCGGATGGGATACGCGGTTTGCGGATCCAGATTTCTGGCCTCCCTTCATCCCGTCCATATTCAGTGTCGAGCGGGTGGGGTTTCTTGAGTGATGGCTATTACCGGGTCGAGGAGAATAATGACTGATTTTAAGAATGCGCTGAAACTACATAAGAATGAAAAGGGATTCACGCTCGTAGAATTGCTGGTGGCGAGCGCCTTGTCCATTCTCATGATCGCCCTCTTTGCGGGAATTTTCCAATCGCAGAGGGAGACGTTTGTTCTTCAGGACCAATTGAACAAAATGCAGGTCAATGGCCGGGCGGCGACAGAATTCCTTTCGCGGGCAGTGCAAAACGCGGGTTATAACGTATTTCGCGGAACGAGATTCCTGGCCGCGTCGGACCACTACCTGACCGCCGTGTATGATGCCGATAATGACGGCGTCATTCAAAACACCGAGGTCATGACCTTCGCCTTGGCCAATTTATTCGCTACGGCGGATGAGACCTTCAATGTGGTTCCCTATTTTGACATGGATCAGGACGGCACGGTGGACGGTTCGGAAACCGCGACCTATCCGGTTTCCCTGACGCTCACGGCGCCCCCGTTCAACCTCTACAAAATTCTCCCGGATAATGTTGGAACAGGCGTGTCCCGGCACACTGTGGCGCGCAACCTGGATAATCTCGTCATTCGCTATTATGACAAGAACAATGACCTGTTGCCCGCAGGTATCGATGCGGACAGCGACGGGGTTCCCGATTCCGGTTCGTATACCGTCCCGTTGGCGGAATTGAACGACATCCGCAAAGTGGAAATTGAAATTGTTGCCCGGACAAGTGATTCCGACCCCAGAGACGGGTTCAATAAGTCAGGCGCCTACACCGCAGGGAGTGTAGCCGCATTGAACGGAGGAGCCAGTTACAGCGATTCGTATCATCGGGAAACGTTTACTTCCAACATTTCTCCGCGAAACCTGGTGATGGCGCCGTGGGGGAAAATGGATGTCGTGGCTGCCCCGGACACAGTCAATTGTCCGACGAGTTCCAGCAATGTCACGGCGACCCTGGTCGATTCCGAGGGCGCCCCTGTAGGGTCTGGAGTGGCCATAAACTTCGCGGTGGATGGAGGCGGAAGCGCTACGGTGTCTCCCGCATCGAATACAACCAATGCTTTTGGAGAGGCTGTCACAACGGTAACCTACGATTGGTCGTCTCCCAGTGAAAGCATCACCATATCTGCAAGCGCATTGATCACCGTTGCGGGAAAACAAAACCCCGTTTTTAATGCCAGTTCTATAAGCTTCCAATCCGGAACCGGAATATTCACTGACAATTTCGATGACGGGGATGCTCTCGGCTGGACGGAGGTTGGAGTCACTAACTGGAACGTGGCCGCGGGCCAATACAAAACGGCTGCGAATGGCAACGGAGTTTCCCTTAACGGTTGTTCTCCCTGGCAGAATTATGCAATGCAGACGGACATCGAGCGCAATGGATCGCTGGGAACCGGGGATTATTCAGGAGTCGTTCTGAGATACCAGAATGCCAACCAGTATTACATGGCAAGGGTTTTCTGTACGGTCTGTACCGGATCTCCGGCGTCGCATGTTTATAACCTGCAGATCGTCAAATTAAACGGTGGCGTAGAAACGGTTCTTGCGACCAGTGCTCCCATTACGTTTAACAATAATACCTTCTACACGATCAAAGCCAGTGTCGATGGAACTAATCTTAACGCAAAAATCTGGGAAACGGGCCTTGCCGAACCTGGAGTGTGGGATCTGACCGCCACCGATCCAGACTATTCTGCGGGACAAATCGGACTGACCACCACCCTGAATGTTTCCTTTTTCGATAATGTGGCGGTCAACCCGTTATAGGGGAAAACTAAAAGTTCCCGGAACCTCTGGTCTGGAGACTGGATAGTCATTAAAACTGGATTTATGAAATGATCACTAAAAATAGATTTAAGGGAACCTCTAAAAATACAAATTTTTTCGGTTTTCTCATGTTTCCCAAGATCGGTGGCACTGGCTTTCCAGCCCGTGGAGACAGGCTGGAAAGCCTGTCCCACCAAATTCAATTTTCAGATTTTATGGTTTCAGGATGTATTTTTAGAGGTTTCCATAAATATTCTGCGAACCTTCTTCGCAATAACCGGGGATTCAGTCTCATTGAGGCGCTGATGGCATTCGCTCTTTTAAGTTTTGGAATTTTAGCGATTGTGGGTACATCAGGTGTGGTTATGGATAAGAATGAAGACAGCCGGAAAAAGTCAATTGCCATAACCCTGTCCCAGGACAAAATTGAATACATCAAGGGCCTTGGCCAGGCCTGGTTGCTGGATGGCGCTGACGGATTGGACTCTCCCGACCTGGTTTCTGGAACATGGACTGCAAACCCAGGAGGGGAAACCGTGGATTCGGCGGGCAATGCGGCGGCCTCGGGTTCCATATATGACCGGACATGGACGATCAGCCCGGTTGCCGGATCCAATTTTTTATATGAGGTGACGGTGAATATGTCCTGGGAAGATAAGGGAACGCAGACCCTGCAACTTATAACTCGAATTACCCAATAGGAATTTACCTGTGAAGATACGCAAGCGTTTATTGGAAGGTTTTAATGACGACCGTGGTATGGGGGTCATCGAGATTCTTGTGGCTTCAGTAATTTCTCTTATGGTCCTTGGGGTTGCGGTTGTTATGTTCACCCGCAATCAAAGTATTCTGGAGGAACAGAATGAAGCAACCAATATCCAGGCCAAGGCGCGATATTCAGTGGATCGGATTGAGGAAGAAATCCGCATGGCGGGTTTTGGTCTGCCCGCTTTTCAGGGGTTGACGGCAATCGGCGCCAACTCGATCAGTTTTCGGAGCAATCTGGATGACGTTCGCACCACCACGCCTCCCTGCAACTCCTGTCCGGGGACAATAGCCGGAAGCACGGGAGATACTACACTTACGGTGGTTGATGAAAGCGGGTTTTCCAGTGGAGATAAAATTGTCATTCACGATCCGAATTTCAGCCAGTGGGAATTAAATACAGTGACCGGAACGTCGGCGGGGACTCTGAGTCTGGGAGCCGGTTTGGCTCATGATTATGTGTATGGAATAAACACATCGCTTGTGACCGTGAACAAATACAACGACATCACCATTGCGCTTTCCGGTACAAACATTATCAGGACCGTTGACGGCGCCGCAACGAATCTGGTCAGCGATGTGGACGCGACCAATGGATTGGTTTTCAATTTTTACGGCATTTCCACACCCTCTTCTATTCTAAGACTGGGCTTCGCCCTGAATCTGATTGATCCCGGTAATCCGGGCGCCGCGGCTGAGTTTAAAACCGATATCTCCTTGAGAAATTCCTGATCGGAGTAAATGTATGCATCACTTAATGGCAATAAATAAAAAACGCGCTGAATTCAGATACCTGGCCAATGAATCCGGGTTTGCGTTAGGAGTCACACTGATTTTGATGGTCGTTCTGGTTCTCCTTGTTGGTGTGGCAAGTAAGTGGTCGTCGCAGGACATCCAGCGGTCCGGAAAATATAAAAAATCCAGAGAGGCGTTTTATATCGCGGAAACGGGCATCCAGCAGGCGCTGAATTTTTTTAATTATGACGGCGCAGGAAACAGCCCGGGAGCGGCGGGTGACGGGTTTGACCAGGAGATCGATGGAAGCAACTGGCCCGCGGGATTTGTCAATGCGGCGTTCGGTTCAGGAAGTTACAGCGTCGCGGTAGCGGACAATAACGACAATGACTCCAATACGAATGATGATATTGATCATACCGTCATACTCACCTCTACAGGAACCAAGAGCAGTGAAACGGTGTCTATTGAAGCGATCGTCAACCGCCCCACCTTCAGCCCGTTATCGGCTATCACCACCAAGGGAAATCTGGGTGGGAGTGGTTCTTTTACGGTTCAGGGAGCCTGCGGGAGCATTCACACCAACAGCGGTTTCAATCAATCCGGTGTCAGCGGGACGGTTACGCAAGGGACAACGGCTTCCGGAAATTGTTCCGGGCCCACCTGTACCGCTTCAGGGGCGGCAGAGCACCCTATCCCTGTCGTGAATCCGTCGGATTACAAGTCTTATGCCAAATACGTGCTTAAAAGTGACGGGACTATTCTGGATCAGACACCCATACCACCACTACCACCAAAAGTTTACACCAAATCCGGTTCCGACTGGACCCATATAATACCGGGCGATGGTAATGCGCTGTTTGAAGATATCTCCCGGCCCGGTGGGAACTGGAAAATGAACGGTACTTCGCTTGCCGATGGGATGTATTATGTTGAAGGAAATATCAATGTATTGGGGACACCCGATCCGTTCACGGTCTCTATTATCGCCGATGGTTATATCGACTTTGGCGGTAATGGGAATGTTGTGAATTACCAGGGGGGACCCTCTCCGGACATCGATCAGCTTTTCCTGGTGGCGGGAACGGATCTCGAATTTTCCGGCAATCCCTCCAACCAGATCGAGGGAATGATGTATGCCGGGGAACAGATGAGCATCTCGGGAACAGTCGATCTTCTGGGATATGTCGTTTCCGCCAATCTTGCCGATGTCGAAAATAAAGTCAGCCCGGAAAGCAGTATTTCAGGAAGTTTGACGGTCACCTACAATTGTAACGGCGTAACTCCTTTCTTCAGCGACCATGTCATCATATTGTCCTGGCAGGAGTCGTAATCCTTAAAATAAATTTTAATTTAAGGGCACCTCTAAAAATGCAAATTGTGGAATTTTCTCTTGATTCCCAAAACTAGCAGCACGGGCTGGAAAGCCTGTCCCACCAGATCCTCATGGCTTGGGAATTTTTTCTTGATTCCCAAAACTAGTAGCACGGGTTTTCCAGCCCGTGTAGACAGGCTGGAAAGCCTGTCCCACCAGATCCTGCATGGCTTGGGAATTTTCTCTTGATTCCCAAAACTAGTAGCACGGGCTTTCCAGCCCGTGTAGACAGGCTGGAAAGCCTGTCCCACCAGATCCTGCATGGCTTGGGAATTTTCTCTTGATTCCCAAAACTAGCAGCACGGGCTTTCCAGCCCGTGTAGACAGGCTGGAAAGCCTGTCCCACCAGATCCTGCATGGCTTGGGAGCGAATTTTTAGAGGTCCCCTTATATATATAAAGCCTTCTCGCTTTTTCATAACCGCAACGGGTGCCGGAAAAAAGTGAGAAGGCTTTTCTGCTTTACAGTTCCTCGTTAAACCTGATATGACCCATCCTCTTCTCTTGTAATGCCGGCGTGGACGAATTAAAATGAATGCGTTAATTGTATGGTAAGAAACTGTAAATTCAGATATAAGTCTCTGGATGGGAATGGTGAAATACGAACGACATGCGATATTTCCCAACTTGAATTCTAAAGGAACCACCCATGGCCGCCAAAATTTTTAAAAATTATATCCGCGGAAAATGGAAAGCTTCTTCCAGTGGAGAAACCTTTGCCAATATCAACCCGGCAAACAAGAATGAAGTGATCGGGCGGTTTCAGCAATCCACCGCGGAAGACGTGAAAGAAGCGGCGGCCGCCGCTCACGAGGCCCTGCCAGCGTGGAAAAAAGTCCCGGCCCCCAAGCGGGGGGAAATCCTGTTCCGTGCGGCGGAGACGCTTCTCAAGCAGAAGGAAGAGCTGGCGCGGGACATGACCCGGGAAATGGGCAAGGTGCTGAAGGAAACCAGGGGCGACGTTCAGGAGGCCATCGACATGGGTTATTATGCGGCGGGTGAAGGCCGCAGGCTTCTGGGCGAAACGGTGCCTTCGGAGTTGCAGGATAAGTTCTGCATGTCGGTGCGCATGCCGGTCGGGGTTGTCGCCGCCATCACTCCCTGGAATTTTCCGTTGGCCATTCCTTCCTGGAAACTGTTTCCCGCGCTGGTGGCGGGCAATACCGTTGTTATCAAACCCGCCAGCGATACGCCTCTTTCCGTACACCATTTTGTCCGCATCCTTGAGGAAGCGGGACTGCCCGCGGGAGTGCTGAACCTGGTTACAGGCTCGGGAGCGGACGTCGGGACGCCTCTCATGGATCATCCCAGAGTGAACCTGGTTTCCTTCACCGGGTCGACGGATACCGGCGGCCTGGTGGCCCGGCATTGCGCCGGGCGGATGAAACCGTATTCGCTGGAGATGGGCGGGAAAAACGCCGTCCTGGTCATGGACGACGCCGACCTCAACCTGGCGGTGGAAGGAGTTGTCTGGGGCGCGTTCGGCACCACCGGGCAGAGGTGCACGGCATCCAGCCGGGTGATCGTGCACAAAAAAGTCATGAAAAAATTTACCGCCCTTCTGCTCAAACGGACTAAAGAACTCAGGCTGGGTGACGGGCTAAATGGGAAAGTTGATATGGGGCCTCTGGTCAACGAGGTTCAGCGGCAAAAGGTGCACGGCTACGTTAAAATCGGAAAAGAAGAGGGCGCCCGGGTGTTGACCGGCGGCGATTTTCACAGAACCGGAGGTTGCAGGGACGGTTTCTTCTACAAACCGACTCTTTTTGCGGATGTGACTCCGAAAATGCGCATCGCCCAGGAGGAAATTTTTGGTCCCGTATTGAGCATTATCGCCTGCCGCAGTCTCGATCACGGGATTCAGATCGTCAACGACTCCAGTTTCGGCCTGTCTTCCGCCATTTTCACGCAGGACGTGAACCGGGCCTTTCGCGCCATCGAGTTGCTCGACACCGGAATCACGTACATCAATTCATCGACCATCGGTGCGGAAATCCAGCTTCCCTTCGGCGGCACCAAAGGCACGGGAAACGGCCACCGCGAAGCAGGCACGGCGGCTCTGGAGATCTTTACCGAATGGAAATCGGTGTATGTGGATTACAGCGGTAAATTGCAAAAAGCCCAGATCGAGGATTGACGCTCTTTTTTTGTGAACCCACCCTTTCCAAACCAAAATGCAATCACCTGAAGATAAAAGACGTTTCCCGAGAGCCGTGATTATGCTGAGCGCGGATATTCATGACAGCGACAAGCGGCTGGCCGTGGAAGTGGTGGATCTCACCGTTCATGGAATTGCTTTCAAGCTGGACCGGTCTCTGTCCGTGGGCGAGGAAATTCTTGTCGATATCCACGCCAGCGAAGCCATCCGGCACAATGAACTCAAGGCTGAAGTTCTGCGTTGCGATCCTTTAAAGGACCGCACCGCACCGCACTACCTGGCCGCCGCAAAATTTATCGATGTCAACGATGAATATCTTATGGATTCCCTGGCCCTGGTTCATGGAAAACAAGGCCGGCCCTGATGCGAGAGAGAGGTTGTTATGGAAGATGAGACTCTTTTTGACCGTGTGGGAGGCCGGCCGGTTCTGCAACGCGTGCACAAAGTGTTTTACGACAAGATTTACGCGCATCCGTGGTTGAAGCAGTTTTTCGCGGATATCGACCAGAAGACCATCGAGGATCAGCAAACCGATTTTATGGTCTCCAACATGGGCGGAGGCAAGATCTATTCCGGGGCTCTGCCCAA
>Ga0210044_10010232_pt1 | contig 11234 bp, 12 predicted proteins | sample CryGey13umfilter_2_FD_183959 | JGI IMG/M metagenome (GOLD analysis project Ga0210044, IMG submission 183959) | Groundwater microbial communities from aquifer in Utah, USA - Crystal Geyser 4/9/14 3 um filter (SPAdes) (version 2) | ecosystem: Environmental > Aquatic > Deep subsurface >...
GCCTCCCTGTGACACCGGCGAGTGTAGCCGCGTTGCTGCTTCGATGCGGCCCGCGCCGCGCCGCCCTCTTCCGGCTGGGTCGGGTCGCGGAGGGGATCGCGCAGATCCGTGAAGCGCTTCAATTCGACCCGAGCGATTCGCCGGCCCGGATCAATCTCGACAACGCCCTCGGCGCAATCGTCGCGCCATCGAGCTGGTGAGTGGCGTGGAGAAGCCCGCGCAATGACAGAGGGGAAAGTCGCGCCGTGGACGCCAGCCAGCCCGCCGAAAGCCGCGCCATGCTTTGCTACCCTTTCCGGATGCGAGAGCGGCGCGATGTCCTGGTGGCGGTGGTGATCGTGCTGGCGGTGGTGGCGGCGTACCTGCCGGCACTCGGGGCCGGCTTCGTGTGGAACGACGACACCTACCTGACCGAGAACCGGGTGCTCGACCGGCCGGATGCCCTCAAGCTCATCTGGACCGAGCCGCAGGCCAACGAGCAGTACTACCCGCTCGTCTTCACCACCTTCTGGCTGGAGAAGAAGCTGTGGGGGCTGCATCCGTTCGGCTTCCACCTCGTGAACGTGTTGCTTCATGCGTCGGCGGCGCTGCTGCTCGCCGCGCTGCTGCGCCGCCTCCGGCTTTCCGGGGCGTGGCCGGCGGCCGCGCTGTTTGCGCTTCACCCGGTGTGCGTCGAGTCGGTTGCGTGGGTGACCGAGCGCAAGAACACGCTGTCGATGGTGCTGACGCTGGCCGCGATGCTCGCGTTTCTGGCCAACCGCGATGCCCGCCTCGCCGAGCGCGAGCGGCGCAAGGCCCGCGGCCGCAGCGAGGCGCCGCCGTGGTGGCGACGGCCCGGTCCGATCTACGTCGCGGCCCTCGCGGCCTTCACGCTCGCGCTGTTCGCCAAGACGACGGCGAGCCTGCTGCCGGCGGTGCTGCTGGTGATCGCGTGGTGGCAGCACGGCCGCGTCCGGTGGGTCGACGTCCGGGCGTTGGCGCCGTTCTTCCTGATCGGAGCGGCGCTCGCGTTGCACACCGCGGAACTGGAGCGGACCATGGTCGGGGCGGCCGGTGCCGAGTGGTCGCTGTCGCTGCCAGGCCGCATCGTGCTTGCCGGACGGGTGGTCTGGCTGTACCTCGGGAAGCTGCTGTGGCCCGTCGATCTGGCGTTTATCTACCCGCGTTTCGCCGTCGATCCGCACCGCCTCGTGCAGTGGCTGCCTGCCGTAGCGGCGCTCGCACTGCTCGCAGCGCTGTGGTCCCTGCGAGCCCGGATTGGGCGCGGGCCGCTTGCCGGCGCCCTGGTGTTCGGCGGCGTGCTCGTCCCGGCGATGGGATTCTTCAACGTCTACGCGATGCGCTACTCCTGGGTCGCCGATCACTTCGCCTACCAGGCGGCGATGGTGTTCGCGGTCGTCGTGGGATGCGGCGCGGCGGCGCTGGTCGAGCGGCGATCGGTCGTGGTGCGACGCGCGGCGGTCGTGGTGCGACGCGCGGCGGTCGTGGCTGCGGTTGTGATCGCGACCTCACTCGGCGGGCTGGTGTTTGCCCAGAGCCGGGCGTACCACGACGAAGACACGCTGTGGCGCGACACCTTGGCAAAGAGCCCGGACTGCTTCATGTGCCACACCAACTACGGCTACTCGCTCGCCCAGCGCGGCCGCATCGCCGAGGCGATCGAGCACTTCCAGGCGTCGCTTGCGATCAAGCCGGACAACGTCCAGGCCCACATGAACCTGGCCCGCATCGAGGATGAGCGCGGCCGCCTTGCGGAGGCCATCGGCCACTGCCGGGCCGCCCTCGCAGTCGACCCGGGCCACGGTCCCGCCCACGTGACGCTCGGTTCACTGCTGCTGCGCTCCGGCGACGTCGAGGCGGCGGCCGCGCGCTTCGAGGAGGCGCTGGGTCTTCCCTCGGCCGACGCGGTGATGGCGCACAACGGCCTCGGTGCTGCCCTCGTCCGACTGGGGCGGGTCGACGAGGGGATCGCGCAGATCCGCGAGGCGCTGCGCCTCGACCCGAGCTACGCGCCGGCCCGGATGAACCTCGACAACGCTCTCGCCCAGGCTCGCGCCCGGCGCTGATCTACCGGTTGTGACACGTCTGCGCGCACTCAGTGCCGCGGTGAGATGATGCCGTGCCTTCCTGGTCTGCACGCCGTGCCATGTACTTCGTTGAGTCTGAACGCTCCGTGCGGGCCGGGTGTCGCCCCGCGGCCTCATCAGCCCGAAACGTGCAGTTCGGCTGCGACAGAAACGAGCCGGAACCTGTGGAATCAGGGCAGGGTGAAGCTGCCGTCGAGCCGTTGAACCATCTCGTCGAGCCGAGCTTCGAGGTCGCACACCGCCGTGGCGAGCGCCTCGTCGTCGAGTTCACCGCGCTCGTGGCGAGTCTGCAACGCCGCAAGTTCGCGCTCCCACCAGCGCTCGGGGTCAAAGTTGTACGTCATCGCCGCCGCTCTACTCGTCTTCGACAGGGCCTGGGTGGCCTGACCGGCCGGGCCGGGTCGCGATGGCGAGCACTTCCGGCAGGCGTGCGAGAAACGCCTGGCGCGGCAGCGCGATCGCCCCACCGGCGCGGGCGGTACGCAGGAGTTCGGCGGCGACGTGAGGCGCGAAGGCGAGCACGGTGACGCGGGCCGCGGAGAAGGCGGCAACGATCTCTGCGGTGCGTTCGCCGAGGGCTTCGAGGTCGAGAATGACGACCTTGATTCCCGAGGAGCGCGGCTTCTCGCTGGCGTTGATTGCGATCGGCCGCGCCCCGGCGGCGAGCACGGCGGCGTCGACCGCGGCGCGGACGAACAAATTGGGGGCGAGTACCCCGATGGCGGCGCCGTCAGCCATGCAGCGCCTCGAGCACGAGGTCGGGGCGGTTGGTCGTGATCGAGGCGACGCCGGCGTGCGCGAGGGCGCGCGCGCGGTCGGCGCGATCGACCGTCCACGGGTGGAGAGTACGGCCCGTGGCGAGCAGCGCCTCGATGTGGCGGTGGGCCGGCGACAGGTCGCCCGACACCGGGAGCCAGTCGGGAAAGTCGGCAAAGACCCACGAGGTCGGGATCTTCGGCACCTCGGCGGCTATCGTGGCGAGGACCTGCAGCGAGGATGAGATCACCCTCGTCGCGGTGGGCCGGGCGTGCAGCAGATCGATCAGGGCCGAAAGCGAGCAATCGAGGGCGAGAGCGGCGAGCGGCTTGATCTCGACAAACAGCCAGCGCTCGGCGGGCAGGGCGGCGATGACGTCGCCGAACGACGACACGCCGGCCCGCGTCAGTCGGTCGAACTGCCAGGCGACGATGGGCTCGCCGTCCCGGGTGCGGTTGTGGTGGCAGACCCAGGTGCCGTCGCGGCACGGTCGGATGTCGACCTCGACGCCGTCGGCGCCGGCCACGATAGCGGCACGCACGCCCGCGACCGTGTTTTCGGGGTAGCAGGCCGCAAAGCCGCGATGGCCGATGACAAGCGGCATCACGCCACGATCGAGTAGCCGCCGTCGACGACCAGGGTCTGACCGTGGATCATCGTGGCGAAGTCCGTGCACAGGAAGACCACGGCGTTGGCGACGTCCTGCGGCGTGATGAGGCGGCCGGCCGGGGTGCGCCGGGCCGATTCGTCGAGCAGTTGCTGCCGGTTGGGGAAGTGCTTGAGCGCGTCGGTATCGACCGTGCCGGCGGAGACCGCGTTGACGCGGACGCCGCGCGGCGCCAGTTCGGCGGCGAGGTGGCGAACCATCGACTCGAGGGCGGCCTTAGACGCTCCCACCGCGGTGTAGTTGGGGATCGCCCGCACCGCGCCGAGCGAGGACACGGCCACGACCGATTTGTCACCCTGCGACGGCAGCCTGATGAAGTGCTGGACCAGCGGCAGCAGGGCGCCGGCGTTGATGTCCATGGTCCAGTGAAAGTGGTGCAGCGAAAGTTCGGAAACCGGCTTGAGCACGCCCGAGGCGGCGTTGGAGACCAGAATGTCGAGACCGCCCCACTGGTCGGCGATTTCCTTGAACATCCGGTCAACGTGCGCCTCGTCGGCGACGTTGCCTCGGAGCAGCAGGGCTCGAACGCCGCGCGCTTCGATTTCGCGCTTGACCGCCTCGGCGGGGCCGCGCTGGCGGAAGAAGTTGATCGCCACGTCGACCTTGAGGTCGGCGAGCGAGAGCGCGATGGCCCGGCCGATACCGCGCGACGATCCCGTCACCAGGGCGCGCTTGCCCCGCAGTTGCAGATCCATGGTGTGCCCCTCCGGCGGAGATGATAGTGCGATTTCATCTCAGCGACAAACCGTTCGCCGTGGGTGGCGCGGCCGCGATTCGGGGCTGAGCGAAACCGGCGTCTTCCCATCTGCCTGGGGCGGGGAATCGTCGCCGGGGAGAACAGTGCAAGGCGCGCAACCCCAGAGCGGTGGTATACTTCGCTGCCCTGGCTCAAGCCATGTGCGGAGGCGTCTGCATGCAACTTGTTGCAACCGAACTGCGTCCCGGCAACATCATTATCCACAACAAAGTCCTTCACCGGGTCATGTCGGTCACCCACATCACGCCGGGCAACTGGCGCGGTATGGTCCAGTGTAAGCTGCGCAACCTCAAGACCGGCACCCAGATCGAGCATCGCTTTCGGTCCGAGGACAAGGTCGAGAAGGCGTCGTTCGACACCCAGGAGATGCAATACCTGTACTCGGACGGCAGCGGCCACCACTTCATGAACCTGCAGAGCTACGACCAGATCGCCCTGACCGAGGAGACGCTCGGCGAGGGGATCGGGTACCTGCTGCCCGAGACGGTGATCGAAGTCGACTTTTACGAAGGGTTGCCGGTCGGAATCGAGTTGCCGAACAACGTGACGCTGACTATCGTCGAGTGTGACCCGCCGATGCGGGGCGCGACCGCGGCGGGCGGCAACAAGCCGGCCAAGTTGGAGACCGGAATTACCGTGACCGTGCCAATGTACATCGAGGCCGGGACGAAAATTGTCGTCGACACCCGGACCGGGGAGTACGCCTCCCGCGCGTAATGCCCCTGCGGTGTAGTTGGGGGCCGGGGCGACAAGCCCCGATGCGCCTTCCGCGAGTGGCCGCGGACCACGGGGCGGGAACTCGCTGCCGGGTCGGCCTTGCGCCGGCCCGAATAGCCTCCGGCCCTGGGGTCCCGGCCGCCGAGGTCCCGACCAACTGGGCTCAGAACAAAGCCGAGGTGGTGATGAGGAAGAGCGGCCGGCCGCCGTGGTCGGGCCATGCCACTTCGGCCCGCAGCAAGCGCACGGTGGATGCGCGGGTGACTTCGACGAGCAGGCCGAGCCCGGCGTCGGCGCGCCAGCCATCGGTGCCAGGGCCGATGCGGGCGCCCCAGGTCCGGCCGATGTCGACGAACGCCTCGCCGCCGAGCACGAACAGCGCCAGGAACTCGTGGGTCAGGCGGTGTCGCGCTTCGAGATTGCCGATCGCCCGCGAGGTGCCGTCGAAGGTGCCCGGATCCCAGCCGCGCAAGCCGACGTCGGCGCCGAGCGTGAGCTGGCCCTCGCGGTCGAGGTTGTGTCCGATGTCGGCGGCAAGGCGGATGCGGATCGCGGTCGGGGCGCAATCGGCAACACCGGCTTCGATCGAGGTGATCGATTGGTTGAGGCGGCCGTCTTCGATGCGTCCGGCGGTGGCGGCCTGAAGCCAGGAGTAGCGCCGGCCGTCGAGGCGGGCGAGGAAGACGGTCGCATCGGTTCGCACTCGGGGCTGATCTGCGCCGAAGGCCGGGAGCGAAACGAAGCTGGCGACTCGCCAGTTGGGCCCGAGCGGAATGTCTTCCTGACGCGCCCAGCCGCGGAACCCGGAGAGTACCTGCCAGCGGTCGCGCTGGTGCTCCCACGCCATTTCCACGCCCTGCATGATCCGATCGGCCGGCGCGGGAAAGGGGCGGCCGTCGTCCCAGTGCCAGTCTGAAAAGCTGGCCCGCTCACTGGCGAGGCCGAGGGTGAGCCGGTCGGCCCGGTCGCTGCTGCCTGGCAAACGAAGCCCGCCCCAGATCCGCAACTCCCGCCGGTGGACGCGACCGGCCACCGCCTGCTCGCCGAGCGAATACAGGTAGACCTCGGATGACTGCCGGCGCCACGCGCCGCCGCCTGCGCGCGGGGTCGCGAGGGCGAAAAATGGATAGTTCAAATCGAGCCCATCCGTCGAGCCGTCGGAGGCGTCGGCGTGTTCGGCCGAGGCGCGCCAGCGCGTGCCGAAGAGCAGCGGATCCGAGATCTTGAGCCGGGTCTGGCTGCGTTCGCCGTCATTGCCGATCTCGAACTTGAGCTTGCGTCCGGTCCCGAACAGGTTTTCCTCGACGATCGCAAACGAGGCGTGGTTGCGGTTGCCGACCTTGCCGGCCGATCCGCCGACCTGCAGCGTCCACTCCTCGGTGGTCGTGACCACGACCTCGGCGCCACCCGGGGCGGATCGAACGGTGACGAAGACGGGGGAAAGCACGCCGGTGGCGCGGAGCACACGCTCGGTTTCGGCGAGGCGGGCCCGGTCGAGGAGATCGCCGACATGCACGAGCAGGAACTGCCGGATAAACGACTCGCGGGACATGATGTGGATTGCGTTGGCGAGGCGGTAGGGCCACGCCGAGGTTTCGGGCGTGTCGGTATCGAAGATGTTGTTGCGAACCAGGGTGATCGCGACGATTGGGGTGCCGTCCGGTGGGGACGCGGGCTCCGCGCCGGCCGTGACGCTGGCGAGTGGGAGGAGGAGGGCGGCGACAATGGCGCACGCCGAGAGCACCCCGGCGATTCGAGCACGCCACCACACTCGCTGAACCGAATCCCCAAGCATCCTGCGCATTGTAGGGGTTCACCTTGCAAATCGGGTGCACGACCAAACGTGGTACGAAATAGCGCAGGCCGATTGGGTGCACGACAAGAAAGTGGTAGGGGGATCACCCCGCGGGCCGATGTGAGATTTGGCGGTTGATGACCGTGGGATCGAGGCCGATTCCACGGCTTGCCGGAACAGCGGGCTTCGTGTATGCTCCCTCGTCCGGTCGTGTGCCGGGCGACGAGGAGGCATGATGAAAGACGGAATTCATCCCGAGTACTTTGAGGTCGAAGTCCACTGCGCGTGCGGCAATACGTTCACGACCAAGTCGACGAAGAAGGACATCCGCCTCGAGATCTGCTCGGCCTGCCACCCGTTGTACACCGGAAAGCAGAAGCTGATCGACTCCGCCGGTATGGTCGAGCGCTTCAACCGCCGCTACGGCAAGAAGGACGCCGCAGTCTGAATCGTCTCCCACTGGATGCGGTGCGCCGGGGCGTCGCGTCCCGGCGTTCGTGTCTGCAATCCCCGCTTGCCGGATGGCGGGAGGACGGGTAGGGTCGTGGCATGAATGCGATGCTCAGGCGGCTCGAAGATGTTGCGCGTCGGTTCGCTGAGCTGCGCGCCGAGCAAGCCTCGCCCGAAGTGATGGGCGATCGCAAGCGGCTGCTCGACGTGACCAAGAGACTGGCCGAGATCGAGCCGGTCGTCGCGGCCTACCACAACTACCGGCATCTCCGCGACGAAGAACAGACGACTCATGAGATGCTCGACGGCGAGTGCGATCCGGAATTACGGGCGATGGCCGAGGAAGAGGTCGCTTCCCTCGGCGCCCGACTCGTCGAGCAGGCGGCCGCGATCAAGGTTCTGCTCCTGCCGGCCGATCCCAATGACCATCGCAACGTCATCCTCGAGGTCCGTGCCGGGACCGGCGGGGAGGAGGCGGCCTTGTTCGCCGCCGAAGTCTTGCGCATGTACTCCCGGTACGCCGAGATGCGGCGCTGGCGCGTGACCGTGACCGACCTCTCCGAGGCCGGCATGGGCGGGGTCAAGGAAGCGGTAGTGATGATCGAAGGCGAAGGCGCCTACTCCCGGCTCAAGTACGAGTCCGGGGTGCACCGCGTCCAGCGTGTGCCAGCGACCGAGGCGTCGGGGCGGATTCACACCTCGGCGGTGACGGTGGCGGTGCTGCCCGAGGCCGAGGAGGTCGAAGTCCAGGTCGCCGAAAAGGACCTCCGGATCGACAAGTTCTGCTCCTCCGGTGCCGGCGGGCAGTCGGTCAACACGACCTACTCGGCGATTCGCATCACCCACCTGCCGACCGGAATCGCCGTGCAGTGCCAGGACGAGCGCTCGCAGCAGCAGAACCGGCTCAAGGCGATGCGCGTTCTCAAAGCGCGGCTCTATGAGATCGCCCAGCAGGAGCAGCAGGCCGCCGTTGCCGCCGAGCGCCGTTCGATGGTCGGCTCGGGGGATCGTTCCGAGAAGATTCGTACCTATAATTATCCCCAGTCGCGGATCACCGATCACCGCGTGTCGCTCACCAGTCATCGCCTGCAGGAGGTACTGGACGGCGCCCTCGACATCATCCTCGACCCGCTCATCGCCCAGTTCCAGGCCGATCGCCTCGAGCGGGAACTGCATCTCGGCGCATGAGCGACTGGCGGCACCTGTTCCGCCGGCCGCGCCTCGTCGATGACACTGCATTTGCGTTCGGCGCGGCCCTGGCGTGGGGCGCGATGGGAGCGCTGCTCGGCCTGTTCGCCGAGCCGGCGCGGCCGCTTCCTGGCGGGTCATCCTTCACCCGCGTGCTGCTCCAGCTTGGTACCGGATTCGGTTACGGCTGGGGGGGTGGGCTGATCTGGTCGTTTGTTTTTGCCCTGCGCAGCCGGACTCCACTGCCCTCTCCGACGCGGCGGCAGTTGAGCATCGCGACGGGCGCGGCGATCGCCGTGTTTGTCGCCGCCTTCGCGAGTGCCGGCGCGCTACGGGCGGGGCCTGGCGTGGCGGTGCTCGCCGCGGTCGTGGCGGCGTCGGTCACTGCCTCGCTCGTGATCGCGGCGGTGCGAACCAGGATCCAGCCGTGACTCGGGCGACAGGCTTCCGGGACGGGCCGTGACGGTCGCCGAGTTGGTCCGTGTCGGGGCTGCGGCGATGCCCGTTCGCCCGGGCCTCCCAGATCCCTTGAGCGAAGCGCGGTTCCTCGTGGCCAACGCGCTCGCCGTCACTGCGGCCAGCCTCTGGGCGCATCCCGACGACACCGTTTCGGCAGAGCTGATCACCGTCGTGCTCGAGTGGTGCGCGCGGCGCGGCCGGGGCGAACCGGCGCACTACATCACGGCCAAGTGCCCGTTCTTCGGCCGCGAATTCGCTGTCACGCCGGCGGTGTTGATTCCACGTCCCGAGACCGAACTCCTGATCGCACGGGCGCTGAAGCTCACCCTGCCCACCTGTCCGCGAGTGCTCGATGTCGGCACCGGGTCCGGGTGCATCGCCGTCACGCTCGCCCTCGAACTCGCCACCCCCGTGGTGGTCGCGACGGAGGAATCCATCGTCGCGTTGGCGGTGGCCCGGGGCAACGCGCGCCGACTGGGCGCGCCGGTAGCCTTTGCGGCCGGCGACCTCGCCGGTTTCCTCACCGGTGGATTCGATCTCGTCGCCGCGAATTTACCGTACGTTCCCGCCGCAGCCAGGGCGGAGCTGATTCCCGAGGTGCGCGATTGGGAGCCGGCCGGCGCCCTGTTTGCCGGCGCCGATGGACTCGATCTGATTCGCCGGTTCGTCGGGCAACTGCCGAGTCTGCTGCGTCCCGGTGGGGTCGCGCTGCTCGAGGTCGGCGACGGTCAGGCCGCGGCCGTCGAGGCACTGCTGGCAGCGGGTGGACTGGCGATCGACGCCGCGGTCGAAGATTGCGCCGGCATCGCCCGCATCGTCGTCGCCCAGCGGCGGTGACGCCTCGGCACAACGTCGGGGCGGTGCGCTACCCGCGCAACGCGTCGATCGGCGTCAGGCGAGATGCTGTCCAGGACGGGAAGAAGCCCGCGAACACGCCAATGGCGACGGCAAAGCCAATTCCGAGCGCGAGGCCGAGGGGCGACACCGGCAGGCCGGTCGGGAAGAATGGCGCGGCGAGGATGCACACCACGGTGGCGACGCCGCAGCCGAGCAGTCCGCCGAGCGCCGAAAGCGTGCTCGACTCGATCAGAAACTGGAGCAGGATCGTCCCCTCGCCGGCGCCGATCGCCTTACGGAGGCCGATTTCGAACAGCCGTTCCGTGAGGGAGATCTTCATCACCGAATAGATTCCGACGCCGCCGACCAGCAGCGAGATGCCGGCGAGGGAGATCAGGATGACGCTCCAGCTCCGCAGCAGGTCCTTGATCTGCGCCTCGGCCCGCAGGATCTCCGAGGCAATGTTCTCGATTTCGAAGTCGCCGACGTTGTGGTGGGCGCGGCGCATCAGCCGTTCGGTCTCGTCGCGAACCGCGCCGAGGTTTTCGGTCTTCGCGGTCTTGATCATGAGCACGCCGATCCCTTCGCCGCCGCGCAGATAGGCGCGGAAGGTCTCGAGCGGGATGACGACCCCTTCCATTTCACGCGTCGTCCAGGAGTCATCGCCGTCGTTGGCGAAGGTGTTGCCGATCTGGGCACCGACGCCGATGATACGGAACACCTGAGTGCCGATGCGGATCTGCTTGCCGACCGGGGTGTCGCCGCCGAACAGCGTGGTGGCGAGATCGCTCCCCACCACCGCAACCTTGCGCCGCTCGATCTCGTCGCCGCCGTCGATCCAGCGTCCGGCGGAGGCGCCGCGGTTGCGTACCGTCGCATACGCCGGGTTGACGCCGAACACCCAGACCTTGCGTTCCTGGCCGAGCGAGCGAACGACGCTCTGGGTCAGACTCATGGCCGCGACGCCCTCGTAGTTCTCGCCCCACTCGGCCAGTGCCGCGACGTCGCGCACCCCGAGCCCGCGCGACATCGTCGCCTTCTTGCGCTCCAGCGGCACCTCGGGGGTGCGCGCCGACACGAACATCACGCCGTTGTAGCCGAGGCTGCGGATCCCTTGCCAGACCAAGATTTTGAGGCCCTGGGAAAACGACACCATGAGAACGACGGCGAGCGAACCGAGAAACACGCCGATCAAGGTGAGCGACGAACGCAGCAGGTGCGAGGTGATTTCCGCGAAGCTGGTGCGGATCGCCTCGCCGAACGCCAGGCGTGGCCTGGTCAGGGCGGTGTCGGACGAAGGCGACCACGAGAGCCCAGGCCGATCGAGGGCGGTTTCGGGCGTTGGCAGAAAGGGGAGCCCGGTCGTGCCGGGGCTGGAGATCGCTTCTCTCAGAGTGGGGCGGTCGTTCATCGTTGGTCTCGCATCACTCGTACCGAAGCGCGACCACCGGGTCGAGGCGCGCGGCGATGAGCGCCGGGATCGAGCCCGAGACCAGGCCGACGCCGCAGGCGCAGCCGAGG
>Ga0210044_10010237_pt1 | contig 11228 bp, 13 predicted proteins | sample CryGey13umfilter_2_FD_183959 | JGI IMG/M metagenome (GOLD analysis project Ga0210044, IMG submission 183959) | Groundwater microbial communities from aquifer in Utah, USA - Crystal Geyser 4/9/14 3 um filter (SPAdes) (version 2) | ecosystem: Environmental > Aquatic > Deep subsurface >...
CTATTTCCTGGGTCGTCGAGATCGGGTGTTTCTATATCATCGGGGCTTTTTCGCGGGCTTACCCGCGAAAAAGCCGCAGAATACTCCTTCCTTCTCGCAACACCAATAATTGTTGGTGCTGGTCTTTTAAAACTTCCAGATTTAATATCCTCGTCCACAGCATCTCAACTTGGATATGTATTTGTAGGATTTTTAACATCATTTATCACCGGATTATTATCAATTAAATTCCTCCTAAAATTTCTAAAAACAAAAGGCCTTAATGTTTTTATTGTTTATAGGATAACGCTTGGAATAATAATATTGGTGATGGTGAGGTGAAATCAGTAGCGTTGTCCATCGAGGTTGAAGTTGTTGATTTCAAAAGGGATTTCTCCTTCTTTTAGTCGTCGAAATGACAAACGGCATTTATCCCCATATGTTAGAATGCCTATGTGAAGTGAAAGGTCCTTGACCTTCAGTTACGCCATCGTTCAATAAACCCAAGCGTGAGGCACTTCATTTAAATTTTTGATTATCCCACTTTTGGACTAAGCTATGTAGCTATGTATAATATAGTAATGACAAAATACATCCTTCATGGTGGAAACGCGCAAAAGCCATGTGCTGAAAACGACATTTTTTTTGGAGAGATTCTTAAAAGTTATACGAGCAATCCAAAAATCTTGTTAGTACACTTTGCAGGAAAACCTGAAAAAGCGATTATAAATAAAGAAAGAGATACAAACCAGTTTAATCGCATTAAAGAAAATAAAGATTTGAAGTTTGAAATCGCCAACGAGATATCATTTGTAAAACAAATCAAAAAGAATGACATAATCTATTTGGGAGGTGGGACAACAGTGAAGATTCTTGAATCCTTAAGAAAATTTCACGGTTTAAAAAAATTGTTCGAAGGTAAGGTTGTTGCAGGAGAATCAGCAGGAGCAAATGCACTCTCGACTTATTGCTACAGTAAATCCGGGGGTGGCATAATTCAAAGCCTTGGAATTCTTCCCGTCAATGTAGTGCCACACTACGAAAAGAGTTTAAATAAAGTATTTGATTCTCTTAATGATTCAAATTTAGAGAAAGTTTTTCTTCCTGAATATAAATTCAGAATTTTTGAAGTTTAGTTTGCACTAAATAAAGGAATAATTTATTTTAGTATTGATCTATACAAGATGGACTATCTTCATTCCCCCCTCCCCGGTTGAATAGTTTTATCTGCTATACTAATTCAGTTATGTTAAGCAAATTAATCGGCAAGCTCACTAATAATAATGACAGTAAATTGGCTCAATTAAAGCCTATTGTTGATAAAATAAATTCTCTTGAGCCAAAATATAAGAAATTTAGCGATTCACAAATAAAAAAACAAACTTTAGAATGGCAAAATTATTTAAGGTCAAAAAAATTATCAGACAATGAAATTGCAGAATATCTTGATTCAATCCTTCCCGATGCATATGCATTAGTTAGAGAAGCCTCTTTTAGAACTATGTCTCAGCGTCATAGAGACGTTCAATTATTGTCGGGAATTATTCTTCATCAAGGCAAAGTTGCAGAGCAAAAAACTGGAGAAGGAAAAACTTTAACGGCTACCCTTCCCCTTTATTTAAATTCGCTAACTGGAAAAGGCGTTCATCTTGTTACTCCAAACGATTATTTATCAAAACATGGAGTTGGATGGTACGGTTCCGTTTATGATTTTTTGGGAATAAAAGTTGGCGTAATTGTTCATGATTCAGCTTTTGTGTACGATGTGGAATATAATAATCCAGAAATAACCGATGAATATTCTAAACATTTAAAGCCCGTTATGCGATCACAGGCTTACAATGCAGATATTACTTATGGAACAAATCATGAATTTGGTTTTGATTATCTTCGCGATAACATGAGTGTTAATGTAGCGAATGTTTCTCAAATTAATCCAATAAAAGATTATGGAAAGCATTATTTTGCGATTGTTGACGAAGTAGATTTTGTATTAATTGACGTAGCTCGAACGCCATTAATAATTTCTCAACAAAAAGAATTAGCTCCAGAAAAGTATTATTCATTCGCCAAACTGTGTGACGAACTTGTAACTAGAACCGATTACGATATTGATGAGAAATTTAGAACAATAACATTAACCGAACTCGGAATAAATAAAGTTGAACGAAAGTTAGGAATTAAAAATTTATATGAAAATGATTTTGAAACTGTGCATCATATTGAAAATGCTTTAAGGGCAAAAGCTCTGTATGTTAAGGACAAAGATTATGTTGTAAAAGATGGTCGAATAATTATAGTAGATCAAAATACTGGAAGATTATTAGATGGAAATAGATGGAGTGACGGTTTGCATCAAGCAGTAGAGGCAAAAGAAGGCGTTGAAATTCAGCCAGAATCCAAAACGGTTGCAACTATTTCGTATCAAAATTACTATCGTTTGTATAAAAAATTGGCTGGAATGACTGGTACTGCGCTAACTGAATCAGAGGAATTCTTTAAAATGTATAGTTTAGATGTAGTTGCAATTCCAACAAATAAACCAGTTGCTCGAATTGATAGGTCAGATTTGGTTTATAAAACTCAAGCCTCAAAGTTTAGAGCAGTTGCCAAAGATATTGCTGAAAAATATAAAAATGGGCAACCCGTATTAATTGGTACAACGTCTGTTGAAAAATCGCAATTATTATCAGGTTTTTTAAAAAGGTTAAAGATTCCACACGAAATATTGAATGCAAAAAATCATGAACAAGAAGCAACAATAATTGCACAAGCGGGAAAAATTGGCGCAGTTACAGTTTCAACAAATATGGCTGGTCGAGGAGTTGATATAAGATTAGGAGGAGATCCATTTAATGAAAAACAATATAAAGACGTCGTAAGTCGTGGCGGACTTTATGTAATTGGAACAGAACGTCATGATTCTCGTCGAATTGATAATCAATTAAGGGGTCGTTCTGGTAGACAAGGCGACGCGGGCGAATCGCGATTTTATATGTCCTTGCAAGATGACCTATTAAGAATATTTGGAGGCGAAAAAATTGAAGCAATAATGGGACGGCTTGGCGTAGACGAAAATACTCCTATTGAGGCGGGAATTATTTCTAAATCTATTGAGAATGCACAAAAAAAGGTTGAGGGCATGAATTTTGATCAAAGACGTCACGTTGTTGATTATGACGACGTAATGAATGTTCAAAGAGAAGCAATTTATGGAATTCGTAGAAAGATTTTATTTTCAACTTTGTCGCAAGAATTTTTTGAATGGATTTTGGACGAACTCTCTGAATACGTTAATGACGATTTTGCTGAATTATGGGTAAAAAAGCAAGCAAAATATAAGGATGAAGTTTGGTATGAGGTTATAAAAAGGGCGAGTTTAGAAGTTATTGATATTTTATGGATGGACCATATTGATGCAATGGATGATTTAAGAGATGGTGTAAGGCTACGAGGTTATGGTCAGGTTGATCCTTTAGTTGAATATAAAAGAGAAGGCAAGGCGAGATTTGAAGAATTATTGGTTCAAATTTGGCACACAATAGGAGATAGACTTTCTAAAGTTGAAGTGCAAATTGAAGGTCGGCAAGAGTTAAAGCCTGTTGTTGATACAAGCGGACTTGATTATAAAAAGGGCGGATTTGAAAGTGGCGTTGCCGATGAGGTTAAAGAAGCCAAAAAGCCATTAATATCAAAAAATAAAGTTGGCCGAAATGACCCGTGTCCGTGTGGAAGTGGAAAGAAATATAAAAAGTGTCATGGGGCGGGGTGAATTAATCTTTCTTCCCCTTCCCTATTGCTTGTGAAATGTTTGTATATCCGTTTTTTTTCAATAAATTTACAAGGCCTTTATTTATCTCGCCAATTAACTGAGGGCCTTCGAATATCATTCCCGTAATTAATTCAACTAGCGACGCGCCACATTTAATTTTTTCATAAGCGTCGTTTGCATTAAAAACGCCTCCGCATCCAATTATTATCGTTTCCTTTCCAAAATTCTTATATACGTGTTTAATTAATTTATTTGAATTTGCTTGCGTTGGCTTTCCGCTAAAATTTCCTTTTAATCCTTCAAATTTCGCAATTTCCGATTTTACAAGAGTTGGATTTTTTCTGTCTTTAACAAGATTTGAAAAAATAAATCCATTAATATTTTTTGAAATGCCAAGTTGTACTAATTTATCTACGTTCTCTGTTTCTACTTCATTCGCCATTTTAATATAAATTGGCTTTGAGATTTTTAATGCCGAAACTTCGGTCAAAAGTTGTTTCAGATTATTTGAATCTCCAAATCCTTTGGACATAGATGCATTTGGACAGCTTATATTTAGTTCAAAATATTTTATATAGTTTTTATCTTTTAATTGTGAAAATGTTTGAATATAGTCGTCAATTGCTTTCGAAACTGTATTTATTGTTGGAATATTAGAGCTCCCTACACTTACACCAATAGTGTTGTTTTCAAGATTTATTGCGGAAAGTCTTTTTTCTACAATCTTAACGCCTTCAGATTTAAACCCTTTATTAACAAACAACGACTTTGATTTTGGCAAACGAGCAAGCCGTGGAGGTTTATTTCCTTGGTATGATTTTGCGGTTACAGTTCCAACTGAATTAAATCCAAATCCTACATCTTTCATAATTTGTACCATGTATCCGTTGTAGTCGAAGCCTGCTGATAAACCAATTGGATTTGCGAATAAAATGCCATCTATGTTTTGTTCAAGAGATTCATTTTTATACGAAAATATTGAGGACGTGATTTTTCGCGTCATTGAGGATGATCCTAATTTATTTCCGACGAGTGAAAAATGATCGTGAACTTTTTCGGCGTCTTGTGTGAATAAAATTGGTTTGATGAGATTTCTATATGTAGGACCGACGAAAGACTGGATTGACATATGCTTAGAGTATATCAGATGGAGCGGGGTTATCCCCGATCCTTCGGGGTAATCCCCGCATATATGTGATGCTGTCTTTTATAGGGGGCTACCCCCGACTTTGTCGGGGGTAGCCCCCAACAAATCTCTTCTCTCTATCATTATTTTTATCTCATCCAACTGTGCTTGAATTTTCATCAATTTAGACGTTAACTCGAAATCCTCATTTTCTTGATTTGTGAAATATGCAATTGGAGTGTTTGTTCTTTTTGCAATTCTAAATAATGTATCAATTGAAGGATTAGTTCGTCCAGATTCATACGAACTTACAGCTTTTTCGCTTACAGAAAGTGCTTTGCTAAGTTCAAGTTGTGATAAATTGGCTTGTAGTCTAGCTTGCTTAATTTTCTTCGCAATATCGGTTGACATAATATCAACCCTTGATGTATTCTGTGTCTACGTAGAGTAGTCTGAACACTACTAAACATAGACCCAGCAAGGGTGGAAATAACTTTTGTTGGGTCTGCTCTTTTTTAATAATAACACAATGACAATTGGGCTTGTAGAGATAAACCCTGGAGTTATTTCCTGGTATATTTTATCTTCTCATTCTCATCAATTTGAGACATTAGGCTCAAAACAATTCAAATCTAACAAAAAATTAAACTATTTCGATTCAGCATACTATATCAATCAAATTCTTATTCTCATTGATGGCGCGAAGAAAGAATTGATATCAAAAAATGTTAATGTTATCGAAATTTATGCTTATGGAGATTTTCCTCCACTTTTTATATCTCATCTTCGCGAATTTGAAACAATAAATTATATTGACGATTTTAACTGGAATATAATTTCATCGTCCGAAATAAATCAAAATACTTTGTGTGTTTGGTTCGAAAAATCTTATATAAGAATAGGGCGGATAAAAAATAAAAAATATCACATTAAAACTTTTCAAAGGGAATATCAAAGCAACAAAATAACCGAAGAATTATCTAAAAAAATATTTTATGAGATGTTATTACACGACAATTTTAACAATATTTTAACAATTCGAATTGGAGGAAATGTTAATAGTTTGGCGTCCGAGAATATTGATTCGTTAGTTATTATTTTGAGCAAGCTTATTCCTAGTGCAAATATTTTATATGATTTACCATCGTTTGCGGAACTATACTTGTCGCGGGGCTACCCCCGACTAAAGCCTTGAACTAAAATTTAATATAGACTATCATCTATACATATGAAAAATCAGTGTACAAAGTGTTTTCGTAGTCTTGGCGTTGAATCAAGGGCTAAATTGTTCAAATTTATCGAACATAATAAAGAGAGTAATGTTACCCAATTAACGAAACATTTAGGATTAAAACAACCAACAATTAGTTATCATCTAAAAGAGATGTCTGAATCGGGGCTTATATCAAAACGAATTAGTGGTAAAGAAGTTTTTTATTCAATTTCTTCAAAATGTCCACACGATGGAGAATCTTGTATTGTTAGTAATTAAATTATGTTAAAAATTAAAAATCTAAAAGCAAAAAGAGATGGTAAAAGTATATTAAATGGAGTGAATTTAGAAATAGAAAAAGGCGAAATTCATGCTTTGATGGGACCTAATGGCAGCGGCAAGAGTACTCTTGCCGCTGCCATAATGGGTCACCCAGACGTTGAGGTTGACGAAAAAAGTATTGTAACTATAGACGGTCAAAATCTTTTCGAGATGGGTGTCGACGATAGAGCCAAAAATGGTTTGTTTCTTGCATTTCAATATCCAGTAGAAATTCCTGGTGTATCTTTTGTTGAATTTTTACGTCTTTCATACAACAGTATTCAAAAGCATCGACAAGGCGATAAATTCCGCGAATTATCTCCATTTAAATTTAAGCAATATGTTGAAGAAAAAATGAAAATGTTGCATATGGATACATCTTTTTTAGACCGTAACCTTAATGAAGGTTTTAGTGGCGGAGAAAAAAAGAAAGCTGAAATTCTACAAATGGCAATTTTAGAACCTAAATATGCAATTCTTGATGAAACGGATAGTGGTTTAGACGTTTCTGCATTAAAAATTGTTGCCGAAGGTGCAAAAATTTTATCAGAGGAATATAAAATTGGAATTTTGGTAATTACTCACTACAAAAGAATTTTAGAATATTTAAAGCCTTCGCACGTGCACGTTTTAATAAATGGAGTTATCAAAAAAAGTGGAGATTATTCTTTAGCCGAGGAGCTTGATAGAGAAGGATATAAAGATGTCTAAAAAGCTTTCTCCTCAAGAATCAAAATTAAAAACACAGCAAACATACAAACCTGGTTTTAGTATGCCAGACTCTAGTAAATTTGATGCTGGAATTGGATTAAATGAAGATATTATCAAACAAATTTCAAAAATGAAGAAAGAGCCTAAGTGGATGTTAAATTTTAGGCTTAAGTCTTATGGCATTTTTTTGTCAAAAAAAATGCCCGACTGGGGTGCCGATTTAAGCGGAATAGACTTTGAAAGTATTCATTATTATGTAAAGCCTTCTGATCAAGAAGAACGTTCTTGGGATGATGTTCCCGATAGTGTGAGAAATACTTTTGATCGTTTGGGTGTTCCTCAAGCCGAACGTGAATATCTTTCTGGGGTTAAAGCTCAATATGATTCAGAAGTTGTGTATGGATCTTTAATTAAAGAAATGGAAGATAAAGGTGTAATATTTTTGGGCACCGATGAGGCATTGCAAAAACATCCTGAATATTTTGAGGAATATTTTGGAAAAGTTATTCCTCCTGCTGATAATAAGTTTGCGGCTTTAAATAGTGCAGTTTGGTCGGGCGGATCTTTTGTGTATGTTCCAAAAGGTGTAGACGTTGGCAAGCCTTTGCAAGCTTATTTTCGAATAAATGCCGCAAAAATGGGTCAATTTGAACGTACTTTAATAATTGCAGACGAGGATTCATTTTGTAATTATGTCGAAGGATGTTCTGCGCCGGTTTATACTGATCATTCTCTTCATTCTGCCGTTGTTGAAATAATTGTTAAAAAGAATGCGCGTTTTAGGTACACAACAATTCAAAATTGGTATCAAAATGTATATAATTTGGTTACGAAAAGGGCTTTTGCATATCAAGATGCGACTATGGAATGGGTCGACGGTAATTTGGGATCGAAGGTAACAATGAAATATCCATCGGTTTATTTGATGGAGGAGGGTGCAAGAGGTGAGGTTTTGTCTCTTGCCTTTGCAAGCAATAATCAACATCAAGATACTGGTGCTAAGATGGTTCACCTTGCGCCGAATACTTCTTCAAATATTATCTCTAAATCAATATCAAAAGGAAATGGACGTGCTTCGTATAGAGGTTTGGTGAAAGTTATTAAAAAGGCAGAAAATGTAAAATCGAGTATTGTTTGCGATGCACTTCTTTTGGATAGTGAATCGAGAACTGATACATATCCGTATATGAAAATTGACAATAAAAAAGTAAAAATTGGTCACGAGGCAAGTGTAAGCAAGGTTGGAGCAGAACAAATATTTTATTTAATGTCTCGTGGAATTTCTGAATCTCAGGCAACTGCATTAATTGTAAATGGATTTATTGAACCAATTATTAAAGAATTACCTATGGAATATGCATTAGAGTTAAATCGACTTATAGAATTGGAAATGGAAGGATCGGTAGGATGATAGAAATTAAAATCGGTAAGTCAAAAATAACTGAAAAGTTTGTAATAAAGGAAAATGAAGATATTTATATATTTGGAGATAGTGGCGGAGATATAGAAATTGAAGTTATTTTGAGTGAATCTGGAGCAAGCGTGAATTTATTTGGAATTATTAAAGGCAACGATTCTCAAAGATATAATATAAAAACAATTAGCAATCATTTGGCTCCAAACACGAATTCTAGGGTTCACATTAAGGGTGCTTTTTTGGCGAACTCTTTTATGGATTATAACGGTATGATTATGATCGCCAAAAAAGCACAGCTCTCTGATGCATATCTTAAAAATGACAATTTATTAATTGGTGAAGGCGCGAGTGTGAATTCTTCTCCTCAACTTGAAATTAAAGCCGATGATGTAAAAGCCTCTCATGGGGTTACAATATCATCAGTGGATGAATTGCAAATGCATTATCTTTTGTCACGAGGTATAAACGTTGAAGATGCAACTAATTTATTAGTAAATGGTTTTCTTAAAATGCCAATTTTAAAAAATGCATAAATCTGATTTTCCAATATTACAACGTAAAATAAATGGAAAAAGTTTGGTCTATTTAGACAATGCGGCAACTTCTCAACTCCCAAGTCAGGTTTTAGATTCTTTGTACGAATTTGAAACTCATCATCGAGCAAATGTTCATCGTGGAGTTCATACTCTAAGTGAAGAGTCTACTGAACTTTATGAAAATTCTAGAAAAATTGTTGCAAAATTTATTAACGCAGTTATTCCTGCAGAAGTTGTTTTTACTAGTGGAACTACCGATTCTATTAATCTTGTTGCATTTTCTTGGGCTCGAAAAAATTTAAAAAAAGATGAAATAATTTTGGTTTCTGAAGTTGAACATCATTCTAATTTGATTCCTTGGCAGAAAGTTTGTAACGAAGTTGGATGTAAGCTTGAATTTATTCCTGTTGATGATAATGGAATGTTACAAATTGAGAATGTTAATGTTGATTGGAAAAAAGTTAAGTTTGTTTCAATAACTCACGTTTCAAATGTTCTTGGCGTTGTTAATGACATTAAATCTATTGTTAAATATATCAAAAAGAAATCTTTGCATATGCCAAAAATTCTTGTTGATGGTGCACAATCTATTTCTCATCTTTCTATTAATGTTCAAAAGTTGGGTGTAGATTTCTTTGCATTTAGCGGGCACAAAATGTATGGGCCAATGGGAATTGGTGTTATTTGGATTAATAGAAATGTTTTTGGAGAAATGTTTGTGTATAAAACAGGAGGTGGAATGATAAATAATGTTGATCTTTATAATTCAACGTTTTTAAATTCTCCACAATTTTTAGAGGCAGGAACGCCTAATGTTTCTGGTGCAATTGGGCTTGCGTCTGCATGCAAATATTTAATGGATATTGGAATGGATAAAATTAGAACTGAAGAATTAGAAGTAATGAAATATGCGCTTGAATCTCTTTCTAAAATCAAAGCAATAACTGTTTATGGATCCATGAATTATATGGAAAAGTGTGGTGTGATTTCGTTTAACTATGTTGGAATTCCGTCTCATGATCTTGCAACTGTATTGGATTCTGAAGGCGTTGCAATAAGATCGGGGCATCATTGTGTAATGCCTTGGCACAAAAAGCAGAAGATAACAACATCGGCAAGAATTAGTTTTGGCTTGTATAATTCAAAAGAAGACATTGATAAGTTAATTATTGGAATTAATAAGGCTAAAAAGTTGTTAACATAATGGATAATTTATATAAAGAAGATTTTTTGTATTATTATAGAAATCAAGATAATAAGAGAAATCTTAGTGGTAAAACTCATATTGGAGAAAGTTCAAATGTAAGTTGTGGGGATTCGATTAAGGTCGAACTTGTTGTAAAAAATGGTAATATTGTTGACGTTGGATATTCGTCTGATGGATGTATGGTGTCCGAAGTTTCTGCGTCTATAATGTCTGAAAAATTGATTGGAATGAAATTGGCCGAAGTCCAAAATCTTAGTCTTCAGGAATATTTAAATATTGTTAGGTTAGATTTAACGGTATCTCGTGAAAAATGTGCAATGGTTTTTTATGATGCGTTAACGTCGGTTAAAAAAGTTAAAAATGTCAAAAATTAAAAAAATTACAAAAGAATCGAATATTGCAGAAATTGTGAATGAACATCCAGAAGTTGTTGAAGTTTTAACGGCATTTGGTTTGCACTGCGTTGGATGTTTTGCAAGTGCATTTGACACAATTGGTGAGGGTGCGCAAATTCATGGAATGATTGATGAAGAAATTGATGAGATGATAAAAGAGGCGAATAAAGTTCTACGAAGAAGAGATTCGTAGAACTTCTTTTGCTCGCTAGGCGAATTATAAAGTTTTGTCGCTCGCAAAATAAGGTTTTAATTAAAGGGGATCAAGATGGATAAAAAAATACATAAAATTGAAGTAGATAGAGATTTGTGTATAGGGGCAGGTCCTTGTGAGGTGTTAGCTTCGAAAACGTTTAAACTTGATGATGAGGGAAAAGCCGTTGTGATTAATTCAAATGGAAATAGTGACGATGAAATTTTAGACGCGGCAATGAGTTGTCCTGTTTTGGCAATAAAACTTTACGACGAGGATGGAAAGTTAATTTATCCAAATTAAATGAATATTAATAGCGCTATATTAATTTCGAAAGATGAATTATCTTGGTGCGTCT
>Ga0210044_10010244_pt1 | contig 11222 bp, 9 predicted proteins | sample CryGey13umfilter_2_FD_183959 | JGI IMG/M metagenome (GOLD analysis project Ga0210044, IMG submission 183959) | Groundwater microbial communities from aquifer in Utah, USA - Crystal Geyser 4/9/14 3 um filter (SPAdes) (version 2) | ecosystem: Environmental > Aquatic > Deep subsurface > Groundwater...
GCATGCGACAGAGGCATTGTGCGAAGCACGATCAGATTTCAAAACCCTAACAGGCATAAATGGTGCTTATCTCCTTATTTCCTAAGGCATTACAGAGCTGCAAAACTTGAACGTCGGGACAGGAGTGACTCCAGCTATGAATTGAAGGCCCTGCAGTATTGCAGGGCCTTTTTTAATACCGCAGGAAGCGTGCTCTGATCCGGTTTGCCTGGCTGCTGAACTCGAATGTCGCCAGACCTGAGAGTATCAGCAGTGATCCGGCCACAATGTTCATGCTTAACGGCTCGTTGTTGAGTACATTTCCCAATCCTAAGGCGCAGATCGGCGTGACCAGTGTCAGCAGTGCCACGCGTGTTGCATCCACCTTGCTCAAAACATAATAGTAGAGTGCAAAACCCAGTACCGAGCCGAGCAGGGCAAGATAGCCGATGGCGGCAAGGCTGCGCGTCGATATCTCTTGCGGCAGCTCTGCTCCGGCAAACAGCCAGGTCAGCAGGAACAGCGGGGCGGCAAACAGCAGGCCGCCGCTGGTCAATACAATGGCGGGGACACCGGCATCAATACGTTTGATCCAGACTGCACTGGCGCAGTGCAGAATAACCGAGACAAGCATGCCGAGTACGCCGAGCGCCGCCTGACCATCAAGCTCAAGGCTGCTGCCGAACATCACTGCCAGCCCGCAAAAACCTAAAAACATGCCGAACAGACGTGCAGATGTGAGTGGCTCTGCAGTCAGCCAGATACGGGCCATCAAAGCGGTGGCAATTGGCGACAGTCCGAAAATCACTGAAATCCAGCCCGAAGGTATAAACTGGGATGACCAGTAGGCGCAGATCATGCCACCGAAAATACCGAGTCCTGCAGCCATGTAGGCAAGACGGGCATTGCGATGCCAGACAAGTCCGGAACTCAGCAGGGTGGCAACAATCAGTGCCAGCACGGCACCGATCAGCATACGGCTGGTAACGCCGAAAACAAAACCAACCTCTTCGCTGCTCCACAGGATAGCCAGCGGGGTAGTGCTCCAGATCAGTATGACGCCTAAATAGGCCGATGGCACAGACATGTTTTTCTCCCTTGAGGTTGATATTTGTGAGCTTTGAATGGCACAAAAAAAACGGCCACGGATTTGTCAAAACCCGTGGCCGTTGCAGCAGCAGTTTTAAAGAGTCCTTTAAATCATGAATGCTCTGGCGCACAGGGAAGCAGTTCGGCGGGCCACTGGCCAACCAAACGGTGCAATCTTCTTCTGTGTGCAGGGGCTGTTCATAGCGGGGAAAGTTTGCTTCGGCAGGTCTGTGAGTCAATTTTCGGTCTTGCACAGTGTTTCATTCAGGCACACCTGATACTTTTCATGGCTTCTGTGTGTCCTGATATTTATTTTGTTCAGTTAATCAGCCTGATGCCCAGACGGGAAACAGGGACCTTGACCGTGCCGGTTGATTTCATGCCGACTGAACTGCTCCACACGACATAACCGGATAGGGGGATGGAGTTCATGTTGTGCTGGAATTGCAACAAGACTTCGTCACCTCTGTTGATAAGGCCGCTAACGATCAGTCCGACCCCGCATGGAGAAACGTTTTCCACCTGATCTATTGTGAAGTAATGATGGCTGGCACAAAGGCAGAGTATGCCTTTCTGGCTACCCTGCGGCGCGGAACGTTCGGACTTTCGATGTTCAATGGCCATTTTGGCTCCCGATGCTGAACCCGTATTTGCCAGCTTCAGTATTATTGTAGCCTAAGAATCGTATTGCTGCTTATGTCTGAGCGGGGGAGGAGTGACAGATGGCCAGGGTGGCCGGTTTGTTGATGTTCCGGGCCGAGCGTATGAATATTTTTTCATGAGTGTTTCACAGGCTTCTCATTCGGTGGCCATAATGTGTGAGCTGTCCGGGGCGGCTTCCCTCCCCTCCCTCCTGCCCTCCGGATCATGATCCACTCTCGAAAGTGTAAAGAAAAAGGTCCCGGATCCCTCCCCGGGGCCTTTTTTTTATTCAAAAGTCGCTATGAGCTAGTCGTCCTGGGTGAAGCTTTTGATGATGTAACCGCCGGACTTTTCATCCAACTCCAGTTCCAGCAGGCCACGTGACTGCGCTTCATCGAGTAGTTGGCCGAAGCTGCGAAAGCCGTGGTATCCTTCAGAGAAACCGGGTTGGCGTCGTTTCAACGTCTGTTTGACCATTGAACCCCATACCTTTTCCTCTTCTCCGCGCTCCTTGAAGAGATCCTCTACGGTTGCCATGACCAGATCAATGCCCTCCTGCTTGAGCGAGTCTGCATCTTCAGGTGTCTCTTCAGCAGCGGCCTTGGCCTTTGGCTTGGCGGAGGAGCGTTTACGTTTGGCTTTGCCCTTGGTTTCGGAATCACGAACCAGATCATCGTAATAGATGAACTCGTCACAGTTGGAAGTGAGCAGGTCGGCAGTGGAGTTTTTGACACCGACACCGATCACCACTTTGTCGTTCTCACGCAGTTTGGAGACCAGCGGAGAGAAGTCGGAGTCGCCGGAGATGATAACGAAGGTATCGACATGGGCTTTGGTGTAGCAGAGGTCGAGTGCATCAACGACCATGCGGATGTCGGCAGAGTTTTTGCCGGATTGGCGTACATGCGGGATCTCGATCAGTTCAAACGAGGCTTCGTGCATCGGGGCTTTGAATTTTTTATAACGTTCCCAGTCGCAATACGCCTTCTTAACGACGATATTACCTTTGAGTAGTAGTCGCTCCATGACTTTCTGGATGTCGAACGCGGCATACTTTGCGTCCTGCACGCCGAGTGCGACATTTTCGAAATCGCAGAACAGCGCCATGCTGCGGGTTTTGTTTTTGTCGCTCATAATGATCTCCGGAATAGTTGTTTTGCTGATTATAGCATCGGCAGAGGAAGTCTGGTGATCAGACGCAGGTTAATCCCCTGTCTGTTTCGTGCCCCAGCCCTTGAGCAGGCGGATACCGTCGGACTCGATGGCGATGGTTTTGTTCCTGTACAGTGCGCCCACCGCTTTTTTGTACATCTTCTTACTGATGCCGAATATATCATGGATCTCTTCAGGTGAAGTTTTGTCGGTAACAGTCAGGAAACCATCATTTTTTCTCAGTTGGGTGATAATCAGCTGTGATACATCATCGGTTTTCTCGCTGGGTTTCAGGTGCAGGCAGACATCGATACGCCCGTCTTCGCGAATATGCTTGATAAAACCTGCAAGGGTTTCGCCGCGTTTGAGTTCGCGGGCGACCTCTGTGTGGTGCAGCAGCGCCCAGTGGGTGTTATCAACGATAACCTGATAACCGAGATCGGAGCGGTTGGCGACAAACAGTTTGACGGCTTCGCCCGCTTCAAATTCATTATCTGATTCACGGTGCAGGAAATCATCGAGCAGGGCAGAGCCTGTAATGCGATTGCTGCTCTCATCGATATAGATGCGTACAACATACAGTTTGCCCTCCTCCATGCGCGGTTTCTGTTCCGAGTAGGGGACGAGCAGATCTTTCATCAAACCCCAGTTAAGGAAGGCGCCTGTCTGGTTAACTGCGACCACCTTGAGCAGGGCAAATTCACCCACCATGGCAAACGGTTTTTCGGTGGTGGCAATCAGACGATCTTCCGAGTCGCGATAGATGAATACTTCCAGTTCATCACCGATATCGCACTGCACCGGCACATAACGGACCGGCATGAGGATCTCGCCGAGTTCACCACCATCAAGATAGACGCCGAAATCGAGTTGTTTGACTACGCGCAGTTTGTTCAGTCGTCCGATTTCAGTCATATATACCTCTTTGCTTGAATCGGGCAATCATAGGCCGAGTTAAAAACATTTGCACATGAGCGGACAAACTCTGCTGGCACAAAGCAAACGAGGACGTAATCTTCGCAGATGCCGGGATTACTGCTTGCCATTGCCAGTTGGGGGGTGTGGTACCTTTCACCTGACCGAATCGAACTGCTTGCCTATAACAGGCAGGCCATTCTTGGTGGTGAATGGTGGCGTCTGTGGAGTGTCTACCTGACCTATTCCAGCCAGCTGCAGCTGATGATCGAAGCTTCCGCCATCGCACTGCTTGGACTGATGCTGCATTTTTATGTGCGCAGCTGGCACCTGATACTCGGCTTGCTCTTTGCCATGCCTGCAATGAGCTGGTTACTGCTGACGCTGGAGCCGTCACTGGTCTATTATCGCGGCGGTGCTTCACTGGTCGCCCTGATGTGGATGCTGGTGACCTGGTTTCTGATTGTCGAATACAAGCGGCTCTCCTTCCACTATCTGCTGGGGCAGTTGTTGCTGCTGATTGCCATGGCCAAGGTCGGCTTTGAAAGCTGGTTGCTGTTCTTTTCCCATCGCCCCGTTTCAGAGGGCTTGCGCATGGCGTGGGAGCTGGATGTGTGTGGCCTGCTGTTCGGTGTTGCCCTGTTCAATGCTTTTCACCAGGTCTATAAGGGACGCCTCGAACAACGCAAACGTCCGCCTGTTGATCAGTATGGCAGGCCTGTGCCGGTGCCACTGAATCAGTATCAGCTTCCACCGGCCAATCATCAGCAGAAACGCAGGTGATGCGGCATCGCTTGTGTTGCAGTGGTTGTTTTAGTCGCGGGCGCGAACCGATAGGCTAGCGCCATGTCTGACTCCATATCCCGAATCGCAGTTGCGCTGGTGCATCACCCCGTTCTCAATCGCAGTGGCGAAACCTCAACCACGGCCATTACCTCGATGGATGTACATGATTTTGCCAGAAGCTGTGCCTTTTACGGTGTTTCGCCGGTATACATTGTGCATCCGGCCGACGGTATGCATGCCCTGATTCAGGATATGACCGATTACTATCTGCATGGCAAAGGTGGAGAGCGAAATCCTGCCCGTCGCGAGGTACTTGGCGCTGTGCGGGTGGTCAAATCGTTGCAGGAAATTGTTGAGAAAGAGGGTTATCAGCTCTGGTACACTTCCGCCACACCTCCGGGTGAGCGTTGTGTTGAAGCCTCGGAACTCAGGTTTATCAACGGAAAACACCTGATTGTCTTCGGCACAGGCTGGGGTCTGGATGAAAAAAATATGCCGAATGCAAATGGATGGTTGTCACCAATCAAAGGTGCCGGTAAAGTGCGCCACCTTTCTGTCAGGGCTGCCTTGGCCATTTATCTGGATCGGCTTGGTATATAACAAGAAACAGACCCTGACTGGTTTGTGTTTGGAGGCAAAACAAAATGCGTGCACTGGATGATGTAACAAAAGATCAGCTGCGTGAAGACATCCCGTCATTCCGCGAGGGCGATACTGTCCGCGTGAATGTACGTCTTATCGATTTCAAAGACACCAAAAACGGTGTAGTCAGAACTGAACGTCTGCAGGCGTATGAGGGTATTGTAATCGCCCGTCATAACAACGGCATTTCCAGTTCTTTCACAGTACGTAAAATTTCCAACAACGTCGGTGTTGAGCGCGTATTCCCGCTGCATTCACCAATGCTGGAAAGCATCACGGTTGTTCGTCATGGCCGCGTTCGTCGCGCCAAGCTGTACTACCTGCGTGCACTGCGTGGTAAGGCTGCCCGTATCCGCGAGCGTCGTTTCTAAATCGAGAGAGTCCGGCTGTTTCAGGCAACATGGATTCCAGAAAGGGGGAGCTTCGGCTCCCCTTTTTTATTGGCTCATCGCGCATTTGCGGGAAATAGCGTTTGGATAGCAGGCTTTTGGTCCCCCGTTAGCAGGATCGGGAACCCGCAGGGCAGGCTGGTTTCGGGGCGCGATAGGCAATTTTCTTGATTCGGCACATCCGTGTGCCTCACCCGATGGGCGATCTGAAGCTCGTCCAAACCAGCTTTCCTGCTGTTTTGTGGGCGGCAAGAAAGGGCAGTGAATTCATTCACTTGCCTGATCGTCAGCTCAGTGTTGCTATCGTTCATTCCCGTGGTTACGCGATGAACCTTTTTATTGGGCTCAGAATGGTTTTACCGGCGATGGATGGGGGTGTATCTTGGCATTTTCATGATAAAGGTGGTTCCCTGGCTTGCACGGCTGAATATTTCTATATGCCCGCCCAGATCCAGAATGATGCCGTAAACAGTGGACAGGCCGAGGCCGGTTCCCTTGTTATTTTTTGTTGTGAAGTAGGCCTTGAAGGCATTTTTTTGTGTCTCTTCATCCATGCCACAGCCATTGTCGCTTACGGTCAGGCAGATATCATCATTTGCCAGCGTATACAGGTTGATCTGCAACGCGGGCTGCTCCGTCTCCTGCAGGGCATCGGCTGCATTGACAAGCAGGTTTAACAGCAGCTGGCTGATCGCGGTTGGCGTTGAGTAGATTTCATGCGACCCGTCCTCTATGTTGAAATTAATCGTGGTCTGTTTGGGCAGTGCTGAGCAGGCGATGGGGTGGAAATTATTCAGCAGGGCGTTCAGGTCGACGCATCCCGGTTTGGGTGCCCCCTCCTTCAGGTAGGTGAGCAGGTAGGACAACATATTGGAAGCCAGCTCCGTCTGGTTGTTGATGTCATTGAGCAGGGCCGGAGTGTCTTCATTGCTGTCACCGGCAAGAAAACTTGAAGCCGAAATGATTTGCAGGATGTTTTTCAGGTCATGAATGATACTGCTGCAAGTTTTGCCGATCGCCTCCATTTTTTGCGTGTGAAACACCTGTGCTTCGAGCCGGACGGTATGTTCAACATTACGAACGGTAACCAGTGTCAGTTGTTCGCCACTCAGAAAAACAGGTTTGAGGCTGATCGAAATATGGATTTCGCAGCCATCTTTTTTCAGGCCGGTCAGATGCGCCATCATGTTCATGGTTCTTGGTGTCGGGTTTTTCAGGTAGCCGTTTGCCAGCTCTGTGTGTTTGCTGCGCACATGGACTGGTATCAGCCTGCTGATATTTGAGTTGATCAGTTCATCCGGCTCATAGGCAAAGATGTAATGCGCCAGTTGATTGGCATGTAATATTTTCATCTCTGTATCGCAAAGAAGCGCACCATCCTGAAAGTCTTCAAGCACAGTCATAAAACATTTCAGGTTCTCAATAGTATCGAGCAATTTAATAACCCTCATAAATAGTCGGTTTTTAGTTAAGCATAAATAAAACAGAAGTAAAGCCAGCTTGTTCGGGCAGCTTTTTCCGTGCTGAAATTATTCTTGGTTTCCGGCTGTGACTTCTTAGGATGCGCTTATGACTGATCCGATCTCCCCTACCCAAATCATTACACTGAAAGGACAGAACGCGCTGTCCGATTTTCGCCGTGAAAAACTCAATGCTGCATTTACCGCGGCCGGGATCACTGCCGAATCGATCGTCGCTGATTTTCTGCATATTGCCGAAGTGGGGGAGAGCTGGAGCCCGGAAGATACCGGACGTCTGGCCGCGCTGCTCAACCATGAACCGGAGCTGTTTGTTTCGCATGCTGCCGACGACCTGTTTGTGGTGGTGCCGCGCATCGGCACGATCAGTCCCTGGTCATCAAAAGCCACCGATATTGCAGGGCTCTGCGGCCTCACCGGTCTGCTCAGGCTGGAGCGCGGTGTCGCTTACCATATTGCCGGTGTTGCACACGATCAGCATGCCGCCGCTGCGGCACTGTTGTTTGATCGCATGACGGAGTCGGTCCTGTCTGATGTGGATCAGCTGCAGCAGCTGTTTGCCCACCATGCGCCAAAACCGCTGGTGACCATTGATGTGCTTGGCGGTGGTCGTGTCGCGCTGGAGGTGGCCAACCGTGAGCTGGGACTGGCGCTGGCGGATGATGAGATCGATTACCTGCTGGAAAACTTCAGGCAACTGGAGCGCAATCCTTCGGATGCCGAGTTGATGATGTTTGCTCAGGCCAACTCGGAACATTGTCGCCACAAAATTTTCAATGCCGACTGGGTGATTGATGGCGTAAAACAGGAACGCTCGCTTTTCGCCATGATTCGCAATACCCATCAGCTGCATCCTGAAGGTACGCTGGTGGCCTACAGTGACAACTCTTCGGTGATCGAGGGCTCAAAGGCCAAGCGCTTTTATCCCGGCAGTGATGGCAAATATGCCGCCCATGACGACGACACCCATATCCTGATGAAGGTGGAAACACACAACCATCCGACCGCCATCTCTCCGTTTGCCGGTGCTGCGACCGGTTCCGGTGGCGAGATCCGTGATGAAGGTGCAACCGGTATCGGCTCCAAGCCGAAGGCAGGCTTGTGCGGTTTCTCGGTGTCCAATCTGCGTATTCCCGGTTTTGAACAACCGTGGGAAGTTGATTTCGGTAAACCTGACCGCATCGTTTCAGCACTGGATATTATGATCGAGGGGCCGATCGGTGCGGCAGCATTCAATAATGAGTTCGGGCGTCCGAACCTCTGCGGTTATTTCCGTACCTATGAGCAGAATGTGGCACCGGCCGGTGAAACCATGCAGCTGCGTGGTTATCACAAGCCGATCATGATTGCCGGTGGCGTCGGTAATATCGATGCACGCCATGTCTATAAAAAGAATGTGCCGGAAGGCAGCCTGATTATTCAGCTTGGCGGCCCTGCCATGTTGATCGGTTTGGGGGGCGGAGCGGCATCGAGTATGGATACCGGCGCCAATGCTGAATCCCTTGATTTCGATTCAGTACAGCGCGGCAACCCGGAGATGGAACGCCGTTGTCAGGAGGTGCTGGATCGCTGCTGGCAGATGGGGGAAAACAATCCGATTCTGTTTATCCATGATATCGGTGCCGGTGGCCTGTCCAATGCCGTACCGGAGTTGATTGACGATGCCGGTCGCGGTGGCTGGGTGGATCTGCGCGCGGTGCATAATATGGAGCCGGGCATGAGTCCGATGCAGATCTGGTGCAACGAGGCGCAGGAGCGTTACATGCTGGCTATTGCGCCGGAATCGCGTGCGCTGTTTACCGGGCTCTGCGAGCGTGAACGCTGCCTGTTTGCCGTGTTGGGCGAGGCCAGAGAGCAGCGTGATCTGGTGGTTAATGATCCTGAGTTCGGCAATCAGCCGGTCAATTTACCGCTTAATGTGCTGCTCGGCAAACCACCGAAAATGACCCGCGACGTGGTTCATAAAAAAGCCACCGCCGTGACGCTGGATCTGGCCTCCATTGATCTGAATGAGGCGGTCAAACGCGTATTGAGCCTGCCCGCTGTGGCCAGTAAAGAGTTTCTGATCACCATTGGTGACCGCTCGGTGACTGGTCTTGTGGCGCGCGACCAGATGGTAGGGCCGTGGCAGGTGCCGGTGGCGGATGTGGCCGTTACGGCTACCGATTTCACAAACCACACCGGTGAAGCGATGTGTATGGGTGAGCGAACACCTGTGGCCGTGCTTGATGCTGCGGCATCCGGACGTATGGCTGTCGGCGAGGCGCTGACCAATGTGGCGGCAGCAGCCATTGCTAAAATCGGAGATGTGAAGCTCTCCGCCAACTGGATGGCTGCATGCGGGCATGATGGTGAGGATGCCCGTCTGTACGACACGGTTAAGGCTGTCGGCATGGAGTTATGTCCTGAACTGGGTATTTCGATTCCTGTGGGCAAGGATTCACTCTCCATGAAATCGGTCTGGCAGGTGACTGATGGAGAGGGGGGGAGTGAAAAACGTGAAATGATTTCACCGCTTTCCCTGATTGTGTCGGCTTTTGCGCCGGTCACCGATATCCGTAAAACCCTGACGCCTGAGTTGCAACTGGATCAGGGCGATACAGATCTGATTCTGATTGATCTGGGCGAGGGCAGGAATCGTCTGGGTGGTTCGGCTTTGGCGCAGGTCTACGGCGCAACGGGCGAAGCGGTCGCCGATGTCAATTCAGCGCCTCTGCTTAAATCATTCTTCGAGACAGTGCAGAAACTGAATCAGAAGGGGTTATTGCTGGCCTATCATGACCGCTCGGACGGCGGTCTGCTGGCTACCCTGAGCGAGATGGCATTTGCTGCGCGCACAGGGCTGAAAATTCATCTGGAAACGCTGGCCGGCGACGCACTTTCGGCGCTGTTTAATGAGGAGTTGGGCGCGGTCATTCAGATTCGCAGGGCCAGCCGGGAGGCTGTGCTGGCTGAGTTGGCCAAGGCAGGGTTGTTGCATGCTGCACAGGTGATCGGGCATCCGCGTACCGATGGCCGGATTGTGCTGCAGCAGAACGAAAAGGTTCTCTTCGTCGCAGATGTTCAGGCGCTGCAACAGGTGTGGGCGGAAACCAGTTTCCGTATGCAGGCGCTGCGTGATAATCCGGATTGTGCAAAAGAGGCGTTTGATGTGCTTGCTGATCGCAATGCCAAAGGACTGTTTGCCGAGTTGAGTTTCGATCCGTCTGAAAATATCTGTGCACCGTTTATCCATAGTGCCCGGCCGAAAATGGCCGTACTGCGGGAGCAGGGTGTGAATGGCCAGATTGAGATGGCTGCGGCCTTTGATCGCGCCGGATTTGACTGCACGGATGTGCATATGTCCGATGTGATTGCAGGACGTGTCTCTCTGGATGTTTTCCAGGGACTGGTCGCCTGCGGCGGCTTCTCATTTGGTGATGTACTGGGTGCCGGTCGCGGCTGGGCCAACTCTGTGATGTTTAACGGTCGTGCGCGTGACCAGTTCGATGCCTTTTTCCATCGCGATGACACCTTCGCACTCGGTGTATGTAACGGTTGCCAGATGATGAGCGGCCTGAAAAGCATTATTCCGGGGGCTGAAAGCTGGCCGAGCTTTGAGCGCAATCGATCCGAGCAGTTTGAAGCGCGCCTGCTGCAGGTGGAGGTGCTTGATTCGCCATCGCTGTTCCTCTCAGGTATGGCTGGCTCGAAGTTGCCACTGGTCGTGGCTCATGGGGAAGGACGAGTCGAGTTTGCTGCCGCGAACCACCAGTCCAATGTGCTGGCTGCCCTGCGTTTTCTGGGGCCGGACGGGGAGCCTGCAACGGCTTATCCGCATAACCCGAACGGGTCACCGGATGGTCACACCGGCTTTACCACGGCGGATGGCCGTTTTACCATTATGATGCCGCATCCGGAGCGTCTGTTCAGGGCGAGTCAGTATTCCTGGGCGCCTGATTCCTGGGGTGAAGATGGTCCCTGGCTGCGTATGTTCCGCAACGCTCGCAAATGGGTGGGTTAAAAGGTTTTAACTGGCGCGGTTCAAGGCATTCTGCTACCTTGCCGCCCCGTCATGACTAATAATACTCGATTTGTTTTTGTAACCGGCGGGGTGGTCTCATCACTCGGCAAAGGTATCGCCGCTGCAAGCCTTGCAGCCCTATTTGAA
>Ga0210044_10010250_pt1 | contig 11218 bp, 9 predicted proteins | sample CryGey13umfilter_2_FD_183959 | JGI IMG/M metagenome (GOLD analysis project Ga0210044, IMG submission 183959) | Groundwater microbial communities from aquifer in Utah, USA - Crystal Geyser 4/9/14 3 um filter (SPAdes) (version 2) | ecosystem: Environmental > Aquatic > Deep subsurface > Groundwater...
ATAGGATGTACAGCAGGAAAAAGTCCTCATGCTGAGTCAAGTATGTTTCAAACAGTCACTCCGGAACTTGCTACTTTAGTGCAAGATGCATATGAGAAAAATACCTGTTATATGTGCGGTATGGATTTAGTGAAACATTACAAAACAAACCATAGTGCTACGTATGGAAATAAAAAATATCAGTACTGTTCTCTTCACTGTTTTGAAGACCATTTAGGACAGGGCATTACTCTCAAAAATCCAAAGGTAGTAGATGTGGCATCGCTTGGGTTTATTAATGTCGCTGACGCTTATTATGTTGTGGGCAGTAAAAAACGAGGGACTATGAGTAGGGTTAGTAAATATGCATTTTTAAAAGAGGAAGACGCAAAAAAATTTAATTCTATAAATGGTGGATTGATTATGGATTTTAACGGTGCCAGAAAAAAAGCGCAGGAAGATTTTAAATATTATAAATAGATTTCCACATGCCAAGCTTGGCATGTGGAAATAGTGGAGGAAGTATTTTTACTCTATCTCAGCATCGATTACGTCGCAGTGATCTAGATGCTCGAACTTTTTACTCGATTTCTGCGTCTATTACGTCATCTTCTTCTTTTTTCTTTTTAGCATCTGCTTCTCCGCTTGGAGCACCTTCTTCTTTTTTGTACATTTGCTCTGCCATTTTATGGCTCGCTTCTGTTAAAGTTTTTACTTTAGCTTCAATTTGCTCTTTAGTAGAGTTCTCATCTTTGAGAGTCTCTTTTAATTCACTTATAGCAGTTTCAATTTTTGTTTTTTCTTGCGCTTCTATTTTGTCAGACATTTCAACTAAAGATTTTTCAGTTTGAGCAATAAGAGCATCTGCCTGATTTTTAAGTTCAACTAACTCTTTTCTTTTTGAATCTTCCGCTTTGTGTGCTTCAGCATCTTGAACCATTTTGTTAATCTCTTCTTCACTTAGTCCTGACGAGCCAGAAATTGTGATTGATTGAGATTTGCCTGTACCTTTGTCAGTTGAGCTTACAGTTAAAATACCGTTTGCATCGATGTCAAAAGTAACTTCGATTTGAGGAACACCTCTTGGTGCTGCTGCAATGTTTCCTAGTTCAAACAGACCTAAAGATTTGTTGTCTTTAGCAAACTCTCGCTCACCTTGAACAACTGAGATAGATACAGCCGGTTGGTTGTCCTCTGCAGTTGAGAAAACTTGAGATTTTTTAACTGGGATTGTTGTCCCTTTTTCGATAATTTTAGTCGCAACACCGCCTAAAGTCTCAATACCAAGAGATAAAGGAGTTACATCTAAAAGAAGTACATCTTTAACATCTCCACGTAATACACCACCTTGAATAGCAGCACCGGCAGCAACAACTTCGTCTGGGTTTACGCTTTTGTTCAGTGTTTTGCCGCCAAAGTACTCAGAAACCAATTTTTGTGCCAAAGGAACACGAATTGAACCACCAACCATGATAATCTCTTTGATTTGGTCGTTGTTTAAACCCGATTCTTTCATAGCTGTTTTAATATGGTCAATTGTCTCTTTTATTAAAGATTCTATCATCCCCTCAAATTTAGCACGAGTAAGTTTGATTACTAAGTGTTGAGGTCCAGCTTCTGTCATTGTGATAAACGGTAAGTTGATTTCAGTTTCGCTTGAACTTGAAAGCTCTTTTTTAGCATTTTCTGCAGCATCTTTAAGACGTTGTAGTGCCATTTTGTCATTTTTAAGATCAATACCGTGAGTATTTTTAAATTCAGTATTGAGGTAGTCAACGATTTTGTTGTCAAAGTCATCTCCGCCTAAAAATGCATTACCATCAGTTGAAAGAACTTCAAATGTACCGTCTGAAATCTCTAAAACAGTAACGTCAAATGTTCCGCCACCAAGGTCATACACAAGTACATTTTCTTCAGCTTTACTCTCTAAACCATAGGCAAGGGCAGAAGCAGTTGGCTCATTGATAATGCGAAGAACGTTAAGACCGGCGATTGTACCTGCATCTTTTGTTGCTTTTCTTTGTGAGTCATTAAAATATGCCGGAACTGTAATTACAGCATCGGTTACTTTTGAACCTAAATAACTCTCTGCATCTTCTTTTAGTTTTGTAAGAATTTTTGCAGAAATCTCTTGTGGAGTGTAGACTTTACCGGCTACATCAACAGCTGCCATTCCATCTTTGTCTACGATATTGTAAGTTACTTTGTCATGTGCCGCTTTAGCATTCTCTTCATTCATCATAAGACCCATAATTCTTTTGATTGAAGAGATAGTCTTGTTTGGATTTGTGATTGCTTGACGTTTTGCAGGATCTCCTACTAAAACTTCACCTTTATCTGTGAATGCAACTACTGAAGGTGTTGTGTTTTTACCCTCTTTATTTGGGATGATTTTTGCCTCACCGCCCTCATACACTGCTACACATGAATTTGTTGTTCCTAAATCTATACCTATTACTTTACTCATTATAATTTCCTTAATTTTATTTCATAAAATGAAGCAAATTCATTCGCTCCATTTATTAGTCCGTAAAATGAACGTGTTCCTTTTACTCCGCTTGCGCCGCTGTGGCGACTAAAGTTTGACACTTTCGTGTCAAATTATATTTTGATTATTTATTTAATTTTTATTATTGACGAATTATTTCGCTACTACTACCATTGCCTCACGCAGTGGTCTCTCTTTATATTTATAGCCTGTTTGAAATGTTTGAACAATTTGACCGCTCTCAACCGTTTCACTTTCCACACTCTGTATAGCATTATGAATGTTTGGATCAAACGGTTCATCATGGGAGACCATAGCAACCCCGTGTTTTTCGAGTGAACTTGTCAACTGCTTGAGTGTAAGTTCTATGCCCTCTTTAAGTTTTTCATAGTGCTCTTGCGGATCTGCTACATTTGCTGCAGATGAAAGTGCCATTTGAAGTGAATCCATAACCGGAATCATATCTTTTGCAAACTTCTCATTTGAATACTCTACCGCTGTATACTTCTCACGCTCAAGTCTTTTTTTGATATTATCAAAATCAGCATGGACGCGTGCATACTTATCTTTTAAAGCTACAAGCTCTTCTTGTAAAAGGTCAAGCTCATTATCTACAGCTACTGTATCTGCCTCAGCTTCTTCGCCTAGTATTTCTAAATTTTCCTCTTCATTTATTGGAGGTTCGTTTTCTAATTCTTCTTTAGACATAATTTTTTATTGACTCCTTATTTTAAAAAGATAGGGACATTATACATATTGAGCGTAACAATGTCAAGTAGTACTTTAGCTTATTTTGTAAGTATAGTTTAGTCTTCTTTTGTCAAGTTTAATTGTTCCCCTAAAATAGGAATCAAAACAGATTTAAAGATACTTCTAGTATTATTATACAAATAATTGTATGGAGCAGTATATGAAGTATTTAGCATGGATTGGTGGAATTGTAGCAAGTGTTGTTGGAGTGGTATATGTTCTTGCTTTTACATCTCTGGGTAACTCAATAGTGCAACCAATAATCGAAGAAAAAATTATACACTTCACTAAACTAGAGAGTAAACTTAGTACATTTTCCTTAAATATGAGTAGTTTTGAGATAGTTGTAGAAGTAGATAAAGATAACATTATGTATATAAATGGAAATTATTCTCTTTTTTCTCAAACATTTAATGTGGCTTATAGAATAAATATGGACAAACTTCAGACCTTGAAGGCTTTAACAAATGCCCCAATACAGGGAGTATTTCACACTGATGGAACAGTAAAAGGAAATCCGGCATTTATAACAGTTGATGGAAAAAGTGATGTTGCAAGGGGAAATACAACGTATCATGTTGAACTTACAGAGTTCAATCCTACTTCTATAATAGCCAAAGTTAAAGAGGCAGATTTAGCTTCACTTTTATATCTTGGTGGACAAAAAGCTTATGCAAATGCAGAAGTCAATCTTGATGTTAATTTTAAAAATATAACTCCACATGCCATGGACGGAACTGTTTTATTACAAACAAACAAAGGTAAGTTAGATGCAGCCCTTATGCTAAAAGAGTTTGCTGTTAATATCCCTCGTACAGATTTTAGTATGAAACTTGATGCTAAGCTAAAAGGTAATGATGTTGACTATACATATATATTAAGTTCAAATCTTGCTAACATAGCAACTTCGGGTAATGTTGTTCCAACTCCTTTAAAAACTGATATAAAGTATAGCGTAGATATACAAGAGCTGGCGGTTTTAAAACCTATAACCGGTGCTGATGTCAGAGGTTCATTTACACTAAAGGGAAATGTAAAAGGGAGTAAAGAAGAACTAATTGTTGATGGAAAAAGTGACGTTGCCTATTCAGAGACTTCATTTACGGCGACACTAAAAGATTTTGCTCCGGATAAAGTTACATTAAATATTAAAAATTTAAAACTTGAGAGACTTTTGTATATGGTAAAACAGCCTAGTTATGCAACTGGGACTTTTAATTTAGATGTTGATATAAGTGATGCGAAAACTGGCAAGTTAAAAGGGGAAGTTGTCTCTAGTATAAAAGATGGTCTATTAAATTCGCCATACATGACAAAGGCGTATGAGTTTACAACACCTATGCCTTATACGGCGTTTAATCTTCAAACAAGAACAAAGTTAAATGGAAATTTAGTTGACACAAAAGTTAACCTTGAGTCTTCTCTTGCTGACTTTGATATAAAACAGGCAAAATTTAATATTAAAGATGGTTCATTAGTAAGTGATTATTTGGCAACAATTCCTAATTTGGATAAGTTGTTTTTTGCTACTGAGCAGCACATGAAAGGCTCTATTGCAGTTAATGGGGAACTAAAAAAAGCAAAAGATTTAGACTTAACTATTCGCTCAAAAGTTGTTGGCGGAAATATAGAAGCCAAACTTCATAATGATGACTTTCATGCAGATATAAAAGCTATACAGACTTTAGAAGCTTTGCATATGCTAATTTATCCTGAAATTTTCAAGGCTTCACTTGATGCAAAAGTAGATTATAATTTAGTGCAACAAAAAGGGAAAATGGTTGGAAAGTTAGTTGATGGAAAGTTTACCCAGAATCAGGTTCTTTCACTTATAAAACAATATGCGGGAGTTGATTTATATGTTGAGACTTTTAAAGGTGATGTAAGTGCAGATATAAATAAAGAAAATATTGTTGCCTCACTGGACTTAAAGTCAAACACTTCTGCCATAAAAACAAAGAAGACTAAACTAAACTCTAAAACAAAACAAATTGATTCAAAAATAACTATTGTAGCGAACAAAAGTCCCGTAGCAGTTACGCTAAAAGGTAATGTTTCTTCTCCTAAAGTTGCAGTAGATTTAGAAAAGTTTATGAAAAGCAAAGCAGGCGAAGCTATACAAAAAGAGGCAGTTAAATTTTTAAAAGGTTTTCTTTAGTCAGTTGATTTATTTCAAACTTACATCGGCGAGAGTGAGGCAAAAGAGAACTTTTTTTCTCTCTCTTTGCATAGTTTGTATCGCCTGAGTCAAAGTTGAGCCTGTTGTGATAATATCATCAACTAAAATCACCTCTTGTCCTTGAAACTCTTTGAGCTGAAATTCTCTTGGATTAAAGAGTCTAAACTCTTTGCTCTTGCCGGAATAAGAGACGCTGTTTTGTGCTCTTAGTTTACTGTGAAGCGGTTTGATATTCTTACTCTTAAGCGCATAGTTGAGAATAGCCGTGTGGGCATAACCGCTCTTGGTTTTATCATCAATAGCTATGGAAGTTATGGCATGTGGAAACTCGAACACATCGGCAAATTTCGTAAAACTGTTTTTGGCTAAAATGGAGTATATATAATACCCTAAATCAGTGTGTTTTGTGTGAAGTAGATTTTTTATATCTTTGTATTTGTAAAATGAGATTACTTCAATATTGGTAAAGATTTTTCGTTTGTAGATAGAGGGAGTGAGAAAAATATCTTGGCAGGCTTGACATATATGTGTGAAAGACAAACTCTCACACAGCAGGCATCTCATAGTTTACGCTACTAGTCCATTTTCAAGACAGACATAAACGCTTCACTTGGGAGCTGTACTTTTCCTATAGACTTCATTCTTTTTTTACCGGCTTTTTGCTTCTCAAGGAGCTTTCTTTTACGAGTAATATCTCCGCCGTAACACTTGGCAGTAACATTTTTACCCATAGACTTTACGGTTTCACGTGCGATAACCTGAGAACCTAAAGAGGCTTGAACAGCTACTTCAAAAAGTTGACGAGGGATTATCTCTTTCATGTTTTTAACTAAAATACGACCACGGGACAAGGCTTGATTTCGAGGAACAACAATGCTCAGAGCATCTACAGACTCGCCGGCTACCTTAATATCAAGTTTAACTAGGTCCCCAACTCTAAAATCTAAAGGCTCATAATCAAAAGAGGCGTAACCTTTAGAGATAGACTTTAAGGTGTCATAAAAGTCCATTACTATTTCGTTCATAGGGACTTCGTATTCAAGCATAACTCTCTCTTCATTAAGGTAGGTCATTTTTGTTTGCATGCCGCGCTTGTTGATTAAGAGAGTTATAATATTTCCGAGATATTCAGTTGGAGTAATAACAGTAGCTTTGACATAAGGCTCTTCAATTCTATCTATACGATTAACTTCGGGAAGCTCTGAAGGGTTATGAACATCAATTTTATCCCCATTGTTCAAATATACTTGATAGATAACGGATGGTGCAGAAGCGATTAAATCAAGGTTAAACTCACGCTCAAGTCTCTCTTTGACAACTTCCATATGGAGCATGCCTAGAAATCCGACACGAAAGCCAAAACCAAGAGCCAGAGAAGTCTCAGGCTCATACGAGAGAGAACTATCGTTTAGTCTCAGTTTATTAAGTGCATCACGCAAAGCTTCAAAATCATCGGTGTCAATCGGGTATATACCGGCAAAAACAAAAGGTTTAGCCGGTTCATACCTTCCAACAGGCTCGAGCGTAGGATTCTTAGCATCTGTGATGGTATCACCAACATTAATGACACTAACCTCTTTGAGCCCAAGAACAACAATGCCTATCTCGCCACACTCAATAACGTCTGTTTTAATACGTTTGAGTGGATGCGGATACATTAAATCAAGAATATGGTGCTCTTCTAAATTGCTCATAAGCTGGATATTTTGACCTTTTGTAATCTTGCCGTCAAAAACTCGAACAAGTGCTAAAGCTCCAAGGTATTGGTCAAACCATGAGTCATAAATAATCGCTTTTGTAGTTGCCTCAGGGTTTCCGATAGGGCAGGGAATTCTGTCTACAATTGCATCAATAAGTGCGCGTATGCCAACACCTGTTTTTGCCGAAACTAAACAGGCATCAGTCGCATCTATGCCGATACTCGTCTCAATCTCTTCTGCAACTTTTACTGGGTCTGCAGCAGGTAAATCGATTTTATTTATAACCGGAATAAGCTCTAAATTATTCTCCATTGCCATATAAACATTTGCAATAGTTTGTGCTTCAACACCCTGCGCCGCGTCAACTATAAGCAGGGCACCGTCACTTGAAGCGAGTGATTTGCTCACTTCATAAGAGAAATCCACATGCCCCGGAGTATCGATGAGGTTGAGTATGTAGTGTTTCCCGTCTTTAACATAATCAAGTCGAACACTTTGAGCTTTGATGGTGATTCCACGTTCTTGCTCAATGTCCATAGTGTCCATCATCTGTGTTTTCATTTCTCTTTGTGTAACTGAACCGCACTCTTGAATAATACGGTCCGCCAAAGTACTTTTTCCATGGTCGATGTGAGCAATAATAGAAAAATTTCTAATGTTTTTCAATGAATTCCCTCGTATTATGCAAAAAGAGAGTTTACACTTTCGTTGTGGTAAACACGACGAATTACTTCTGCAAAAAGCGGTGCAACAGTTAAGACTTTTATTTTATCGTGAGGTTTTGTCTCGAGCGTATTTGTGATAATTAACTCATCTAACTCGCCATTTGCTAAATTTTCGTAAGCCTTTCCGCTTAAAACACCGTGAGTAGCACATGCCATAACTGAAGTTGCACCTTTGTTTTTAAGAGCAGTTGCGGCTTTTACCATAGTTCCTGCAGTATCAACCATGTCATCAATCATGATTACATCATACCCTGCAACATCACCGATGATATTCATAACTTCACTCTCGTTAGCTTTTTCACGACGTTTGTCGACTATAACCATCTCTAAACCCATTCTCTGTGCAAAATAACGCGCACGTGTAACACCGCCAATATCTGGAGAAGCGATAATCGGGTTTTTAAGATTTTTACTTTTGATGTAATGCTCAAAGGTAACCGAACCATAAAGATTGTCTACAGGGATATTAAAAAATCCTTGAATTTGTCCGGCATGAAGGTCGATGGTTACAACTCTGTCTATTCCGGCTGTTTGATACATATCGGCAACAAGTCTCGCTGTAATAGGTACACGAGGAGCAGCTTTTCTATCTTGTCTTGCATAGCCAAAATAAGGTACAACAGCCGTAATACTATCTGCAGATGAGCGACGAAGCGCATCTGTCATAATTAAAAGTTCCATTAGATTGTCATTTGATGGAGCCCCGGTACTTTGAACAATAAATACATCACGTCCTCGAACACTCTCAGCAATTTGAACTGAGATTTCACCATCACTAAATCTTTTAGTATCTGCATTAGCCAAGGGCACATCTAAAATCTGACATATCTCCTTTGCAAAATCAACACTAGCCGAACCAGCAAAAATCTTATAACCACGCATGGTATTCCTTTTTGGAAAAATATACGCGATTATACAAAAATAGTGCTGAGTGGCAATTAAAAGTTTTTATATTTAGCGTATAATTTTGAAGATGGCATGTGGAAATATTTCCACATGCCGCATTACTTACTGACAGCCTTTACACACTCCGGATAAAACTAAATCTGTTTTGTCTATTTTAAAGTTGCTTTGCTTTGTTGCATTGTCGATAATAGTACTCAAATCTAAGCTTACATCATTGACCTTACCGCATTTTTCACAAACGATATGCGAGTGAGTATCTTTTGTTAGTTCATAGACTGACTTGGCATGTGGAATTTTAACTTCTTGTATAAAAGAGTTTTCAACCATTAAATTTATATTTTTGTAAATTGTTGCCAACGATATAGAAGTGAACTTCTCAATCATTACCGCATAAAGAGATTCTATGCTTATGTGACCATCCACATGCAACACATTAGCCATAGCTAATCTTTGCGGAGTTGCTTTTAAATTATGCTCTCTTAGTATACGTGTATAATTATTCATAATGCAATTATACACTAAAGGACAATAATTATCCTTTTAGTTAGCTTATAGTACAATTTTGTAATTTAATACAAGGAATTGATTGTGAGACAATATGAGTCATACAAATGCAGTAAATGTGGAAATATCGTGGAAGTACAGCATGTCGGCGGTGGAGAGCTTCACTGTTGTGCAGAGCCAATGGAGATGATTACTAAAAATCTAACTATGGTAAATTTGATGAAAGCATTCGCAGGTGAATCTCAGGCAAGAAATAAATATGAGTATTTTGCTAAAGTAGCTCAAAAAGAGGGTTACAGAGATATTGCAGAACATTTTCAAAGAGCTGCAAATAATGAAAAGCATCATGCAAAAATGGAATTGTCACTGAACAACACAATGGCAAGCGGTAGCGAAAACAATTTTGGCGACACTAAAGCAAATCTTCAATCCGCAATAGACGGCGAGAATTATGAAAATACAACTATGTACCCAGACTTTGCAGCTATTGCAAAAGAAGAGGGTTACAAAGAAGCAGCCACACTTTTTAATGGAATTGGGAAAGTGGAAATAGAGCATGAAAAAATGTTCCAAATGCTTTTAAACAGACTTGAATCTGGTGAAGAGTTTGTAAGTGAAAACGAAGAAGAAGCTTGGATATGTGAAGTGTGCGGACATGTCCACTATGGTAAGAAGGCTTTAAAAAATTGTCCTGTTTGTAAACATCCACAAGAATATCAGTCAAGACTCAACTCCAAAAAATAATACTAAGATAGAAGAGTTACTAATAAAGAGGCTTGTATTGATATTGATTGCTTAAGCACAAAATGCAAAGTATGGTCTCAAAAGCATGGATATCTTTTAAAAAGTTGTATTGATAACAATCAAGGCAGGTGCGAAGTCTATAATATAGCTACATCAGAGCGACAGGTAGTCTGCCAGTTTGATATGGAAGCAAAAGCAGTTTTTAAAGCTATGCAGTGGGTTCATCAGCAAGTACGAGCTAGTTAAATTTTAACATATAAATTTTAAAAAAAGAGAAATAAAATGGCAGTGGGATTTTTCGCAGTATTTGATGATATAGCCGCACTTTTAGACGATGCGGCGGCTATGAGCAAAATTGCAGCAAAAAAAACGGCGGGTATCTTGGGTGATGACTTGGCAGTGAATGCGCAAAAAGCCTCAGGCTTTGCAACTTCACGTGAACTCCCGGTATTATGGGCAATAACCAAAGGTTCATTTAGAAATAAATTTATTATATTGCCAATAGCCTTTTTGCTCAGTGCTTTTGCTCCATGGAGTATTGTACCTATTTTAATGTTGGGCGGAATTTACCTGGCATATGAAGGTGCAGAGAAAATTTTTGACTACTTCGTTGTTCATGAACAAATAAAGCAAGAGAGTGTAGCTAAACTCTCCGAAGAGGAGATTCTAGAAATAGAAAAAACAAAAATAAAGTCGGCAATAGTTACGGATTTTATTTTATCAATAGAGATAATTATAATAGCACTCGGAACGGTGTTAGACAAATCGCTCCTTGTACAAATAATAGTAGTGAGCTTTGTCGCAATCATCGCTACCATAGGTGTTTACGGGGTTGTAGCACTGCTGGTAAGAATGGACGATTTTGGATTTAAGTTAATTCAAATCGCTAAAGATGAAAATAATTTTTTAAAGAAGTCAGGTGAACTGCTTGTGCGTGCCCTACCAAAAGTCATAAGATTTTTAACAGTTATAGGGACATTGGCAATGATTCTTGTAGCCGGCGGAATTTTTACACATAATATACATCAGATACACGAGGTCTTATCTGGTCTGCCAAATATACTTATAGATTTATGCACGGGATTGCTTATAGGCACTGTTGCTGTTTTAGTACATAGTCTGTTCACTAGGCTTCTCAAAAGAACATAAGAGTGTTTTAAGCCTTATGTTTCTAAAAGAAGAGTGAACGCATGTTTGGTTACAGCTTTAGAGTAGTAGTAGCCTTGGAGTTCGTCACAGCCCA
>Ga0210044_10010260_pt1 | contig 11210 bp, 8 predicted proteins | sample CryGey13umfilter_2_FD_183959 | JGI IMG/M metagenome (GOLD analysis project Ga0210044, IMG submission 183959) | Groundwater microbial communities from aquifer in Utah, USA - Crystal Geyser 4/9/14 3 um filter (SPAdes) (version 2) | ecosystem: Environmental > Aquatic > Deep subsurface > Groundwater...
GCCTTCACGCGTGCATTGCCGACTGGCACACCGCCCGCACCTCCAAGAACGACGCCGCCGAGCGCGCCGCCGACGCCTGCCTGGAGGGTTGGCTGCGCTCGGAGCTGGCCGAGGGCCATCGGGACGTGCAGGACGCCCGCGCCGAGGTCCACCAGTCGCGCGTCGAGGCGGCGGGGCCGGGGCGCGACGACCAGCGCGACGTGCGCGACGACCACCGCGACCTGGAGCGCGAGCGCCTCGACCAAGCGCGCACCCGCGCCATCGCCGCCGAGCTGCGCGATCTGCACCCCAAGTTCATGAACAACACCGCCACGCCTGGCGACTACCAGCACAAGGCCGACCTGCTGCGCGAGCTCGACGCGCTCACCCAGCGCGAGGTCGACCTCGGCGTGCGCGAGCTTCATGAGGACAACCGCGAGCTTCGCGAGGATCGGCGGCGCTGACCTCGCCCGTGTTAGGGGCCGCGGTCCCGCTGCTAGCTTCGGAGCTCTGATGCCCTCGCGCCGCGCCCCCGCCACCGCTGTGTCCAGCCCGTCCCCACGAATGGTCGGGGTGCTGCACCCGAGCGGGCGCGTGACCGTGGCGGGGGGAAGCGAGGCCGACGCGGCGGTGGTCGCGGCCTTCGCCCTCGGGACCGGGCACGGCGTGCTGCACCTGGGCGCGACCGAGGTGGGGACGGCGCTCGATCCGAGCCTCGCTTATTGGCGGGAGCTCGGCGCTTTGGTGGTTCGCGCCGCTTGTGGCGCGATGGATCCGGCCTCGCCCGAGGTGGTGGTCGTGCCGCCGCCCGACGTCGGCGCCCTCTCGCCGCTGGTGGTGGGCGTGCCGCCGATGCGCGGCGCCGAGCTCGTGTCCGAGGCGCTGCTGAGGCAGGTGTGGGACCAGGTGGTCGAGGCGCTCGCGGAGCGGTCCGCGGCCTATGAGGACGGGGTCAGCGGCTACCTTCATCAGGCCAACGCCGTGTGGCACCTCGCCGGGCGGGTGTGCCTGCACCTCGCTGAGAACCGCTCAGATCCTGACTACCCCTTCGCCTTCCTCGCGACCTACGCGCGCTTGAACCCCGGACGTTCGCGCGTACAGCACGTGCCGCTCGCGCGGGCGCTCCAGGAGTACGCGGGGCAGCGCTCTCAGCTCCTCGCGCTGCTCAAGCCGCTCCAACGCGCGGCCGAGGCGAGCGCGCCGCTGCGGGAGCTGGTCGCCTCGGGTGACGTGTACCACCCGCTCGCGTGGACGGCGGCCGAGGCCTACGCCTTGCTGCAAGACGCCGCCCTCCTGCAGCGAGCGGGCGTCGTGCTGCGGCTGCCCGACTGGTGGAGCGCTCGCCGTCGGTCGCGCCCAATCGTTGGCGTCACGGTAGGGACCGAGGCGCCGTCGACGCTCGGGCTCGGGGGGCTGCTCGACTTTCGCGTGGAGGTCACCCTCGGCGGTGAGGCGCTCAGCGAACCCGAGCTCGCGGCCCTGCTCGGGGCGAGCGCGGGCTTGGTGCTGCTCAAGGGGCGCTGGGTGGAGGTCGACCCCGACGCGCTCGCGGGCGTGCTGGGCGCCTGGCGCGCGGTGGAGGAAGCGTCGGCGTCTGGGCTAGGCTTTGGCCAAGCGATGCGCTTGCTCGCCGGCGCGGGTACGGGCCTGCCCGAGGAGGCGCTGGACCCCGAGAGCCCAGCGTGGTCCGAGGTCGTCGCGGGGCGGTGGCTCGCGGGTCAGCTGGACGCCCTCCGCTCGCCCACCGTGTCGGCGGTCATCGAGGCGGGGGCCACGCTGGACGCGGATCTGCGCCCCTACCAGCAGGTGGGCTTGCAGTGGCTCTGGAGCCTCTATGGGCTGGGGCTCGGCGCGTGTCTCGCGGACGATATGGGCCTTGGTAAGACGATTCAGGTGCTCGGTTTGCTCGCGCTCGCGCGCGCTTATGGCGAGGAGCGCGACGTCGACCTCCTGGTGGTCCCCGCCTCGCTGGTGGAGAACTGGCGCGCGGAGGCCGAGCGCTTCGCGCCGCACATACGGGTGCTCATCGCCCACCCGTCCAAGCTCCCAACGCCGGCGATCAAAGCGCTCAGCGAGGAGGAGGTGCGCGGCTACGACGTGGTCATCACGACCTATGGCACCGTCGGGCGCGTGCCGTGGATGTCGGAGCTTCAGTGGCGGGTGGTCGGGCTGGACGAAGCGCAGGCCATCAAGAACCCCGCTGCGGCGCAGACCCGCGCCGTCAAGCGCTTGAACGCGCGGTGGCGCCTCGCGCTCACGGGCACGCCGGTCGAGAACCGCCTCGGGGACCTCTGGTCCATCGTCGACTTCCTCAACCCGGGCCTGCTCGGCACCGCGCGCGAGTTCGACGCGCTCTGCAAGACGATGGCCGCGCGCGACGGGGACGGGTACGCGCCGCTTCGCCGCTTGATGCGCCCCTACCTGCTGCGACGGCTCAAGACCGACCGCGCCGTGATCGCCGATCTGCCCGACAAGATCGAGCTCAGCAGTCGCTGCTTGCTGTCCAAGGAACAAGCAGCGCTTTACCAGCAGTCGGTCGACGAGCTGGCGCGCGCGCTCCAAGAGCTCCAGGGCATGGAGCGCCGCGGCCTGGTGCTCGCCTTCCTCACGCGGCTCAAGCAGATCTGCAACCACCCGTCGCAGTGGCTCGGCGATGGCGGCTTCGAGCCCGAGCGCAGCGGCAAGCTCCAGCACCTCGCCGAGCTGTGTGAGCCCATCGCCGAGCGGCAAGAGAAGGCGCTCGTCTTCACCCAGTATCGGTCGATGGTCGAGCCGCTGAGCGCCTTCCTCGCGACCTGCTTCGGTCGCCCGGGCCTCACGCTGCACGGTGGCACGCCCGTGAAGCGCCGCGCGGAGCTCGTGCAGCGCTTTCAGGAGGACGAGGACGTGCCCTTCTTGGTCCTCTCCATCAAAGCGGGTGGAACCGGCCTGAACCTCACGGCGGCCAACCACGTGCTGCACTTCGATCGGTGGTGGAACCCAGCGGTCGAGGATCAAGCGACCGATCGGGCCTTTCGTATCGGCCAAGAGCGCACGGTGCTGGTGCACAAGTTCGTGTGCCAGGGCACGGTCGAGGAGCGCATTGACGCGCTCATCACGGGGAAGCGCGAGCTGGTCGGGCAGGTCCTCGGCGGCGAAGGTGAGGTCGCGCTGACGGAGCTCAGCAACGAAGCGCTGCTCGCGATGGTGCGCTTGGACCTGAGCGCGGCGGTGGGCGCATGAGCGAGGTGTTGTCATGAGCTGGTACGCCTACGGATACGAGCGCAGGCCGAGCGCCGCGGAGCGCCGGAGCGCTGGCGCCCAGGCGGTCGCGAACCTCGCGCGCACGGGGCGCGTGGCCGAGCCCGTCGAGGTTCACGGGCGGGCCATCGCCACCACCTTCTGGGGGAAGGCGTGGTGCGCGAACCTCGAGCGCTACAGCGACTACGCCAGCCGCTTGCCGCGAGGCCGCACCTACGCGCGCAACGGCTCGGTCGTCGATCTGCACGTCCGCGAGGGCGTCATCGAGGCCCTCGTCGCCGGGAGCGCGGTCTACAAGGTCAAGGTTCAGGTCCAGCCGCTCAGCGCCCCACGATGGGCCGTGGTGCGCGACGCGTGCGTTGGGCAGGTTGGGAGCTTGGTTGAGCTCTTACAAGGCGAGCTCTCCGCGGGCGTGATGTCCATCGTGACGCAGCCCGGAGCCGGCTTGTTCCCGCGCCCCGCGGAGATCACGCTGAGCTGCAGCTGCCCCGACTGGGCGGACATGTGCAAGCACGTGGCGGCGGTGCTCTACGGCGTCGGCGCGCGCCTCGATCACCAGCCCGCGCTGCTGTTCACCCTGCGCGGCGTGGACGCGTCGGAGCTGCTTCAGGGCACCATCGAGGCGGGCTTGGGGCGCGCCAAGCCGCGTGGCCGCTTGCTCCGCGGCGTCGACCTCGCCAGCGTCTTTGGCGTGGACATCGACTTTGACGCGCTGGTGGAGCCGGCCGCAGCCCCCAACGCGGGCGGCGCGGCGTCCGACGAGCGGCGCCTGCTCGACGCCCTCGCGCAGGAGCCCGGGCTCGCGGTGCGGGCCTTGGAGGAGCGGCTGGGCATGGAGCGGCGCGCGCTCAAGCGGCTCATCGTCGCGCTACAGGCCGCTGGTGAGCTGCACTTCGAGGGCGCTTCCCGCACCGGCGGGTACTTCCTGGGCGCGTCGTAGCGCTAAGCGGCGCTACCGCAGCTCCTCCCACGCGAGCGTGACCTGGAGCGGCGGGTGGTCCGAGAGGGCCGCCTCCGCGTCGTCCACGAAGCCCTGCTCCCGCGACCAGCCGCTCACCGACAGGCTCAGCGCGTCGCTGTCCCGCAGCAAGAAGCGGTCGATGTGGTCGGGCTCGGCGCACGCGACCTCCGTGCAGGCGTCGCGCAGCCCGGCGTCGGCGTAGGCCTGCAGGGCGACGGCGTCCTCGGGGTCTGACGGGGCGAGGTTGGTGTCGCCCATGAACAGCACCGCGCGCCCCGCCGAGCGCGTCGCCATCGACGTGATCACCTGCTGCACCTGCGCTGAGCGCGCTGTGTCGTCGTCTGGACCACCTCCGGCCTCGTGGTGGGTGTTGTAGACGTCGAGCTCCGCCTCCCCGAACCGCAGGCGCAGCACCTGAAAGCCCTTCGAGGCGAGGCAGTCCGACGCGCCGTCGAGCAGGCCGGCGCAGGCCGTGTAGTGCTCGGTGAAGGCGTCGACCCGCTCGCCGACGCGCGCGAGCTGGCCGAGGCCCGAGCCGTAGACCCGCGTGTCGTCGACCACCGCCGAGAAGCGCTCTTGAATCGGGTGGGTGGCGTCGGCCACGAGCTCGCCGTGGTGCGTGTCGTCGAAGTCCTCTTGCAGCCCCACGAGGTCGTAGTCGTTGAGGTGCGGCGAGATGAGCCCCATGCGCTGCTCGATGGGGATGGCGTACTCGGTGATCGCGTCGGGCAGGCCCTGCACGTTGTAGGTGAGCGCCGTGAAGCTCCCAGACTGCGGCGGCGGGGGCTCAGCGGTGCAGGCGAACAGCAGGGCGAAGGTGAGCATGGGGAGAGGATGCCACAGGTGGGCGCGCGGCAAAAGCTCGTCGCGGTTGCGCGGATACGGCCGACCGGGGGGCGGCCAGGCCCAACGCGACGCGTTGGCGAGGCGGAGCGTGCGCTTGGGTTTGGAGCCGCGTACGAGCACATGAGCGGGCTCTTCGGGCGTTGGGTCGCGAGCGGGCTCTAGCGACAGCTCGAGGACGGCTGCGACCGGGAGCTCGGCGACGGCGAACGCGCGCGGGTGGGCGCAGACGGGCGCCAACGCGCGCGCGACGTGCTCTCTTCGGCCAAGATCGTCGACATGGGGCTGCCGTCGGGGTCGTCTTTGAAGGCGGCGGATGAGGGGCGGAGGCCGCCGTCGCCGTCGCTGACCCAGTGCAGATCAGGTACGCGTCGCCACAGGTGCTGATCGCGTAGGATCGAAGGCGTCGTTGGCACCCGACGCTACCGCGAGAACGCGTGCGCGAGGTCGCGAATCCGAGAGACGTCGTCGGAGACGCTGAACTCCTCGTCTTCATCCCCTCGGCAGGTGTAGACGGTGTACACGCCGAGCTCGCGAACTTCGACCTCTAGGTCGCGCCCGCGCTCGTGCCACTCCAGTTGCACGCCGCCCCGTGCCGTGGGCACGAGCTGAGGCGCGCGGCACCCGAGCTTGACGAGGGACTGCGCCAGCCCCCACCCGTCGAGGAGCAGCTCCCGCCGCACGCTGCGCGCGCCGTAGGTGTTCCAGTTCTCGCCAAGCTGCTGGATAGCCTCGGCTTGAGCGCGAAGGCTCTCGGCCACCGCTAGGTCGGCGCTATCGGACAGGCGCGCGATACCGGGCTGCGGTCGGGGACCCGAGGAAGGACGCTCGACGATGGCACAATCACTAAGCATCCTTGCGCTCCCACTGGCGGTGCATGGCGACGGTGGTGAGTGAAGCGAACGCGCGCACGAGGAAGTCGTGTCCCACGTCCAGCCACGCCAGCGCACCAGCGGCGTCGTCAGAGAACGGGCGCCCGCGCGCGGTCAGCACAACGCGAAGCAGCGCGTCGCCGTCGGGAAGGCGATGGTGCGGCGCGACGTGTACGTGCAGGCGTCCGCAGGGCTTGGTGCCGTTAGGGCTTGGGATGAGGTACCGAAACGAAGCCTCGGCCAGCTCCGGCTCGTGCAAGAAGCTGTCGGAGTACGATCCGCCGAGCGGGCCGATCACGTTGCCCACTTGGCTGTGCTGTTGCCAAACCTCGGCAGTGGGGATGAGGTTGACGTAGGTGAGCTCGCATTGGTTCGCGCTCATCGCCGGCGAGCCGATCGCGGCGAGGACCTCCAGAAAGCCGTCGAGGTCGGCGCGAAAGCGCTCACGAAGGGCGTCGTAGCGGGGGTACCTCGCAGGAGACGCGGTGCGGCGCCAGTTGCGCACGAAGCGATCGTGTTGCACTTGCACGAGCTCGTCGCCGTCGCTGTTCGTGAACAGCGCCCGCCGAGGCGCGCGCGCAGGATCCAGCTGAAGCTCGAGACGGTGTAGCTCGACTTGTGGAGCACCAAACTGCTCAAGCACCTGAGGTAGCGCTGCGGCGTCTTGCCACGCCGGGAACCTGTCGCGGACGCTCTCCCAGTACCGAGCGATGCCCGGCGAGTCGAGCTTCGCGAGGGAGGCGAACTGCACCGACAGCGCGACCTCTTCGACGGGGGGATTTGCGAAGTCCGGCGAGGACACGGCGCGTCTCCAGCGTGCGACCTCTTCATAGGGCAGAGGCGTACGCGACCTCATTGTGTATGCGTGCTGTCCGAGCAGTCAACGCGACGATCATTTGATGACAACCGGCTGGCGCTCGTGGTCGTCGCTACCTTGCCACTTCGCCGTCATCAGGTGACGCTGCGCGCGGACCTCAACGCCCACGCGATGGACCTGGACGCCCAAGCGGCCCGGCTCGCCGCGCAGGACGAGCAGCTCATCGCGCTGCAGGCGGCCGCGGACCTCGCGCAGCCGGTGCTCGACCGCTGTGCGGCGCTGCAGGCCTACCGGTGGGCGGCGCGAGCGGGAACGCGCAGCTGCTCCCGTAGCGCCGAGGGTGTCCGCCGGTGCCCACGTGGTCGCGGACACCGGCGAGCGCCCGCTAGTTGTTCGTCACCACCTCGGCGAGCGCGAGCTGGGACGCCGCGTCGTCGAGCTGCGCCTTGCACGCGAGGTACTCGGTGCCGCTGATCTGAACCTCTTGGGTGTAGCCGGCGCGCCCCGAGTCCGAGGCGCCCCACCCGGTCGTGTAGCAGTAGCTCTCCGTCGGGTTGTTGGCGTAGGTGCGCGTGTTCGCCTGGAAGCCACCACCGCCCGACTGGATGTGGATGGTCGAGAGCGAGTAGGTGGTGCTGGCGTCGTTGACCGTCGAGAACTCGGGCCACGAGGTCTGTCCGTCGACGACCCAGTCGTCCGCCAGACACAGGACGTCCGCTGCGGTGAAGCAAGGACAGCCCAGGGAGGTGTCGCTCGCGTAGCCGACCATGGCGGAGCTATCGCACGGCGTCGCGGGCGGATCCTGAACCACGACCTCGCGGTAGCGGCCCCACACGTGGACGCGGGTGGCGTCGGCCGTTTGGATGGCGTTGAAGTTGACGCGCGTGGGGTTGGTGGTGGACGCGGGCGGTGGCCAAGCGCCAGGCGACGCCCCCTGGAGCGCGCCGTCCATGACGAAGTCGAAGGTGGAGGTGTTCGTGTCCACCTTGGTGAGGTTGCCCGTCGCCGTTGACGGTGCGACCTCGGCCGAGCCGACCCCCGAGGCGCCGAGCAGGGTGACGTCGCCCATGGGCGTGGTGCCCGCGGCCAGCGGCGTCGCTTGGCCGAAGGAGAGCATCGCCACGAAGGGCGCGCCACCGCTGGCGTACGCGCTCCACCACGAGATGTCCTCGGAGAAGTTCAGCAGGTCGAAGCCGCCGTCGCTCGCCACGATGGCCATCGCGGTGCCGCTGCCGTCGGTGTAGATGTCGCACTGCGCCGCGTAGTGGACGTTGGTGCGTACATTAGCGACGCTCCCCGTCCACTCGAAGGTGCAGCCCTCGGGCAGACACGCGGCGTCACAGCCGTCGCCGTCCGCCGTGTTGCCGTCATCGCACTGCTCGCCGGGGTCGACGACGCCGTTGCCGCACACGGGCGTTCGCGCGACGTCAAAGTGGATCTGCGCGCACTGCTGGTTGGACCAGTTGCACACGCAGCCGTTCAGAATCGCGTGGCCTGTCTCGGTGAGGCCGTTCACCGTCACCTCGCAGAGGCTCTGCTGGAGCGCCTGGGCGCAGATCCCGCCGCCGCGTGGGAGCGTGTAGGAGCCCGCCGCCACCTCGCCGCTCAAGGGGTCGACGCATCGCCAGGACACGTCGCTGCGGGCGGTGCTGAGCGTGCTCCCTTCCCAAACGGACAGGATAAACCCGCCCATGGCGCGGCGAGCGCCGTTGACGAAGCGCCACGTCGTGAGGTGGGGCAGCGCCGCCGTCCACGTGTCACCGTCGCGGGAGACATCCCCTTCGAGCACCCAAAGCCCTGTCACGGGGTCGAGCGACCAGACCTGGGCCGAAGCTGCGGGATCCGCTGCCGGCGCCTGCACCTCGACCGTGAGGGGCTCGGTGGGCTCGAGGACCTCGTCGTCGACCGACACGGCGGTCAGGTCGAAGGTGATGATGACCGGCGCCATGCCGAGGGAGTCGCCGTTCTCGTCGAGATCGACCGATGGCGGAGCGGAGGCGTTGTCGCCGCTGGCGGTGCGCAGGGTGACCTCGCCGGTGTAGGTGTTTCCGGCGCCGTCGACCCACTGGGTCGAGTCCGTCACGCCGACCACGAGCGGACCGAGCTCCAGGCTCTGCGCGCCGGTTCCGGGCGTGTAGGCGACCGACTGCACCTCGGGCGCGACCAAGGTCAGGTCGACGCTCTCGCCCGCGAGGACGGAGGCCCGACCGACGACCGCGACGCTTCCGGGCGCGCGTGCGCTGACGCCGAAGAGCTCGCCAGCGGGCACCTCATCGAAGCGGGCGAGGCCTTCCACGGTCGTGCCGGTGCGAGCGCCCAAGGTGACGGTTGCGCCGTTGACGGGCGCGAAGGCCGTGTCGACGACGTTCACCACGATCGTCCCAAAGGGGGCCGCGGTGCCCGTGTCGGTTCCGGTGTCGGTTCCGGTGTCGGTGTCGGTGTCGGTGTTCGTGTCGGCGGTGCTCTTGCACGCGCCGAGCGACAGGCTCAAGAGGCACAGGGCGACGAGCTTCGAAGAGGTCATGGTTCATCCTTGATGTGAGGACTGGTAGGGGGCGTTTTGAGGCGGGGAAGCGCTATCGGGAGCGCATATTCGGCGCAATACAAGGATATAACTGGGCTGATGCAACGACTGCAGCTGTTCGAGTTCAACGACCAGCCCTGGCTGCCGAGCGTGCTACGAGACGCCATGACCGGCTACCTAGAGACGATCTCTCGCGTCTTTAGTATGGACCAAGCTATGCGTTCGCTCGTGCGCGCGCTCACGGCGGGGCTGGACGACGGCTACCGCTGGGAGGTGCGCCACGTCCCGGTGATGCCCGGCGCGCGGCTCACGGTGCTGATGGGCTTGCCGCTGGAGCCCGTCGCGGATCGGTGACGTTGCGTCAAGCGGCGTTTACGCTTGGTCCTGTCGGGGGTCGCATAAAAATGTTAGATTTAACGCCAGGTGTTTCGATCGTTGTCGATGGCCCGGTTGTTGCTTTGGGGACGGTGTCTGCCTCCACCGAGGAGCGCAGGACGGGAGACCCTCATGACACGCAAGCTCTGGATGCTCTGGATTGGATTGGTCGCGGCGGGCAGCGGATGCTCAACGACCAAGTTGGACCTGGTCGGCGGGGGGACCGCGACGGTGGTGTTCACGGACGTCGAGCACCCAGAGAACACGGTCACCTGGCAGCTTGTCGGCGCGACCCACCCGGAGCTGACGGACGCGCTCGACAGTCCATACAACGACACCTGCGTCAGCCATTATGCGGGGGTAGAAGCCGACGAGTCGAACCAGTTAGGTCGGGTGTTGCTGTGCTGGGAGGGCGTGGAGCCGGTCGCTACTGGGGCGCCGATCTGCGGGCCGCGCGGGTCAATGGCAACACCGTTCTTCCTTCGACTGGACGACGAAGGTGCGAACGTTGGGATGCGCGAGCCGGAGCGCTACGACTGGTGGATCACCACGAGCGACACGACGTTTGCGTACCCCGCGCCCATGCGCGGAGACTTTCGCGGAACGCTTGACCGTGAGCTGCTGTGCGGCGACGTCGCGTATGCGGGCGACGTACGGGTCGAGGCGCACTGGGACTTCGATCCCGCGGTGGTCTACACCCACGAGCTCCCTCTCGGCGGCTGGGGGTCGTAGCGCCTCGCTTGACGCCCGCGCGGCGCTCCCATAGCTCACGCCGCTTGGAGGCCGATCGTGGAGCAGCAGACGATACGCCGCTTGGACGCGCTCATGGGCAAGGCGCTCTGCTACCTGCTCACGCGCCACCGCCACCGGGTCGAGCCACCGCTCCCCGGTGATCAGCCGATTCGCAGCGTCGTCTTCCTCAAGCTCATCGAGCAGGGGGCGACGGTGCTCGCGGAGCCCGCGATCCGCGCGGCGGTGGAGCGCGTCGGCGCCGAGAACGTCTACTTCTGCGTCTTCCCGGAGAACCGGCACATCCTCGACCTGCTGGGGCTGATCCCCAAACAGAACGTGCTTGAGCTGCGGCACGACAACGTCGTCGTCTTCGCCCGCGACGCGCTGTCCGCGATTCGCCGCTTGCGAGCGCTCAAAGTGGACGCCGTCATCGACATGGAGTTCATGGCGCGGGCGCCGGCGATCCTCGCCTACCTCATCGGCGCGCCGGTGCGGGTCGGCTTGCACCGCTTCACCGCTGAGGCGCCCTACCGCGGCGATCTCATGACCCACCGCGTGCAGTACAGCCCCTACCTGCACACCAGCCTCGCTTACCTGCTGCTGGTCGAGGCGCTGGACTGCGACCCGACGGATCTGCCGCTGCTCAAGGTGTCCGCCGATCGGCCGGAGCTCGAGCCGCCGCGCTTCGTCGCCACCGCCGCCGAGCAGGCCGAGGTGCGCGCGCTGCTCGACGCCGAGGCCGGCCGCCCCACCGGCCGCTTGGTGCTGCTCAACCCGAACACCGGCGACCTGCTGCCGCGTCGTCTGTGGCCCATCGATCGCATGGTTGAGCTCGGACGCCGGCTCTTGGCCGAGGAACCCGACATC
>Ga0210044_10010261_pt1 | contig 11209 bp, 10 predicted proteins | sample CryGey13umfilter_2_FD_183959 | JGI IMG/M metagenome (GOLD analysis project Ga0210044, IMG submission 183959) | Groundwater microbial communities from aquifer in Utah, USA - Crystal Geyser 4/9/14 3 um filter (SPAdes) (version 2) | ecosystem: Environmental > Aquatic > Deep subsurface >...
TTTTTGTTAATAATATAATAACATTTTTTAACAGAATTGAAAATAAAAAATACACAAAAGGACGGAGCGGAGCAGACCCACGCAAAAAACACCATTTAAGGTGTTTTTGTTTGCAAAAAGTATATGTATCACAACCTATTGCGATTAGTCCATTAAGAGTTTACCGATATGTGTACAAACATATCTACAGATTCTGTTAGCTCTGCTAGGCATTGCTGTTCTCCAGTAAACTGGAGTCGACCAGCGGGCAATAATCACACTTCACAACTTTTGATGATGACACCAGAAGTCTTCGCGTGCCGTGCTCTCGATTATTACCAAATTCTCCCTAGAAAGGAGGTGATCCATCCACAGCTTCCGCTACGGATGCCTTGTTCATGCTTATTCCCTATATCGCTATAAGGCATGGACTATATCACCATCCTTTTTCTGAAAATTTTGATTTTTTTCGGATGATTAGAATTTATCACTTTAGCAAACCATTTGTGCGATTTGACCAAAACATACATTCTCCAATATTCAGGATTAACCTTTATACTTGGATTATGTATTTTTCCTATTTTAATTTCCAATTCCTCTAAAATCTTTTTTATCTTTTGTAATTTTTGCTTGTCCGACTGAACTAATTATATATAGAATCGTTTATTGTTTTTCGGAATGCCTCCTTCGGCATCAAAAAAACCTTTAACATAACAAATTTTTTCTCCGCTAGATTTTAATTTTAACGGATTAAATTTGAAATCAAGAAAAGGTGCGAGAGTTTCTAAGACATAAACTGATCTCTCTTTTCCTTCATTGTATATCCACGAATTATATCCAATCTTTTTTAATAACGCTTTCAACAGTTTTAACCATTCAGTACCCTTTTGAGAATATCTGAATCTTTTATTACTGCTAAACGTCGCGTCATGCAAAGCTCCTAAAAGATAGGCTCTTATTTCTTTTTCAGAAAAAGGCGCTCGACGTGTAGTCTCTGAGGGGAGTTTACCCTTTCTTTCGAAAGATGCTCTTCCCTGCTGATTGTCTGTTAGCTCGCCATGGTTTTTAATAATGGCGGCAACACTTGTCACATTATTACTCATATAGTGATATTATATCACTTAATAATAAGTAGTGCAAGATACACAGATGTTCCAGCATATAGTCAAGTTTTTCTTAAGAATTACTTCTTAAGGTCGCAACAATTAGAATAATCTAACGACTTCACCTTTATCATCGATCCCACCGTGGCTCCCGATTTAATTCGGGATCTTTGGGTGTTACCGACTCTCCTGGTGTGACGGGCGGTGAGTACAAGATCCGAGAACGTATTCACCGTGACATAGCTGATTCACGATTACTAGTGATTACGGCTTCATGAGGTCAAGTTGCAGACCTCAATCCGAACTGAGACCGATTTTTTGGGATTAGCTCCGCCTTACGGCTTGGCAACCCTTTGTGTCGGCCATTGTAGCACGTGTGTTGCCCAGGGCGTCAAAGGGCCACGCTGATTTGACGTCATCCCCACCTTCCTCCCAGAACTTTGTTCGCAAGCGAACAGTTTTTAGTTCTTAGTTTTTAGTTTTTAGATCTATTCTAAAAACTACCAACTAGAAACTACGAACTGCACTTGTGTGCAAAGTTCCAGGCAGTCTTTCGTGAAATATATAACACGAAACAGGGGTTGCGCTCGTTTCCTGACTTAACAGAACACCTTACGGCACGAGCTGACGACAACCGTGCAGCACCTGCTTAGCACCCTCGAAGGCTTGTATATTTCTATACAATGCAGCTAAGTTTCAAGCCCTGGTAAGGTTCCTCGCTTATTGTCGAATTAAACCACATGCTCCACCACTTGTGCGGATCCCCGTCTATTCCTTTGAGTTTTAGCCTTGCGGCCGTACTTCCCAGGCGGCATACTTAACGCGTTAGCTACGACACTAAGAGGGTCGATTCTCTTAATACCTAGTATGCATCGTTTACGGCGTGGACTACTGGGGTATCTAATCCCATTCGCTACCCACGCTTTCGCATCTCAGCGTCAGAACAGTGCCAACTAAATGCCTTCGCCTTTGGTGTTCCATATGATATCAACGCATTTTACTGCTACACCATATGTTCCATTAGTCTCTCACTGTCTCTAGATTTACCGTTTCAAATGCAGTTTTCGAGTTAAGCTCGAAGCTTTGACATCTGACTAATAAATCCGCCTACATGCTCTTTACGCCCAATTAATCCGGATAACGCTTGAGGTCTCTGTATTACCGCTACTGCTGGCACAGAGTTAGTAACCTCTTATTCTTCAGGTACTCTCATCCCACACCTTTTAGCTTTTTAAAAAGCAGAATCAAATGAATTTTTAATTCTATTTTTTAATTGGGCATATCCTTTTGCAAATTTTTTCAATCTTTTTTCTCGAATATTTGCGTCTTTGTTCGAAAGATATGCTTCATAATATATAAGTTTCCATGGCAAAAATTTTTTTGTATATGCTGATTGCCCGGAATTATGTTCAAGAATTCTTTTTCTTAAATCATTTGTTAAACCTATATACAGTTTCTTACTTTTTTTGCTTTTGATGATGTATACATAAAACATAAATTTATTATACACCACAAAAGCTAAAAGGTGTGGGATTGCTCCCTGAAAAAAGGAATTTACGATCCGAAGACCTTCATCCTCCACGCGGCGTCGCTCCATCAGACTTTCGTCCATTGTGGAATATTCTCGACTGCAGCCACCCGTAGGTGTTTGGGCAGTGTCTCAGTCCCAATGTTGGGGATCGTGCTCTCACACCCCCTACCCGTCATAGCCTTGGTGAGCTATTACCTCACCAACTAGCTGATAGGACACAGGCCGCTCCTGAAGCATCCCGATTGCTCGGGACTTTACTCCTTAGAGTACATCGTGTATTGTTCCGGATTTCTCCGAATTATTCACGACTTCAGGGCACGTTCCTATGTATTACTAACCCGTTTGCCGTGGGCCTAAACCCACTCGACTTGCATGCCTTATCCACGCCGCCAGCGTTCATCCTGAGCTAGGATCAAACTCTCAAAAATTTGAAAGTAATCATATTCAAAATGTATAAGGTTGCAAGTAAACTTGCATGCCTTATCCCCCCGACGTAACGTCGGGGTCATCCTGAGCTAGGATCTCACCCTTGCGGGTGATCACCCGTTAGGGTGAAAACTCTCAAAAAGTATTAAAATTTTTCAAAGAAAAACTTTAATACGCTTTTAGAACTCCGATGCATATTGAAAGCTAGAAGCTTTAATACGCGAGAACCCTAAAATTATATAAAAGAAAATAATTTCTTTTGTTTGAATAGACTCTTTTTACTTGCCAAATTTTATTCTGACAAGACTCGCCTGCTTTCCGATAAACGAAAAACATTCGAGTAGAACTAATCGCAAAAAATCACGATTTTTTCTAAATCTTTGATTTAGCTCAAAATCGTGTCCCATCGAATGATGGGATCTGATATGAACCAAATCTGATTTTTCACAATTTTGATCGCCCAATGAAATTCTACAATAATTTCATTTTGCGATTGCTGGTAAATATTTAATTTTCAAGGTTCTATCTATAACTGCAAAGTGATGGGGAGAAAAAAGTTTTTTTCTCCAAACTTCTTTAAAGTTATAATAATTCGGCAGCCAGCATTGCGGACAGAAAAGATGCGATGTAGAATTTCTTTTACTGTGAGACAATTTAGGAGGGCTAGCTGCCGAAAGGTTTATCATGCTTTCTAAAAAACTCTGGTGGCCAATTATGGTACTGCTCTTTTTTACTTGGAAGTAATCGGAGCCATAATTAAACCACCAGGTTTTTAAATTCGATATAATGAACAAAAAACACATCTTTTTACACAATTTTTTATGCACAAAGATGTATCTTTTTCTCCCCGTTAAATTTTTGTTTGCTGAAACTCATTTAACTGGGTCACCCGAATTTTATTCAGAAGCTTTCGCTTCGTTTTTTCCTAAAAATTCGTTTTGCTTTTTTAGTTTTAAATTAATTACTAAGCTTTTCTATTCTAGACGAATAGCTAAATATTGTCAACCCCGTTAGAAATTTAGAGGAAATCTTGATATTTACTATCAACCAGAGGCGAAGCCGCTTCGCTCTCGCGTAATTTAAAACCACTAGCTAGTGATGAATTTCTGACGGGGTCAACCCCGTTAGAAATAAAAGTGCCTAAAGCTAACTTTATGATAATAGCTCACATTTCTAACGTGGTCAAGCCTAATTGTAGATTCTCCCAAAATTAGAGATTAATCACGACCAAAAAAACCGTCCTTTACGACCGAGGCGATTGAAAATGGAACGAGAGCGAGCGTAAAAAAACTCCTCACCGATTCAGCCATACTTATCCACCTATGGCGGAGGCTGACTAGGAGTTTTAGTGAGCGAAGTGATAATTTTCCGCCGAGTGTCGTCAGGACGGCAGTTTCTTTCTTTCCACTTTCTTTGCTGACAAAGAAAGTGGATGAATTAATTATTCAATTTTTCTATCCTAACTCCTATTAACCGAATCAACTTTTTTTGAGGGTTTTTTTGAGAATCAAAAAAAGGTAAAAGAAGCTTGGTAATTTCACCTTTTAAAACTCTTACTTCTCCGGTGGCTTTTTCCAAAGTATGCGAACGAGTTTTGGTATCAAAATCTGCAAAGCGAATTGTAAGACAGACAGTGCGGAATTTTTGATAATCGCTTTTTTCCAATCGTTGAATAATATTTTCACAAAGTTTATAAACCCTATCCGCTACCAATCCAAAATCCAAAGTATCTTGAAAAAATGTTTCCTGTTCGCCAATAGATTTAATTTCATATTCTTCTTGAACCGGTGCGTCATTAATCCCCCTAATTTTCTTGTATAATTCTCCACCCCATTTTCCTAGCTTTTTCTCTAAATCTTTTTGAGAATATTTTTTTAGATCTTGAACTTTATAAATTTTTAATTTATTAAAATACTGTTCCGTCTTCGGACCGATACCGGGAATTTTTCTAATGGGTAATCCTTCCAAAAATATCTCGACTTTTTCCGGAAAAATAATTGTTAGTCCATCTGGTTTTTGCATATCCGAAGCAATTTTAGCGACTAGCTTGTTCGGTCCCAAACCAATAGAAGCTGTAATTTTTTCTTGATTTTTAATTGCTTTTTTAATTTCCAAACAAATTTTTTCCGCCTTTTCAAACGTTCCATATTGAGAGAGATCAATATAGGATTCATCAATACTAGCTTGCTCCGTTATCTCGGAATATTTCCGGATAATTTGCATAATTTTATCTGAAATTTCTGAATAAAGTTGATGATTGCCAGGTAAAAACACTACTTCTGGCTTACCTTCGTGCTTGGCTTTTTCCGACAAACGCCAAGCCGTGGAAATCGGCAAAGCTGAATGGATACCATACTCCCTCGCTTTATAATTAGCAGTAGCAACCACTCCTCGTCCTTGACCTTCCATCGGATCCGAACCAACTGCAATTGGCAAACCTTTAATTCTGGGTTTATCCACTTCTTCCACTGAGGCAAAAAAAGCATCCATATCAAGGTGTGCTACAATGCGTATATTATTTTTTAATTTAACTTTTTCTAAAGACATTAGAAATTAGTAATTAGATATTAGAAATTTACTGATAGTGATATTATATCATCAAAATATTTTCCTGCCAACAACTGCCTTAATTCAAATTTTAAGACAAAAAACATCCCAATCCTGTGGGATGTTTTTCTTTACCTCTAATATTATTCTAGTCCAACCTCTGAATCAGAAAGCTCATCCTCACTAAAATCATCTTCATCCACTAAATTCAATTCATCATCTAACTCACTGGCTTCTATATCCAGTTCATCAGCATTTTCATCCAACCCATCTAGGCTATCCTCTTGCGCTGTTTTTTCATCTCCATTCGTTACGCCCTCTCCTTTTTGATTGGCACATCCGACAAAAACCAGCATCGCCAAAATAGCCATCAAAGACAGAACGACTTTTTTGTTTTTTTTCATATATTTAAAAATTTATTAACTACTCTAGCGCTACTCTTCTGTTTTATCGATAGTTTGATTTTTCATAGCTTTCACATCATCTTTAACAGTGAGCTGAAAATATTCTCTAATTTCTTGGGCATCTTCATGGACAATCTTTAATAAAGCTCTGGCCTCTACTAGTTCTCCTTTAAAATCTCCTTCCGAATGTCCACAAGTATAATTTTTTGAACCTTTTAATTTGGAAATATAAGTGGCATAATCTTGAGTAAAGGTATTTATTTTTTCTTTTAGAATCGCTAAATCAGCTTTTAATTTAGTCACATCATAACCCTCCTCTTCAGCGTTGGTGATAAATTGAGAGATTCTGTTTTTTAAATTTTCATAAGCTGCTAGATGACTTTTCTTTTTTTCTTCAAAAAGTGAGACTTTTTTATTGATTCTTTCTTCTATTCGCTGACATTTTTCTTCCGTCAATTTTTCTTTTAACTCTTGGCGCAGTTTCATTTTTTCTTCCCGCGCAGCTTCAATATCTGCTTTTCTAACTTCTGAATCAGTCTTTCTTTGAACTTGGTTAGCTTGAATATTTTCTCTTTTCTCAGCTCTTTTATTCTCCTTTAACGGCGGCATTAATGCCAAGGTTAAGATTGGAATAAACATTAAACTAACTAGCGCAATAGTAAAAATAGTTTTTTTCATGATTTTTTTACCCCGTTAAACTCCAGTAGGACTGGATCCCGCTTGGCGGGGATTTAACTGGGTGAATTATTTTTTATTAATATTTTTTTTTCCTCCCGGCATATATTTTTGCAAAACTTCCGGAATTTTCACGGAGCCATCCCCTTGTTGATAATTTTCTAGAATAGCAATTAAAATGCGCGGTGAAGCAATCACGGTATTATTGAGGGTATAGGCATAATGGCTTTTTCCTTCTTTGTCCTTATATTTTATATTCAATCTTCTGGCTTGCCAGTCGGTCAGATTGGAATCGCTATGAGTTTCTCCATAGGCATTTCGCGACGGCATCCAGGTTTCCAAATCATACATTTTATACTTCCCTGCTCCCATATCAGCCGTGCAAATACTCAAAACTCTATATGGTAATTTGAGATCTCGCAGTATTTCTTCGGCAGTTTCTTTCATCTTTTCCAGCCACTGATTGGATTCTTCTGCGTCCGCTTTGCAAACAACTATTTGCTCAACCTTAGAAAATTCATGTATCCGATAAATTCCTTTGGTATCCTTTCCATAACTCCCCACTTCGCTTCTGTAGCACGGAGAAAAAGCGCAAACTTTTTTTGGAAGTTCATTTTCATTGAATGTCTGATCGGAAAAATAAGCCAGCAGGGATGGTTCGGAAGTGCCAGCCAAATAAAGTTTTTCCTTGACTTCGCTTCCCGATTCATCTTTCCCGGGATTAGCCAATTGATATATTTCATCTTTTCCTGCTGGAAAATGTCCGGAACCAACCAAGGCAAATTCCCGAACTATTGAAGGCGTAATCATAAAATCGAAACCTTTTTCCCGCATTTTGGCAATAGCATGTTGAATAACTGCCATCTGAAGTAAGGCCGCTTCGTTTTTCAAATAATAACCTCGGAATCCTGAAGTTTTCACTCCTCTTTCCGTATCAATCAAATCCAATTCTTTTCCTAGAGTCATATGATCCTTGATTGGAAAATCGAATTGTGGAATATCTCCCCATTTCGCAATTTCCTTATTATCCGCATCGCTTTTTCCAAGAGGGGTGTCGGGAGAATAGACATTCGGAACCAAAAGCATGAGTGCATCATATTCTTCCTGAATTTTTTTATACTCCGGCTCAGCATCAGCCAGTTTTTCTTTGATATCTTTCCCTTCTTCAATCAATTTTTCCCTTTCCTCTCCCGTAGATTGTTGAATTGAATTATTTAATTTATTTTTTTCGGCATTTAATTCTTCTTTCCCCTGCAACGCCATTTTTCTTTTTCCATCCAAAACCAAAAGCCGATCAATATCACAAACAATGTTGCGATTGGCGCAACTCTCTTTTACCCTTTCCTTATTTTCTTTGATGAATTTTATATCCAGCATAGACCTGTTTTTACCTCCCTATTTTACTCTAATATTCTTTTTTTTCAAAATGGATGATTTGAATTTCTTAGGATGATAGGCGTTCATTTTTTTTACCGATGTCTTTAAGAGACCCATTTTTTCCAGTTCCTTTTCTAGGTCCCCTACAAAATATTTTTGGTCATAACCCAAACAAATAACTTCTGGTGAAATTTTTTTTATAATCGCATACTTATTTCCCAAATTACCCAAGACTGCTCTATCCACTAGCTTATTTTGGCCGACTTTTTTCAGTCGAATTTTTTGATTTTCTTTTGGAAGAGCTTTTTTTACTTTCACTACCGTTTTGTCCCGAGCCACCACCACAAATAAAAAATCACCAAATTTATTGGCTTGTTTAAGGAAATTCTCATGACCGAGATGGAACAAATCAAAAGTTCCAAAAACCATTACCTTTTTTCCGCCATAGGCGGATCCGCCTATGGCGGACATATTACAAAATTTACTCATTTTATTCCTTTCCCTTCATCGCTGGGAAGATGACGGTTTCGCGAATCGATTTATTGAGCAAAAAAGCTAAGAGTCGTTCGCTCATTCCAAAACCAAAAGCTGGAGGCATTCCATACTCCAAAGCTTCTATAAAGTCTTCATCCAACATTTGCGCTTCTTTATCCCCTGCTTCGCGAAGCTTCATCTGACTTTCCAGTCTTTCTCGCTGATCAATTGGATCATTTAGTTCGGCAAAAGCATTACAAAGTTCCGATCCGCCCGCTATAATTTGAAAACGTAAAACTTTTTTTGGGTTTTGCGAATCTTTTTTTGCTAAGGGAGAAACTTCAATCGGATGACCAACCAGAAAGCAAGGTTGAATTAATTTTGGACGAATAGTTTTTTTATAAATCAAATCTATCATTCGACCTTTCCCGGATGTCTTTTCATATTTTATTTTCAATTCATCAGCTTTTTTTTGCAAATCTTCCACGCTGATTTCTTTTCCAAGATCTATCCCAGTTTCCTTTTGAAACTCTGTGAAATAATCAACCTTGGGAAACTTCCCTTCCCAATTTATTTTATTATCATCGTAGTCATGTTCATAGCCACCCAAAATTTTTGAAGCTACTTCTTTGCATAATTTTTCTGAAAATTCCATCCCTTTTTCCAAATCCCAATAAGAAGCATAAAATTCCATCGAATCATATTCTTGAAGATGATCGCGATCCATCCCTTCATTGCGGAAAACTCGTCCAATTTCAAAAACCCTCTCATAGCCTCCTACCAGCAATCTTTTAAGAGCTAACTCTAACGAGATGCGAAGATACAAATCTTCATCCAGAGCATTGTAGTGCGTCACAAAGGGTTCTGCTTCCGCTCCTCCAGGAATATGTTCCAATACCGGAGTCTGAACTTCCAAAAATTTTTCTTTAATTAAAAAGTTCCTGATGGTCTGCCAGAAAATATTTTTCTTGCGGAAAAGTTCCTTGGTTTCCGGATTCAACATTAAATCTAAATATCTTTTCCGCAGTAAATTTTCTGCATCTTTCAATCCAAAATGTTCGGTTGGAATCGGACGAATGTTTTTGACCAGCATTTTCCAATCTGACACTTCCAAGGTTTTTTCGTCTTGCTTGGTTTTAAAAAGTTTTCCAGTGGCTTCCACAAAATCTCCATTTTCTACGTTCTTGGAAAAAAGTTTGAATAGTTCTTCTGGAATATTTTTTTTGCTCAAAAAAAGCTGGATTTTTCCAGATTCATCTTCAATATGTGCGAAAGCTGATCCACCCATAGGACGAAAAGATCGCACTCGACCAGCCAAAGTTATCGTCTTGGAATTTAATTTATCAAAATTCTCTAAAGCCTCCCCATTGGAGGTGTCTCGGCCGGTTTTTTCTGGATAAGGATTAACGCCCGCCTCCTTGATGCGTTTCAACTTTTCCAGTTTAGTTTTTAGAATATCCTCTCTCATAATAATTAAATTATAGTTTAAACAAACAAAACGGGCAAATGAAAACACCCCGACATATCGTCGGGGCGCTTTTTTGTTAATACTTCTAAACTAAATTACAAACTGGGTATTTCGTTCCCCGTTTGATAAAATTAACTTCTGTGTCTTCCAGCCCAAAATTTTCCTTGAAATAGTTAACGATAAAATCATTACTCATATCGTTCTTGCAAGTATAGACATCTATACTCACAAACTTTCTGGCTGGAAAAGTATGGATGCTGATATGTGATTCAGCAATCATCACTATTCCCGAGTATCCGCCTGGATCCTTGAGTTGATTATCGGCGCACTCTTTTACTATTGGTTCGATTAACTTGCTCATCCCCAATTTCTCTGGCAATTCGTTTAGACATCGCAACACCAATTGTCCGTCATTCAACTTTTTGGGATCGCCTCCATATCCATCAAGAGTTAAATGCACTCCAAAATTGCAGGTTGCACTTTTGTTTTCTTCCATTTGATTTTTGGACTCCTTTTCTTTTTTGGTAAAAATTGAAGGAGATAAAAAAAATTAAAAATTATTGACTTTAATATATCACTCACTGAAAATTTTGCAATAGAACTTATCCACTTTTTTATCTACAACTACCGAACATCCATTATTTCATATTTCATTCGTCCTCCGGGAGTTTCTACATCCACTTTATCGCCCTTCTTTTTTCCCAAAAAAGATCGGCCCATTGGAGATTCATTGGAAATTTTGAAACTCGCTGGATCAGCTTCATTGGATCCGACAATTTTAAATTCCATTTCCGAACCATTGTATTTTACTTTCACAGTAGAACTCATTTGAACTGTATCCTCGGATTTGCTGTAAGCCACTACCTGAGCTTCTTTGAGAATAAATTCCAACTCGGCAATCTTGGATTCGTTTTCCGATTGTTGTCTTTTGGCTTCACTGTATTCGGCGTTCTCACTCAAGTCTCCTTGCTCTTTAGCTTCCTTGATGGCATTGGCAATATCTTGACGCAAAGTAGTTTTACGATTTTCCAATTCGTCTTTTAATTTTTTGAGTCCTTCTTCCGTTAAAAATTTTGTCATTAGTTTTTAATAATGATTTGTTAGATATTAAAGCGTTGTTTACAGTTTTGTAGGATAAAAATATTCAATCAGTTTTTCCATCGGGGTTAGATTATTAATTCCTTTATGCGGTTTCACAGTATTATAGTAATTTACAAATCGGATT
>Ga0210044_10010263_pt1 | contig 11208 bp, 11 predicted proteins | sample CryGey13umfilter_2_FD_183959 | JGI IMG/M metagenome (GOLD analysis project Ga0210044, IMG submission 183959) | Groundwater microbial communities from aquifer in Utah, USA - Crystal Geyser 4/9/14 3 um filter (SPAdes) (version 2) | ecosystem: Environmental > Aquatic > Deep subsurface >...
CCCGCCGTAACCTGGGAAGTGTTTTATGGCGGTTAAGATACCAGCCCCTTTTTGCCCTAAAATTAGAGATTTAGCTAAGTAGCCGATTTCAGTGGCTGGTTTTTGGAAAGAACGTTCATAAAGGAAGTCGCCTGAGCTGGTTAAATCCAAGAGAGGAGCTAAATTCAAATTAACCCCCAGGGTTTTTAATTCTTTTCCGCGGTTTGAGCCGACTTGGAGGGCTCCAGTCGAAGTTTTTATCTCTGATTGAGCAGTTTTTTCGCTGGCAAAACCAATACGAGAAACGAGCCCGCCTTCTTGGTCAACAGCAATAAAGAGCGGGAAATTGGTTTCTCTTAAAGAAAGAGCTTGGAGGTCGGAAATTAAAGTTGTCAATTGGCTGGCGTTTTCAATATTGTCTGACAATAAAAGCACTCCACCAGGCTTGTATTGTTTGAATAACTCTTCCAGCTCAGGCGTTACAGTTTTTCCTTCAAAGCCGATGATGAACAATTGGCCGATTTGTTTTTCTAATTCTTCGGCTTTGATTCTATCGATAACTCTTTTTATTCCTTCAAAAGAGGTGGTCAAAACAAAATTATCATCAAATTGGGCATAACAAATTCCAAAATCGTTTTTAGAAATGGTTAAATAACGAATGCCTACGCCTTGGTAGAAAGCGGTTCGGAAATAAGAAACAGCCGTTGGGATTTGTTTCCCGGAGAGAAAAATTCCATCTTTCTCTATTTTGTCTTCCCAGGTTTGGAAAACCTTATTTAGCCCTTCTTTTTCTTTTACCTTTCCGACCAAAGCCACCCTGTTGCCCTGGACTTGGCTAAAAATGAAAAGAGTAAAATTCTGCTCTAATTTTGAATAAAACTCTGAGGGAACCTCGACCTGGGAAACCAAAGCTAAATCTTCTAAGGAAGCGGGACGATTTTCCTCCAGATTTTTAAAGACAATTCTAACAAAGCTTCCTTCAGGGATCTCCTCTTTCATTAGCTGACTGAAAGCAGCTGGAATTTCTTCCATTTGGGACACTTCCGGAGCGCGAGTTTCCTCAGCCGGAATTAAAGAGGGGGGAATTACTATTTCGGGTTTCTCTTCTTTTATTTCTTCTTCGCCTACCTCTTCTGTTTCTCCCGTGGGCGGCGTTATTTCTTCAGCTGGTTTTCTGATTCCGAAAAACCAATAAATAAACCCAACTAAGAAAAGGCAGATTAAAACAATAAATACCCTAGCCAAAATTTTGGTTAGAAAGAAAGGCCTGGGTGGAGGTTTTTTAGGGATTAAAGTATCTAAAGAAATTTTCTTGACTTCTGCTTCTTGAGCTTTCTTTTGAGTTTCTTTTTCAGGAGAAAAGGGAACCGGCGGCTTTTTTCTTTCTTCTGGGGTTACGGCTGCCACCTTTTCTCTTTCTTCTTGAGCTTCAATTTCTCGAAGCCTGGCGATATCCTTCGCCATTGTTCTTATTTCCTCTCTTTTTAGAAACTCCAATCTCTCCTCCTTTTTTTCTTGAAAGTTTGGGTCTAAATCCATTAAGGTCTACCCTGTTAGAGATTTGTTTTCTTTGTCCTTTTTCTTCACCTTGGTAATCTCTAACGGGATCTAGAGTTAAAGTTTCTTTTCCACTTCTTTTAGAGAAAGATTGATTCTTCCTTGTTCGTCGATAGAGATTACCTTAACTGGCACGATCTGTCCTACTTTGACTACATCCTCCACTTTATTTACTCGGTAGGGAGCTAGCTGAGAAATATGAATTAGACCTTCTTGGCCAGGTAAAATTTCGGCAAAAGCGCCGAAGTTTAAAATCCTGGTTATTTTGCCATGAAAAATCTCTCCCACTTTGACCTCTCTGGTGATGTTCTTTATCCAGGCAACTGCTTTTTTAGCTGCTTCTTCTTTTTCAGCGGTGATGAAAACTTTACCAGTATCTTCAATATCAATTGATACTCCGCACTCTTCAATAATTGCATTAATTACTTTTCCTCCTGGGCCAATCACTTCTCTAATCTTTTCCGGATTGATTTGCAAGGTCAAAATTCGAGGGGCAAAAGGAGATAATTCTGGCCGCGGCTTTTCAATAACCTTTTTTATTTTGTCTAAGATTTCTAATCTAGCTTTTTTCCCTTGGGCCAGCGCCTCTTTCAGAATCTTTTTGTTGACGCCTTTTATTTTCACATCCATTTGAATGGCGGTGACCCCTTCTCTGGTCCCGGCTATTTTAAAGTCCATGTCGCCGTGGTGATCTTCGGGACCCTGGATGTCAGTTAAAATTTTGTAATTTCCCTTTGGGTCCTGCATTAACCCTAGAGCGATGCCAGCAGCCGCTCTCTTAATCGGCACGCCGGCGTCCATCAGGGCTAAACTTGCGCTGGAGACCGAAGCCATGGAAGTGGAGCCATTAGAAGAAAGGATTTCTGTGACAATTCTAATAGTGTAAGGGAATTCGTCAGAGTTGGGAATCAAAGGAATGAGCGCTTTTTCCGCCAACATACCGTGGCCAATTTCTCTTCTGCCAGGGCCTCTGATCGGCCTGACCTCTCCGGCGCAATAGGGCGGGAAGTTATAATGGTGCATAAATCTCTTTTTGCCGATAATTTCCATCCCCTCAAGCAATCTGACATCGCCGGGCGCTCCTAAGGTCAAAATGGAAAGAGCCTTAGTTCGGCCGCGACAAAACAGTCCGGAGCCATGAGTTCTGGGCAAAAGGCCTGCCTGGCAATCAATTGGCCTTAGCTCGTCTAATTTTCTAGCGTCAGGCCTCTTTTCAAGTTTAATAATATTTTCATGGGCCAATCGCTCGATTTCTTTTTCAAAGAAGTCTTTAACAAATTGGCCTTTTCCATCGCCAGGATATTTTTCTTCAACATAATAAACCAAATCATCTTTCAGGGCGTTCACCTCGTCCATTCTGCCTATTTTATTTGGCTGGTAGAGAGTTTTTTCCAGCTTATCTCCTAGAAATTTCTTAATTTCTTTTTCTAATTCTAAATCGGCTGGCGGCTCTTCTAATAAAAGTTTTGCCTTGCCAAAGCGTTTAAAGATCTCTTTTTGGAAATCGATTAATTCCTTAAGATGGGGCTGAGCAAATTCAATTGCTTTAACGATTGTTTCTTCTGACACCTCTTGGCCCTCTCCTTCAATCATATTGATTAAGACGTCGCTATTTTCCTCCACGCCAGCAAAAACTAGATCCAGATTACTTTTTTCCCGTTGTTCATAGGTTGGATTTAAAATGAACTTTTCTTCAACCTGGCCGACGCGGACCACGCCCAAGGGTCCCGACCAGGGGATTTCCGAATTTGACAAAGCAACCGAAGCCCCGATTAAACCAATAATGTCCGGATCATTTTCTCTATCCCAAGAAAGGCAGGTTGCGACAATTTGGACCTCCCTTTTTAACTTTTCAGGAAACCTTGGCCGAATGGCGCGATCAATTAACCTGGCGGTTATAATCGCCTCGTCTGAGGGGCGGCTTTCTCTTCTAATATAGCGGGAGCCTAAAATTTTTCCGGCTGCATAATATCTTTCTTCGTATTCTACAGTCAAAGGAAAGAAATCTGCCCCTTCCCTATTGTATTGAGACACTACCGCCGTAGTTAAAACTAAAGTATTGCCATACTGCACAAAGCAAGAACCCGAAGCTTGTTCAGCTAGATTGCTTAATTCCACTTTGAGTTCCCGCTCGCCAAGCTTTAATTTAAAAGTTTCTCCCGTCATCTTTTCAATAAATATTTTTCTGGGGACATTTCTAAATCAATAAATTCATCGGCAGCCTCTTTCATTTTGCTGGAGGCCGACCTGCCGAAGGCAATAATTTCTACTCTTTTCCCCTGGTTTTTTAAAAATTCAACCAATTGGAAGAAATCGCCATCTCCCGAGGCTAAGACAATTGCGTCAACGCTTGGAGCAATCCTAATAGCATCAACAGTTATCCCGACGTCCCAGTCAGCCTTTTTTAAGCCGCCAAAAAACTCTTGGAGATCTCTGACTCTTGTTTCAATTCCTAATTTAATTAGGGCGTCAAAGAACGCTCTTTCTTCGCCAGTTTTCGTCCTGACTACATAAGCAAAAGCCCTAATCAAGCTTCTTTGCGAGACCGCTAATTTTAAAATGGCCCCGAAGTTAACCCGAGCCTTATATAGATTCTTAGCAGAGTGATAAAGGTTTTGGACATCAATCAAGACTGCTACTCGTTGACCGCTATGCTTAGTTATTGACATGTTGTGGAATTCACTTTTTGAGGCCGATTTTCTTTACAATGCTATTGTATCTTCGGACACCTTCCTTTTTTAAGTAGGCTAAAAATTTCCTTCTTTTGGCCACCATCTTTAGTAATCCTCTTTTTGAATGGAAATCCTTAGAGTGCTTCTTTAGATGCAAAAGCAGCTTTTTAATCTCTTCAGTTAATAAGGCAATCTGAACTTCCGGAGAACCAGTGTCTGTCTGGCTCAGTTTGTACTTCGTTATGATTTTTGTTTTTTCTTCTGGCGTTAACATATATTTTAGAAATTAGGATTTAGGATTTCCTTGCGCGGAGCGCAAGGTTGGTGCCCCCACCAGGACTCGGACCTGGAGTCAATGGATTAAGAGTCCACTGCTTTACCAATTAAGCTATGGGGGCGCGTGCTATTCTAAAAGCGAGGGGATGGTTATCTGGCACTTGATGGAAAACCAGCCTTGGTTCAGGCCAGTCCAGTCGGCTACTCCAATGGTATCAAAAAACAAATCAACAATTAACCAGCCTCCATAGATTATCACCAAGCCCATAACCACCGCGGTCATTAATTTTTTTGCCTGGCCTAACAATTTGGGTCCACCCGAACCGCCGCCAGTCAAAACTTCAGCTCCCCCGAATTGAGCCATGATATACATTATTCCGCCGATGGCCAGCATTAAGACTGCTAAAGGAGGCACCAGCTGGAATAGAACAAAATCAAAAATTCCATCTAACATTACAAAAAAATGACAAAAAGTGCAAGGAAAACCAGTATAAAATTCTCCTACTTGTTCTCCTCTGTAAACTGTTCCGCCGCCAGCCGAGCAGGCCTGGTCAAAATTGCTTCCTTGGGCTAAGGCGCTTTCAATCGTCCGGATATTAAGAGTGGTGCCCTTACAAACTTCTTTTCCGCAAGGAACCAAGCCGGAATAATAAATAGTGTAAGCGGTTGAGTCTTCAGCGGCAATATAAGTTCCTGCTAGAGCCGTCAAAGGGGAAAGCAGACTAATTAAAAAAATAGATAAAAATATTTTTTTCATATGTTTTGGTTTTGATAAACTTCGGGTGCCCCCGGAAGGACTCGAACCCTCACCCAGGGCTCCGAAGGCCCTTACGCTATCCATTACGCCACGGGGGCAGCTACATTTTTTAATTCTACCAAATTGGTCGAAGAAAACAAGTTTTCTTCTTCCACCCTTCGCTGTCGCTCGGGTAATTGAAGAAAACAAGTTTTTAAGATAAAATTAAGCCATGCGAATACCCAAAGAGGTTAAAGCAGTGATTCAAGGATTAGAAAAGAAAGGCTTTGAATCCTATATCGTCGGCGGCTGCGTTAGGGATTTTTTAAGAGGAGCGGAACCAGAAGATTGGGATGTGGCTACCTTAGCTCAGCCAGAAGAGATTCAAAAAGTTTTCCCAAAAAGTTTTTATGAAAATAAATTTTTAACCGTTACTGTCCGAACTGGAAGCAAAAATAAAAAGTTAAAAGAAATAGAAATTACCACTTACAGATTGGAAGCCAAATATACCGACAAGCGCCACCCCGACGAGATAAAGTTTGCTAAAACCATTAAAGAAGATTTAGCCCGGAGAGATTTTACTGTCAACGCAATCGCATTGAAAATTGAAAATTCATTGAAAATTGAAAATTGTAAATTGAAAATTATAGACCCCTATGATGGACAAGAAGATTTAGAAAATAAAATTATTAGAGCTGTAGGAAATCCTGAGGAAAGATTCTCTGAGGACGCTCTAAGGATGATGAGGGCGGTTAGATTCGCTACTACCTTGGGAGATGGCTGGAAGGTTGAGGAAGGGACGGCTAAGGCAATCAGAAAAAATGCTCCGTGGCTGCAAGCTATTTCCAAAGAGAGGGTTAGAGATGAATTGTTGAAAATAATCATGGCCGAGAGAGCAGCCAAAGGAGTTGAACTTTTGAGAAAGTTGGCTTTATTAAAATACATCATTCCAGAGCTAGAGAAGGGTTATGGCGTTACTCAGAATAAGCATCATATTTATGAATGCTACGAGCATTATTTGCGTTCTTTGGGTTACGCAGCTAAAAAAGATTTTAACCAGTGCGTTAGATTAGCTGCCTTACTCCACGACATCGGGAAACCAAGAGCAAAGCGGGGCGAAGGGCCCGACGCCACTTTTTATGGCCATGAAATAGTCGGCGCTAGAATGGCTGCTCAAATTCTAAATAGATTAAGATTTCCCAAGAAGACCATTGAAAAAATTGTTAAATTGGTCAGATACCACCTTTTTTATTACAACGTTGATGAGGTTTCCGAAAGCTCAGTCAGAAGATTGGTTCGCCAAGTTGGACCAGAAAATATGGAAGAGCTGTTGCGGGTCAGAATGGCAGACCGGATTGGCTCTGGCGTACCCAAGGCGGAACCCTATAAATTAAGGCATTTGAAATACATAATTGAGAAAGTTTCCCAAGACCCTATTTCGGTCAAGATGCTTAAGGTCTCGGGGAACGAGGTGATGAAAAGTTTGAATATCCAGCCAGGGCCAAAAGTAGGGCAAATCTTGGATATCTTGTTAGGAGCTGTTTTAGAAGATCCGAAGAAAAATAAAAAAGAGTTTTTAGAAAAAGAAATTAAAAAATTAGGAAAGTTATCAGAAAAAGAGTTGACAGAATTAGCTAAAAGAGCCAAAAAAGAAAGAGAGAAATTGGAAATGAAGAGGGATGAAATGACCAAGAAAAAATATTGGGTAACATAAGCGGGCTGTAGTGTAATAGTAGCACGAGTCCTTCGGGAGGATTTAGTTCCGATGCAAATTCGGACAGCCCGAGGGCCTGTAGTTTAATGGTAAAACGGCGCATTCGCATTGCGCAAATGGCAGTTCGATTCTGCCTGGGTCCACCATGGATACAAAAAGAGTAGGCGCTATGGGCGAAAGAATCGCCGAAGGCTATTTAAAAAATAAAGGCTACCAAATATTAGATAGAAATTATTCCTCAAGAAGTTCTAAGGGTCCTTTGAGAGGAGAAATTGATTTGGTAGTAAAAAAATCTGATATAATAAGTTTTATAGAAGTAAAAACCCTTCGGCAGTTTCCAGGGGAACCTTTCTCTCCAGAAGAGAAAGTAAATTTTGGAAAGCAAAGAAAATTAGTCAAAGCTGCCGAAAGCTGGTTGATAAAAAAGAGGATTCCCTTAGATACAAAATGGCAGATTGATGTAATTGCTATTGAGATAGTTCCTCAAAATAAAAAGGTCAATATTTCTCATTTTGAAAACGCTATATCATATGTATGACTAACTTAATTTTATTAATAATTTTTGGTTATCTTTTGGGTTCTACCCCTTTTGGATATTTAATTTCTAAAGCCAAGGGAATTGATATTAGAAAGGTAGGTAGTGGCAATATTGGCGGGACAAATGTTATCCGAGCTTTTGGAATAAAATGGGGCTTATTGGTAGTAGTTTTGGATATTTTAAAGGCAGTAATTCCGGTTTATTTAGCAATTAGAATTTTGCCCCTTGATTGGCAGATAGCGGCATGCGCCATCACTCCAATTTTAGGACATGTTTTCCCAATCTGGCTCAATTTTAAGGGAGGAAAAGGGGTGGCCAGCACCTTTGGGGTTCTTTTGATATTATTGGGGTGGCAAGGGCTTTTGGTTTTGATTTTGATTCAAGTTTTAATCTTAGCTTCAGTTAAAATTATGAGTTTTTCCAGTTTAACCATGGCTAGTTTTATTCCCTTGGTAATTTGTTTTTTCTCTTATTCCCTGCCCTTCTATGTTTTAGGCATTGCCTTGGCTGTCTTAATTTGGTGGTCCCATCGGGAAAATTTAATTAGAATTAAAGAAGACAGAGAACCCAAGTTCCGATTTAAGGAGACCATTTCTCAACATGGAGAATAATATGAAAAAAGTCGCCCTGTTTGATTTAGACGGCACTTTAGTTGCCGCCCACATTTGGACGGGCCTTTTCCGCCATCATTTAAAAAACAAAGTTAATCGCTTTCCGGCTGTTTGGTATTTGGTTAGCCATCTTGCTTTAACTCCTTTTTGGAAAATGAAATTCATTACGACCGAACAATATTACCGGAGCTGGGGGAAAGATTTAGCTCAAATGCTAAAAGGCATTAACATAGAAAGAGCCAAAGAGATTTTCGATTGGCTTTCTGATGAGTATCTATTGCCAACCTTGAGAAAAGATGTTTTTCAAAAATTGAAAAAACACCAAGAAAAAAGACACTTAACCGTTTTGCTCTCAGGAAGCTTTCAAGAGCTGCTTGAAATTGTGGCTAACCGGCTTAACATTGATTTCGCGGTAGGAACAGAGCTGGAAACCATAAAAAATAAATTTTCTGGAAGGATAATTCCCCCGCTTTGCTTTGGCCAAGGGAAAGTAGAAAAGATAAGCAAGCTTTTAGCCGAGAAAAATTTAGCTATAGACTTTAAAGAAAGCTTTGCTTATGCTGATGGGTTTTTTGACGTCCCAGTTTTGGAAATGGTCGGCCATCCGGTAGCGGTTGAGCCGGATGAGAAATTATTAAAAATTGCCAAAAATAAAGGTTGGCAAATAATTTAAAAACATGAATAAGGTTGGTTTAGTTATTGACGAAGGGGCCGATTTGCCCAAAGAGATAATCGAAAAATATCAGATAGCTGTTGTCCCTGTAAAAATGGACTGGCCAGAAATAGAGAACTTACCCGGTGGAAATACTTTTCAGAAAATGAGAGAAGCAGAAAAACGGGGAATCAAAAGTTTTGGCAAAACCTCTCAACCTTCCCCTAAAGATTTTTTAAACGCATTTAAAAAGCAGCTGGAAAGATTTGATAAGATTATTTGTATTACCTTAACTTCAAAACTTTCGGGGACTTACAATTCGGCCTGTCAGGCAAAAAATATTCTAGGGTCGGAAGGAGAAAAAATTTTTATTATTGATTCTTTAAATGCCACTTGTGGCGAAGCACTCTCAGACCTAAAAGCAATTGATTTAATTGAGCAAAGCAAAGATACAGAAGAAATCGTTAAGGAGTTAGAGAAATTTGTTCCTCAAGTTCGTCTTTATGGAATATTTGAAGACCCTAAATGGCTAGAAGCCTCAGGCAGAATATCTTCTACTTTGGCCAATTGGTTTAGAAGAATGCAAAAAATCGGGGTAAGACCAATCCTCGGCATAAAAAAAGGAGTGATAAAAGCCGTTGGTATTAAAGCTGGAGCTAAAGATATTCCCACTGCCTTATTTCACCAATTTGAAGCCAAAACAAAGAAATTAAGGAACCAAGGTAAAAAAATCAGGGTAGCAATTACCCATGGTGATGACCTAAAGGGAGCTCAAAGATTAAAAGAGATGATTGAGAAAGAACTAAAAGGGACCGAGGTAGCTTTTATAAACTTAATTGATAATGTCCTTGGTATCCTGGTCGGCCCTAATACCTTGATTCTGGCCTGGTGCGAGATTATCTAAGAGCTAAATAGATTCTTTGAAGGACAGTGAGGTTTGAAAAAATAGCTAAAATTATTATTGGGTAGAGCAGCCAAGAAAGATTAAAAATACCAAGGAGCATTGCTAGAAAAATCAAAATTATTCTTTCTCCCCGGCCTAAAAGGCCTTTTTTTAATTCGAGTTTGATTAATTCTTTTTCTTTGGCTGCTGCTTTAGCATAAGTTGTCATTAGAGAGCCAAAAAAGGCAAGGAAAATCCAGACTTCGGCTGGTAATAAGAAAAATCCTTTTAGAGGTAAAAACAAAAAACCTAACAAAATAATTCCCTCAACGTAGCGGTCGCAAATCGTGTCTAAATAGGCACCTTTTTTTGTTTCTCTCTGGGTAAATTTTGCTACCGCCCCGTCAATAAAATCTAAAAAGGCAGCTGAAAGAAAAAAGATTAAAGCTAAAACAAGATTAAGGTTAATTAAAAAAGAAAAAGAAATAACAACAAAAAGAAGAGAAATCAAAGTGTATTGATTTGGGGTTGACCCAAATTTAGAAAAAAATTGACCAGTTTTTTGAGAAACTCCTTTAAATTTTTCTCTTTTTGCTTCTAACATATTTTATGTCTAATTTTAGCTATACCTCTTCTTGAATGGTCAATTATTTTTTCAAAAAAGTTAGCCTCCGAACCCCCTATTTTTCCTTCTCGGTTTTTGATTTTTTCTAAAATCTCTTCAATCGATAAACTTTCTCCTGGAATCTCTAAGAATGCTTTTCCGACAAAACTGGGGAAATGGGCATCAGAACCAGCAATAAAAGGAAGATTGTATTTTTTGGTGAAACTAAAGGCAATCTTATTGCCGGGACCGAAAATAGAAGCATTTAAAACCTCAACTCCATCAATCTCTCGGATCAAATCTTCTAAATTCCCTTTAAAACTACAAAACCAGCCAAAAGGGTGAGGGATAATTGCCATTCCGCCCGCTTCTTTAATTTTTTTAATGGTTTCTTTAGCTGAAAGGCCATTGGGAATTACTTTCTTAATATTTAGACCCAAAATATCTCCTTCCTTACTTTTGATTTCAATCCCAGGTATAATTAAAATAGATTTTCCCTTAGCATATTCAACGGCTTCCAAAGCCCCCTTAATCTCTCCGTGATCGGTGATAGCCAAGCAATCAATACCCCTCTCAATTGCTGCATCAACTATTTCTTTCGGCGAAGAGTTACTGTCATAAGAGTAAGAGGTATGGACGTGTAAATCAATTTTCATAACTATGGATATCTTAACATATATCTTTTCTTGTTTCTATTTTTTTCTACCGGCTTATTTTACCAATATGACCCCTCCTCTGATTAGAAGGGCTGGCATCTTTACTTTCTTAGATAAACCAGTTGATTTTGGGAGAAAATTTAAAGGTCAACCAATTTTGGGTAAAAATAAATGCTGGCGGGGAGTAATTTTTGGGATACTAATTGGAATTTTAGTGGTCGGACTTCAGCTCTGGCTTTATCGATTTTCTTTTATTAAAGAAATTAGCCTTTTTGATTACTCAGAAATTAATATTTTAGCTTTTGGGTTTTTAATTTCGGCCGGAGCGGT